>Ga0209589_1013933_pt1 | contig 10284 bp, 12 predicted proteins | sample CowpeawhiteBW_FD_187525 | JGI IMG/M metagenome (GOLD analysis project Ga0209589, IMG submission 187525) | Root nodule microbial communities of legume samples collected from California USA - Cow pea white BW (SPAdes) (version 2) | ecosystem: Host-associated > Plants > Roots > Nodule | place: USA...
AAGCCTTGGGGATTAAGGTCTGGGCCAAGAATTAACTAGAATAAAATAGATGGGTGTATCTTGACTTTTTTTTTATTAACTTATATGTTTAATTATTTATGAGCTCACCCTATCTGCTTGTGTTTGGCGATGATCGTGTAATGCGTTACACGGGAGCAGATGATGTTGCAGGTGGTGCTGATGAGGCATAGCATCGGAGAGAGGGTTAACTGGGAAAAGCTTTTACTGGAGTTTTACCATTATTGTTTTTATGAAATTTGTAAATAGTGTCTTATTGATTTGTGAATTTGGATACTGTATTGGAGTTTCATAAATTATGGATTTTTGGATAACATTCGATTAATAAACATTTTAAAATTTCCCGCGTTTTTGGGAAGCGAAGTATAATAAATGATGTTTTCATCATATTTCTTAATTTTTATTACTTAAATTAGTAATATCCGACCGGGATGTTACAATGTATACTAGGAGGGGTTGGCGAGTGTCCGGCTTGTGGAGGATAGGTAGTGAGGTTAGGGTGGTTTTCAGTTTTTGAAAGATTTGTTCACAATCGTCAATCCACGTGAACCGGGTGGATTTCTTTAGGAGTTGGACTATGGGTTGGGTTTGTTCAGCCAGTTTGGGTAGGAAGCGGAAAATGGCTGTGAGGTGGCCTATGAGGCGTTGGACCTCTTTGATGGTAGTGGGACTGCACATTTCGATAATTGCCTTGCACTTTTCGGGATTGGCCTCTATACCGCGCTGGGTTAACATGAATCCGAGAAATTTACTGTAGTCGACTCCGAATACACATTTGTCAGGGTTAAGGCGAAGGTTGTATTGGCGTAATGCGGAGAAGACCGCCGAGAGGTCCTGGGCATGTTGGTGGTGGCTTGGAGACTTGACAACCATGTCGTCGACATATACTTCGACACATTGTCCCATTAGATGCTGAAAACTTTGTCCATCAGTCGTTGGTAGGTCGCTCCAGCGTTCTTAAGACCAAAGGGCATAACTCATTAAAAGTAGTTAGTGTCGTCCGTGATGAAAGCGGTCTTGTTCATGTCAGATGCGGCCACGGCGATTTGGTTGTATCCAGAGTATGCATCCAAGAAACTAAGCACTTTATTCCCTGCCGCGCCATCAATAAGTCGGTCGATATTGAGTAAGGAGTAGGCATCGCGAGGACAAGCCTTGTTTAGATCCGTGTAGTCTACGCTCATCCGCCATTTGCCATTGGCTTTCTTCACCAAGACTACATTAGAAAACCAAGTGGTGTATTGAGCTTCTTCGATGAATCCGACGCTTAGTAACTTGTCGGCCTCAGCCTTAGCTGCTAGGCGGCGTTCTTCGCCAAGTTTGTGCTTTTTCTGGGATATGTGGCGGGCTTCTTTGTAGATGGATAGCTTGTGGGATGCTACCAGAGGGTCTACCCCAGGTAAGTCAGCGGCTGACCAGGCGAAAAGGTCAGTGTTGCTGACAAGGATAGGTGTGATGATGGCACGCTCATCAAAATTCAAACCGGTGCCTAAGTTGATGGAGTGGCCATTGGGGAGCTCTACAAGGGAGGTCTCCTCAACAAGTTCGAGACGGACATCCCGACCAACTCTAGGGTCTAGATCCTCGCCTGATAGGGCGATGCTGGAGCGAGGTGGTCGCTCAATGTGGTTGGTTTGCTGGATGGGGAGTTGTGGATGGTGAGGATGTCACCAAAAGAGGATGGGAATTTCATGGCCAAATGGGGGGTGGAGACGACAGCACCGAGGATGTTGAGCGAAGGACGGCTCAGGAGGACATTGTAGGATGTGGATGCATCGACGATGAGGAAGCAGATGGGAATGGTTTTGGTTTGGGTTCCATCACGAAACACGGTGTGAAGGTCAATGTAGCCGCGAGTGGAAATTTATTCGCCAGTGAAGCCATAGATTGGTTCGTCATATGGGACCATGGCCTTATCTGGGAGCTGGAGTTTTTGATAAGTGGCCCAGTAGAGAATGTCGACAGAGCTGCCTTGGTCGACGAGGACTTTCTTGACGGTGTAGTTTTCAATTGCAACATTGATGACCATGGGGTCATCTTGTTGGTGGTCGAGGTCGTGAAAGTCATCGTCTGTGAAGATGATGGGAGGCATGCGGCGTCTGTGATGGGAATGAGTGATATGGTTGATGGATTGAATATGGCAGAGGTGTTTCTTCCTGGCTGAAGAGGTGGATCCTCCACTAGCGAAGCCACCAGAGATGGTTTTGATAGTGCCACGTAGGGGAGGTTCGGCGAGGGTGATGTCGGTGCGAGCCGGTTGGGGTTCCTGGTTAGCGGGTTGGGCTGGGCGTTTATCGTGACGGGAGTCGTGTGGAGGGCGTTTGTGGTCGGATCGGGGGGTGGCGGGATCGAGAGGAGTGATCATCTCTACGGATGAAGCGGCGAAAGTGACCAGCACATACCAGTTCTTTTATCTTATCCTGGAGTGCTTTACAGTCTTCTATAGTGTGGCAATGATTGCGGTGGTAGCGGTAATACTTGGTCATATCAACATTAAGAGGTATGGTTGTCTTGCATGGTGGAGGGATGAGGTCAGCTTATAGGGCCTCATCAAGGATGCGGGAGCGGGCTACAATAAGAGGTGCATATATGGTGAAGCGGGGTTGGCGGGGCTCGCGTGGGCAGGTATCAGGGCGGGGAGGTTGTGGGGTAGGGTTGGCGGTGCTGGCTGCATAGTCATTGCAGAATATGGTATGGAGGGTCTGCATTTCCTCCATGCGGACATAGTCGGCCCATGCAATTTAAGTTCGTGCATAGAGGTAGGTGGGTGGAGGTAGACGTTATTGGCGAAGAGGTCGGGTTGTAGGGTAAGTGCCATGCACTGGAGGATCATCTCTTGGTTGAGGTGTGGGGTGTGAAGAGGTGTGAAGAGCTGCCTTACTAAAGCGATCTATGAACACTCTGAGTGATTCGCCTTGTTCTTGTCTAATGCCCAAGAGGGAGATTGTGGTAGTTTGGTGTGGACGGCTGCCAGCGAAATGTGTGGAGAACATATGGGAGAGAATGTCGAAGTTGTCGATGAAGTAAGGTGGAAGGGTTGTGAACCATTCTAGAGTAAGGCCCTTGAGGGTGGTGGGGAAGGCTTTGCAAAAGACCGCGTCTTGGGACATGTACAAGGCGACATGGGTGATGTATACTTTGAGGTGTTCATCAGGGTCGGTTTAGCCGGTGTAGCGGTTCAGTGTGAAGGGTTCCCACTGGGCAGGAAGGGGAGTGTTGGAGATAAAGTCGATGAAGGGATGACGACGTCTGGGCTGGTGGGGTGGGAGCGGATGGAGATGGATGTGATGGTTGATCATAGTGGGGAAGGTGGAGGTAAAGTTCTGAGGGGGGATGTGGGTTGTCGGAAGATACTGTGGGTTGTAGGGTGAAACATGTGTAGTGTGTAGCGTGATGGGTATATTGTAGGGAATCTGGGTAGTGGGGAGGGTAGCAGCAAGGGTAGGGCCACAGTATGTCCTGGTTGAGTGGATGGGAAGTGAGCGGGATGGATGGAGGGAATGGGTGTTTGTTGGGTGGTGGTGAAGGTGTGAGGGGTGGGGTTGTATTCGCTTTCCTCTTTTGTGGGCTGGAAGGCCAGGGACCTTGTAGTCTCAGACGCCTCCTTGGCCTTTCCCTTCAGGGTGGGTTCAGCTTCGATCTTTTGCTTAAGGCGAGAGTTCTCTTGTCGCAGCGCCTCCATCTCATCAGCGTTGCATTTCTTCAGATATGCTAGTTCTTGTTGCATCTTCGCCTGGCTGTCTAGGATGGTGGCTAGGTCAAGGGTGATGCTAGCAGGTCCTGAGGGACCAGCGTCCGCCTGCTTGTTCACTCCAACTCTGTTGCGGGTTGAAACCATCTTAGGAGAAAAACGGGTACTAAGGTGTTCGTCTCGTGCCCCATGGTGGGCGCCAATTGTTCCTGCAGAGAATAAACAAGATAAGTTAGGCACAAGCGTCACCTTACCCATGTAGTCCGCTATCTCCTCAGTTGGCCTCTTCCCGGTTGGTACATGTCGGCTTGGACCCAGTAAGGGTTACTTGCAGAAGGGACTCCAAAGCTCAAGTAAGTCAAAGCTCTTAAAAGGTCTAATCAGTGATTAATGGAGTAATGAATGTGTGCCTTTAATTATTGGGGTCCACAGTATTTATAGAGTATTAATTATGTCTGATTACGACATGGGCTAGGCCCTAGTTTGGGCTGCACGTGGGCCTGGGCCTTGGCCCAGGCCCTTAGTTTGACTATCGTGGGCTTATTGGATGGCAGGAGGGCTTTCATTTTGCTAAGTCTTTAGGAGCGGTTTGATCCGGTTACTTCTCCAGTTGACGGATGTCGTCTTTGCCCGTGCACTGTCCTAGGTTGGTCGTTCTGTTGTTAGTTTAGGCTTCGTTCATTTATGAGTTTAAGTCTATGCCGGCCCAAGTCGTGTACTTGGGTTGTTTCCGGCATATACGACATTTATATGGTTAAGTTGACCAGGTCCGGTACAATAATCAAGAATAATGATAATTTATAAAACTATTTTCCTCTACTCTTCGAGAAGCTCACTATCCTTCTACTCTATATTTTTCTTTTGCCTACGAAAGCAACTTCCCTTATTCTCTTAGATCCATCATCTCTTTCTCCATGCACCTTTACCACAATACCTTCTCCATACATCTTAAATATTGTCATTTATTCTTTGTTGGTCTTTTCTGTCTCTAACACATGAATGACCAAGGTTTCCACGAGTGACCCAATTCGTAGTTTTGGTTTCTTGTTTTTTGGTCTTTCGGGTTATTTTCATCTTATTTCTTAGTTTGAACCCTTTTTTTGTCAAATCTATATCAGGTAAAGCTTCATAACAATGAAGAAGGCACTAAGAGGAAGAATTTAGTTCCAAAAAATGAAAAGTTTAAATAAGGTTAATAAAAATATTTTAAGAAAAACTTTAAAAAAAAATTAATCGGAAGGGGAATCAATACTCCCATACCAATGACAAGATGGGTTTCGGAAACCAAACTACTAATGGTTATAGATACCGTAAGGTACGGATCGATCACCCTTGGCCCAACCACTCCTTGAGTCGATCACTCTTGGCTGATTATCTTGCGTAACCTTTTGGCAAATCATATTAACCACGAATCAAACAATAAATGTTGATTAAGATATGATTAGGTTATTATTAGGCAAGTAGAAAGGTAAAAGTCAGCTTGTTCAAACTATTGGCCTCAAATTTTTTTAACTATTCAATCTTGACAGCTTGGACTCTTTTGGCCTCGATCCTTGGCCTCAGATCGACCTCTTGCCTTGGAATTCTGTCAACTTTTCATTCTTGACATCTCAACCTCGTTCGGCCTTAACCGTTCGACCTCGTTCGGCCTCGGTCTGTCAGCCTCATTCAACCTCAACCTATCAGCCTCGTTCGACCTTAACATGTCGGCTGCATTCGACCTTAACCAGTTCGCCTCAACCTCTTAGCCTCAACATGTCAACCTTATTCAGCCTCAACCTTTGGCTTGGTTCAACCTCATCCTGTCGACCTCGTTCGACATATCGACCTTAACTATCGACCTTAAACTTTGTCAATTATTTAGTCTTAACCAATCGACCTCATTCGGCCTAAACCTCTCAATCTCAAATTTTGTGGACTTTTCAGTCTTGACAGCTTGGCCTCATTCAACCTCGACTTCTCGACCTCAACATTTCGGCCTCGTTTGGCCTGTCGGCCTCAATCTAGCCCGTTAGCCTCAATTCGGCCTCATTCGCCCTTAACCTATTGGTCGTGTTAGGCCTCAACCAGTCAGCCTCAAACTTTTGGCCTCAATTTTTCGGTCGTGTTCGGCCTCAATTTTGTGCCTATTTCGACCTCTACCTTTTTGTCTCATTTGACATGTCAGCCTCAAATTTGGTCAACTATTTAGTCGTGACAGCTCGACCTCAATCGACCTTGTTCGGCCTCAACGTTTCAGCCTCAAATTCTGTCTACTTTCAATCTTGATAGCTCGACCTCGTTCTGCCTTGACCTCTCAGCCTCAACTTGTTTGTCTCGTTCGGCCTGTCCGCCTTAATCTCTCGACCTTGACCTTTCCGCCGCGTTCAATCTTATCTAGTCAACCTTAAACTTTCGACCTCAATTTGACGGTCTTGTTCGGGCTTAACATGTCGACTTTATTCAACCTCAACCTCTGACTATGGTTTCCTTTCAACCTGTTGGCCTCATTTGGCTTGTCGACCCCAACCTACAGGCCCTAAATTTTGTAAAGTACTTAGTCTTGACAGCTCGAACTCGTTCGGCCTCAACCTTTCAGCCTTGAATTATGTTGACTTTTCAGTCTTAACAACTCCGCCTTATTCGGCCTCAAACTCTCAACTTCATTCAGCCTCAACTTGTTGATCGCATTAGTATCAACATGACAGCCTCTCAACCTCTCAACCTTGTGCACCCTCGACCTTTGGACCTCTCTCAGCCTCAGCCTATCAGCCTCGTTCTCCTTGTCGACCTTAACATGTCAACCTCAAATTATGTCGACTTTTTAGTCCTGACAGCTTGGCTTCATTCGACCTCGATCTCTCGACCTTTGATCGAGTTCTCGCCCTAGAATTTTTTCGACCTTTCAATCTTGACATCTCTACCTCGTTCAGCCACGTTTGGCCATAACCTGTTGGCCTCGTTCCGCCTTGGTCTTTAAACCTCGTTCGGTATTAAGTTATCGACCACATTCAAACTAAACTTCTCATCCTCAATTTTTCGACCGTGTTCGGCCTCAACATATCAACCTTATTTAGCCTCAACCTTTGGGCCTTGTTCAGCCTCAACCTATTGGCACCGATCGACCTGTCATCCTCAACCTATCGGCCTCAAATTTTGTCAACGTTTTAGTCTTGACAGCTCGACCTCGTTCGGCCTCAACCTATCGGTCTCAAATTTTGTCGACTTTTCAATCTTGACAGTTTGACTTCATTCAGCCTTGACCTTTCACCCTCAACATGTCAGCCTTGTTCGCCCTGTCGGCCTCAATCTCTCAACCTCATTTAGCCTTAATCGGTCGACCGCGTTCGGCCTCAACATATCGACCTTATTTAGCCTCAACCTCTGGGCCTTGTTCGGCCTCAACCTCTCAGCCTCAAATTCTCTCGACTCATCAATCTTGATAGCTCGGGCTTGTTCGACCTCGACCTTTTGGCCTCGTTCAGCCTCAACCAGTCATTCATGTTCAGCATCAACATGTTGGCCTTGTTTGACCTCAACTTCTTGGTCGCGTTCGACCTCAACCTATCAACCTTGTTCAACCTCGACCTTTGGGCCTTGTTCGACCTCAACTTGTCAACCACGTTTGGCTGGTTGGCTTTAACTTGTCGAGCTCAAATTATGTCAAATTTTTACTCTTGACAGCTTGTCCTTGTTTGGCTTCGATATCCCTGGCTTTGATCGTCCTCTACCCTTGAATTCTGTCGACCTTTAAATCTTGACATCTTGACCTCATTTGGCCTTCTTCAGCCTCAACATGTTGGTTTTATTCAGCCTCGGTCTGTCAGCCTCATTCGACCTCGACCTCAAAATAACTAAGAGTGTAATTTATTGTAGATCCTTCACATATATGAACTTAACCTCTACAATAAGGAAATGTCACTTTTATATCCTCTTATTGGGAGTTTTTCTTATATTTCATACAAACAAAATTGGTTGTACAACAAGAGTGACTTTGTGCTCTTAGAAAAGAGTGTCATAGTGCACTCATGCTTAATCTCAAGGGGAAATTAGTAAATTGTCATAAGTGACTTTTTGAACTCATTATGAGCTAAAAGAAGTAGTATTAATACTTGTAATCAAGTTTAACTATAGTGGAACCCTTTTGATTTGGCAAAGGAGAACTCGACATAGCTTTGATTAGGTTGAACTAGTTTAAACAACATATGCATTGTCAAACCACATTTTTCAAATATAAAATTTTATTTCAAACTTTTTAAATAATAGGTTCATGTATTTGATACCACATACCCACTACTAACACAACGTGCTCAAATCAATACTGTTTCATTTAATTACACACATATACATTGGTTAATTGAATATAAACATGCATTAGATTCACTTTTAGGTCACTTAACGGAGTAACTATTGTTTTAGCAACTTGAACCAATTAAAATAGAGGAGATTTTACTACACCTCCCTTGCTCAAGCAACACAATTGTCACTTGAGCAATATTATGTATCACCTAATTACCATATTAATAGTTGAGTAATATGGTTCTAGGGAAGAGAAAATTGTTTCACATATTCCTACTTGAGTTACAAGCAAGATGTTTGAGCACAACACATATCACTTAAGTGCAAGGATAATGGTTTAGCAATATGCTACTTTATTTGCATCAAAACATTTTCAGAACCTCACTCGTCTCACTAATGCTCCACCAGTCAAACAATTTATCCATTATGTGCAATAAGAGTTATGAAGGAGAAGGATTGATGTTGACCTTTTGTTGTTTAAACCCAAACTAAGCTTAAAAGAGGAGTGTTATTGTTTCAATTTTCACTTGAACATTGCTTCACACCTAAGTTGATTGTCTTCACTTGAGCATTTATTGAAGGATAATTCGATGTTCAAGCGAAATTTTAAGAATCATCAAATTCTAAATAATATAGTCTTTTTTAGCCAAAATTTGTACCTTTACTTGTCCATTCGGTACATATGCTTATAGGAAAATGCCATTTGGCCTTTGTAATGCTCCTGGAACATTTCAGCGATATATGATGAGTATTTTTATAGATTTGTTGGAGCATTGTATTGAGGTTTTTATGGATGATTTTAGTGTATATGGTTCATCTTTTGATCACTGCTTGTCTAATCTTGCTAGAGTCTTGGAGAGATGTGAAGAAACTAACCTTGTTCTTTGAAAAATGTCATTTTATGGTGGAACAAGGTATAGTTTTAGGTCACGTTGTTTCCAAGAATGGTATATCTGTAGATCCTGCTAAAATTGATATTATTTCACAATTGCCTTACCCTTCTTCTGTGAGAGAGGTTCGATCTTTTCTTGGACATGCATGCTTTTACAGGAGGTTTATCAAGGACTTTAGCAAGATAGCCAACCCTCTCTCCAACTTGTTGCAAAAGGATGTAGCATTTGACTTTGGAGAGAGGTGCAAAGATGCGTTTGATACATTGAAAAAGGCGCTTACCACCACCCCTATCATCCAGCCACCTGACTGGACATTACCATTCGAGTTTATGTGTGATGCATCAAACTTTGCAGTAGGAGCGGTGCTTGCACAAAAAGATGGGAAGCTATCACATGTGATATATTATGCTTCCAAAACGTTGGACACAACGCAGGCTAACTACACCACCACTGAGAAGGAATTATTGGTTGTTGTGTTTGCCTTGGACAAATTCAGACTGTATATACTTGGTTCCAAGCTAATTGTTTATACTGATCATGCAACATTAAAATTCCTTCTGAAGAAAGAAAATTCGAAACCAAGGTTGATCAGATGGATGCTACTGCTCCAAGAGTTTGACATTGAGATTCTAGACAGAAGTGGGGCACATAACTTAGTAGCTGACCATCTTAGCAGGATTGAAAATGGAGAAGATAACATTCCTAATAACGATGACTTTCCTGATGAAGTCCTCCTAACATTGACTGTTGTGAAAGGTATGTTTCCAGAACCTTGGTTTGCTGACATTGTTAACTATTTGGTTGTTTCTGCTATTCCTCCTTCCTTTTCCAAATATGAAAGAATCAAGCTAAATAGTGAGGCAAAGTACTATATCTGGGAAGACCCAATCTTATGGCGCATTGGTAGTGACCAAATCATAAGGAGGTGTGTTCCAGATATCAAGATACCTCATGTGTTTGAGTTCTATCATTCGTCTCCTTTTGGTGGACATTATGGCACACAAAGAACAGGTAGGAAGGTGTTGGATTGTGGATTATATTGGCCTACTGTCTTTAAAGTTGCACATAGGGTATATGAAAATTGTGAGCAGTGCCAAAGGGCAGCCAGATCCATTACAAAAAGGGATGAAATGTGATGAAGGCATGACCACCTCCTTAGAAGCTCCATCAAGAAGGATCACTAGAAGCATGTCTAGAGGGGAGTCTTCTATTCCATCACCTTTATCTTTGTTTTGCATTACTTTAGTTTGAATTCCCTAAGTTGGTTTCTAGTTGATTTATTTTGGTTGACTTGTTGACTTTGATCCAAAGTTGACCTTTGACCAAGATTAGATTAACTTAAACCAACATGCTAATCCTTGTTTGTCTTGTTTTGTAGGTAATTAAGAGAAAGTAGAGCATGGC
>Ga0209589_1013936_pt1 | contig 10280 bp, 6 predicted proteins | sample CowpeawhiteBW_FD_187525 | JGI IMG/M metagenome (GOLD analysis project Ga0209589, IMG submission 187525) | Root nodule microbial communities of legume samples collected from California USA - Cow pea white BW (SPAdes) (version 2) | ecosystem: Host-associated > Plants > Roots > Nodule | place: USA...
ATATATATATATATATATATATATATATATATATATATATATATATATATATATATATATATATATATATATAAACACCATGCACAGTAGTTTCAAGCTTACACCCTTTTTGAGCGAAAATATCGGCAACTGGTTGATGCATTTTCTAGGTTGTTCCTCCAGAGGCATTGTATCTTTATATTCATGGACAAAGATGGTAATTCAGAAATCCAACTCCCTCCTGGGTTTAGATTCCACCCTTCTGATGAAGAGCTGATCATTCACTATCTGAGAAACAAAGTGACATCATCACCTCTTCCTGCCTCATTCATAGCAGAAATAGATCTTTACAAGTATAATCCATGGGAGCTCCAAAGTCTGTGTTAGCAATTGCAGTGATTTAGTTTTTGTTTCATTGTTTTCTGGAAAGTATTATTCATCCAGTGAGATAAAGCGTGTGTTGTTATTCATCTTAAAGTAATATAGGTTTTGAATTTTGAACAGGTAAGGCTTTGTTTGGGGAGGATGAATGGTATTTCTTTACTCCCAGAGACAGGAAGTATCCCAATGGAGTGAGGCCTAATAGAGCAGCTGCTTCTGGTTATTGGAAAGCTACTGGCACTGACAGACCCATTTTTTCTTCATGTGGAATGAAGAATATTGGAGTGAAGAAGGCCCTTGTGTTCTACAAGGGTCGAGCACCAAAAGGATCTAAAACTGATTGGATCATGCACGAGTACAGGTTGCACAATTCCATGAACTTCATTCCACAGCAAAGAGGATCCATGAGAGTATGTCAACAATAGCATGATTTCAATTTTCCATATTCTAAGTGGTTTTCTAGGTTTTTTTACATAGTATATGGGCAAATTTGTACAAGATGTGTAAAAAAACCAGTTTTTTTGTGGCTAAAGTGATACAATATATCAAGTTTTGAAACTTGTTTTTGTTTTTTCTCCATGTGCTGCAGCTGGATGAGTGGGTGCTGTGCCGGGTCCGACAGAAAACTAGCAGCACAAGAAGCATTTGGGAAGACTCTATTTATGAAGCACCAACCCACTTTGAAGAGATGAATGAGACCTCAAATCCTGAACCAGCCAAAAATTGTGTGCATAATGAATATCCAATGTTGCCTTATATTCTCGCTTCTCAGAGTTCTGTGTCTGATTCTATTGGCGTAGCCTCAGGCTCGGGCTGTGGTTGTAATGATGATGGAAAAGCATATGCTTCATTGCATAATAAGAACTCGAATGTAATAATTGGAGCACAGTTTATGACACCTCAGGGTTTGTTTAATCCACTGAAGAGAAAAAACATTGAAGAGAAGGAGTTGGACTTGTATGCTTCACTCAATAAAAAACTAAGCGAAGAACTTGATGTTGGGAAAGAAAAACTCGAGCGTGATCTGAACAAAGACTACAATTTTAATAACTTGGAACACTGGAGTTCCATCATACAACCCCAAGAGCTTAATATCGTAGCCTTTTCGAAATATGCATGAACTGTTCAGAGATCATGCTTTTTTGTGTGCATGGGAAGACGACAGTGAATTCTGTATGTAAATAAGAAAAGATGCAGTTGGGTTTTGTTCATGCATTGTGATTATTTTTTTTCAGTATGCAGAAATGTGGAGAGCTGAAAAGTAGCATCATATATGGTGCAATTGAGTTGGTGATTGTATCATGTTTCGAAATTAATTTATGGAAATTGAAGTATTTGCCAATCCTGTCTTATTTTCATGTATGATAAAAATGTTATTCGAACGTTCTGAAGATTTTCTCTACACAGGAAAACTACAGTTTTGAAAATATATTCTTCTGTCCAATGTAATTAAGTTCAACTATATATCAAATTCTATTAAAAAATATTTATGAATATGTAAATCAATGGTTAAATTTTTTGCATAAATATAAAATGAATAAAAGATAAATTAAGAGAATGAATATAATCAACAGTCATAAAAAATAATTTAAGTCTCAACCATATAATACATAGAATTTACTTGGATATAATCATGAACAATCCTAAGAAAGTTTATTGTTTTTATGTAAATTCTCTATCATAAATATTGTCTATTTAAAGCTTATATGTTCAACAACACCAATATTAGGTCTACGCAGAAATAAAACAAAATAAAATCATGTTGGACACATAGACCGCAAAGCAGACCAATATAACTGTGCTATTATGCTATTTGGAGTGTGATTTCATTCAGAATATCCTTTCACATGTATAAAACACCTAAAAAGTAAAAGTAAAATAGAAATATATTAAAAGAAGAATTTTAAATTTAACACGACTTATTACATAATTTTTATCTTAGAAAATAAATTTAAATTTAATTCAATCTAACAAAAGTTTATTTGAAAAACAAAATTTATATCTATTTATATATCATAATAATTTGATAATAACTTACAAAAAAACATGAAATCTTTGACAAAATAAAAATATGCAAGATAAAAGTTTAAATAATATATTATGCAACTAACCCTAAATATACTAAATAATGGAGTGAAAATTTCCATATGATAAACTAATTTCAATTTCCTAAATCAAATTTATTATTTAAAAAAAGTACTCTTATCTATGAACTTAAGCATTACTCCTTAGATATAATTGAGAAAAAATTTTAAAATAACAATATTACATGAAAACAAAAATATTAAATAAGTTTTAACTACTACTATTAATCCATACTAATTTGGCATATTGCTACTTGTCTGAATGGTGCAGTTTTATTGGAAATATCTTGCATGTGGAGTGACGAGTTCAGCTACAACAACCACGCATGCCTGCAAACTTTCTGGATGAATATCAATTAGGAATCATTTGCCGGCCACCTGATGAAGACTTGGGAGTAAGAAAACAACGCAACACCTTCTTCAGTCTCTGTCTAATGCTGCACTTTAAACTTTTAAAGGTATTGGTTTAATATTCGTAAAATAAAAACTGGCATTAATGTTTTTTTTTGTTATAGATAATCCATCTTAATTTGCTATACACAAGTGTCAATACAAATACAAATTCGCACTGTGACATAATTTAGTGGCATCTTGAGTCTGTATAAAGGACAAGTGCATCTCTTAAGTAGCAGGAACAAGTGCAAAATATTGATTTAAAAAAAAAAACAGATACGAGTTACACCACGATAGTACCAAGAAAATACAAGAGATAGAGATATGCCATACAAATTGATCCGATGATCTGTCTTCTGTGCCGTATCATTTCTTTAGCACACTGCAATAAGAGCACAGAAAGTCAGTGAAGGTATCCAAGAAGAAAAAGGAAACACACAAGATTAGTAAAAAACATCTCAAACACGAGTCCAAATTTTTTGTTGAATTGTTGAGTGTTTCAGTGTTTTCTTTTACTGAACATTAAAAATAACGGAACGATGATACTTTAAAACAAAATTTAATATATTCTAAAATTTTAAAATCCGTATCTACCTGTGTATTTTGAAAATACAGACGAATGATATATAAAAACATAGTAAAGAATCCAAATTTCTCAAACACGTATATATTAAGGATCTCACCAATCCTATCAGGAAAGAAACAAGAAGTAACCATCTCAAAAATTTGAGGATTTCATATATGTGTGTAGTATCAGGACACAATATCTTTCAACAACATTACATTTGAAATTGAATGCACAGTAGCTCTTTTATATTTAAAGTGAATGTAAGTGACGCTGTAAAAGATACATTGACATTATTGCCCCAAGACTAACAAATCAAAGAGATTTATACTCCCTCTTATAAAGTCAACAAGATCCTTGTATATATAGCCAAGCTAAGCTTTTTTTATCTGCTGGTATCATTACTAACTTCTCAGAAGTCAGAAATTCCTTTGAGAGAAGTTGGAAAATAACCAATTCAAATTATAGTTCTACTTTTACTATACAAGTTCTTATGCAGTAAGCCATAGCGAAAGTGAAACAAATACACAAGTATTTGATACACTATTTATTATTTAACTAGAACACCAGCAAATAATCTAGAGAAACATCCATCAACATAACTTTATAATCGATGCACTTGTGTAGAACTTCGGGCTTCTCCCCTCGGATGTAATGAAGCCTTAGATAAACATATATATTCCTCTGTTTTCAAAGGAATGCCTATTCAAACATAATGCAGACCAAAAATTCCTCCCAATTAAAGCAAAGAATTCCAGTAGAGTTGGGGAAACATTTTTTTATTATGATAAAGATAAAGGATATCTTGGTATGAATTACAACGAAAAGAGATACGTGAAAGTTGAATATCAGAAAAAAAGTAAAGTGGCCGCTGGGAATAATGTATATAGTAAAGGTGCATTGCCATGAGTACAGGTAAGGAAATAAAGATTCCTTGGTTTTACAAGAAGTTTAAAAAAATATTTATTTCCTGGTATAAGTTATCATCAGGAAAAAAAAAAGGTCCCCAAGTTCTAATGGATTTTCATTCCCGCACGTATGTCTGGAAAGATGCATTTCCATGCGTAGTAAAGGGAATAAAACTTTTATTCAAAACTTCTAAAATACGTAATACCCACGTATTTCCCACATAAATTTCTCAAGAGACACTCCACTTCCCGTATGGTAGGCATGTATTCAAATGTAAGTTATGATTCATCTAGGGTAGCTTAACTTTACATTCTTTTATGCTTAATCTTGTAACAATAATTTGACTATGTTACAGAATAATTGCCGATGTGGTTATTTTTGTGTCATAACTCCTGCAGTAATTATTTATCTTCGGCATGCAGTAATAATAATAATAATAATAATAATAATAATAATAATAATAATAATCATAATCATAATAATAATAATAATAATAATCATAATAATAATAATAATAATAATAATAATCATAATAATAATACAAAGTAACCAAAATATTGTTTCTTATTTTGTATTTTGATGTTACCGGTAACTTTACGTCTTTACCAAGCAATAAATATATAAAAAATAAGTAAAAGAACGAAAAGTACTGCATATTAAAAAGATTGATTCCTCTCAAATAATACTTCAACATAAACCTAATCTATATTAACTTTTGAAAATGGAGTATTTAAATAGTATTTTCTATAATAGAGGGCAATTTGAGGACTGCAAAATATATTCTCTGGAACGTGTATTTCCAGGAATTTCTATTGTTAACCAAACACATTATATTTCGAATGCCAAGAATCTATTTCCAATTATCAATTTTAGGAATGAACTTCATACCATGAAGAACAAACGCCCTCTAAAAGGAACGTGTAAAGAATGCTTTTATATTAGGAAACCATGCACCAATTTCTAACTTCAGATGTTTAAGTTTACAGGGCAAAAAGGTTTAAATATGAACCTTAAAATTTCCACGCTATCAAATTTCCAGTATTCAGGTAAACAGAGACTTAGCAGTAGACAATATATGAACTGAGAGAAAAGAGAAGGGGTACGACTTACTTGTACAAATAGGCAGCAATTCCCAAAATTATAATCAATAAAACAATATCAATACAAAAGTTTCGACTGGACTGAAGCTGGACGAATACCAAAACTATATAAGATTCAACATAAAATTCATCACTGACGCAATTAGAAACTGATGAAAATTTAAGAATAAGATTTTCAGTCAAAAAGACTTGGTTCACTGTGTCTCGAAGTCTAACATTGGTATTTTTAAGGTCGGAAGATGCCTTGTCCACCTATAAAGACAAAAAAATAAAAAAAGAAAATCAGTGGCCTGTTAACTTCAACTTCCTAATTCTAGTTTCAAAAAAAAATGATTTCCATGATTTGGAGCTTATGGGTAGAGGCAGAAATTGACAAATCTCACCTCAGCATCAATCTCATCCATCAGTGGTACTTGTCTATCCAGTTCCTGCACTTGTCCCATAAATAATGAGCTTAAATGCGAAAAAAAAACATGGGAATGCATATATGCACAACGGAATAAAGACAAACATAACAGGGAAACTGACCTCATACATATCATGTGCCATGTTTTTCAAAGTATCCAATCCTTCGGCTATCATATCCAAACCTTGATCCTAAGAATGGTTCATATAACGAGATTTGAATGAAACCATTTCTGGAACAACATTGGCTAGAAAAATTCAGTCTCTCTGGTCACAAAGCCAAAAGTTACTTACCAGTTTCATTTTACGCATTTCATACTCCTGCCTAAATCGACTTGATTCTTCAGTTTGATGGAAGTATTCTTCATCAAATTGTCCATCTGAAATTAGCAAGATACACAAAATTGAATGGAGGACCATCAATTACAAAGTCTCCCATTTATAAACCACTACGATTGAATCACTATAAGACATGGATCACTTCAATTACCTGAATCAAATTTAATTCCAGGACGTGAGGAAGAAGCTGCCCAACTTCCCGTTTGTCTGGGTACTGCAGGGGTCCCATCTGGGATAGCTTGAATCCTATCCGGCAATGCAAGAACCAAACCGTTACGGGCAGCAAATTCTTGTGATGAAAGCCCCTTTACCTGCGATTATACATTGTACCATGCATTGGAAAAATGTATAGCCTGATCAATAATTTTGAACATCTGTCTGCCAGTATGTCAATTATTGTGAAAAAAGGACAGTCGAACTATTGAGAAACATACATGCCAAATAAAATAAGTCAACATTTTCTGGAAATAGTGAAAACTACATATAGAATCAACAACAAACCTACCTCATCCTCCAAGATGGATAGGTGAAAAAGAAATTGGATTTTTTTCCCTTTAATCTGTCTTCTGATTGCCAAATTTTATTATAAAGCACCTCAAGTAGATTAAATAAATTATCATTTCAGATAACATGTGATTAGCTAGCTTAGAGCTGATATCTTGACAATCTCACTTCTTTTATACAATTATCCTACAACTATTTTTATTAATTTTTTCATTCAATAATTTAATTTACATTTTCGTTAAATTTCTAAATTTAATATTCTATTATTAAAAGTGAGTTGTCATCTGTTTGTAATAGAAAAAAAAAAAAATAGATGGCGAAGTATCTTTTTCCTATCTAGAAATCTCGATGACTGCATAAATAATCAATTTACTCCTCACTTCAGATGAAAGTGCCAATTACAGAATTATTCACTATTCACAACTACAATACTTTACTAATTTAATCAATCAGAACTAGAACAGATATCATATGCAATGAATGCAATTCCTGGTTCTCACCTAAATCGTAAAAAATGCATATAACGAAGTCCAAAAAGTTAACAGAATCCCGCAAAGGAAAAAAGCAGAAGTCAAATAAAACAAAACAAAGAGCACCGTGCAAATGATACCAAGAAGCAGAGAAAGCGAAGAACCATCCTTTTTCATAGCCAAATTCTGCAACTTGGGAACCTCCTCCAACAACCTAGCCTTAGTACGACGAATCTCGGCATTGATAGCTACAGTAGACGCCTTACTTTTCTCCTTGGAAGCGGTTTCTGCTTTCTGCACAAAATTGACTCTACATACTATCACATTGGACACATTTAAAAGTTTCAAAAATGTCATGAATTAGGGTACAGATTCCCACATGAATTTAGTAACGAATTTGAAAAGAGTGACCTGAAGTAAGGCCTCGATTTCGACATCGACGGAGATATTGGAATCCCTTTGTTTTTCGATGTCGTATTTATCGTACTCTTTACAGATGAAATCAACTCTGGTGAGAATGTCGATGACACTCATGGCGTGACTCTGGTGTTGTTACTTCGGAACTTTTTCCTTTTTCCGAATATTGGTTAGTAAGTGTTGTAGACTCCACTGTTACACCTCCATCCCTTTGTTGAACTCAACGCCGTCCAGCCTGTAACAACCATAAACACCAACTTCTTAACTGTTTTCATGTTTCACACAGTGACCATTGTCAAGATCAAAGTAAAGAAATGATGTACTAAGAAATTGTTTACACTTTTAATATGTTTTCATGCAAAAAAAAAATCTTAATAAAATCAAGATAATAATTTCAAAAAGAAAATGGAAAATGAATAATAGAAACTGCTAACCTAATTTCTTTCTATGATTCACAGATACGATATGTGTATCAGATACCACACGATACTTGATTATTTTCAAAATCATAGAATAAGATACGTGATAGATATATGATGATGAATATTGAAAAATGTACAATAATTCTTACAAACAAATAAATATATGATTGTATGATTGTTAATATGTGAATCTAAATTTTCTAATTAGAGACAAATTATTTTAGTAACCAAAACTTGGTAGTTAATATTAGTGACCAATTTAAAAATCAATTCATAATTAAAATTATTATAATTATCAATTTAAAGTCTAATTATAATTTTTTTGAACTATTCTAATTCTCAATTTGGTCACTATATAGTGATTAATTATTTTTTCACTCAAATTTGTCACTATTCAACAATTTTATTGTATTGTACTATGACTTTATAAATTAGATATTTCATTCGGTAAAGTATCAGATACGATACGTGTCAAACATGAATACGTGACCTAGGGATGTCAACGGGGCATGTAGTAGCTCCCTCGTACTCTACCCGCTGGATAAATATTCGCCTCGTACCCGTACCCATATCCGCCGGGTATCCGTTATGCAGGTACCCATCTATTTTTTTTATATCTGCGGATATCCACGGGTACCCGCGGGTATTTACAAAAATATTTTAAAAAAACAAATATTTAACCATAATTAGTGCTTTGATCAATAAGTCCCCTCTCTCTGATTGATTCTTCAAAAATAAACAAATAAAAAATCACTAACAATTTATAATGTAATTTATCTTTCAATGAAATATTAAAGAAATTACTAACTTCATCAATCTCCACTCCTTGCAACATTGTATAAAGTTTCATGTTGTCCAATTTTAATCTAGAAGAGCCTAAAAACATAAGAAGTTCATTACAAATTTCTAAGAATCACTTAATTAAAATATCTAAGTAAGAGTGTTAATTTAATTACCTTCCATGTTGGTCCATAACCAGTCTTGGAGACACATCAATGCCTCCCCAGTATGTATCTGGAAGTAATCTACTCCGCTATGGGATAAGAATCCGATTACCATTATTAAATGAAGACTCATAATGTTTTTTACTAATATATATACATATATATATATATATATATATATAAGGGTATTTTCTGAATTAAAGTTTAGCGGGTATGAGTATCCACGGATACGGATACTATGATACCCGTACCCGCCCCATTAACATGCATGTATAAAAAATACTTGTATCTACGGGTAGCGGATATTCATTTTAAATATCTGTTTCCTACCGTTGCGGGTTTTATCCACAGATACCTGCGAGTACGGATTTTTTTGACGTAACCTAAGCAGTGCATCATAGATTTCTTTCAATCAAAATAATAATAATAATAATAATAAAAATAAAGGGTGATTTCCAATCTAAGAAAATTAGCATCCAAGAATCATAATTTTCATTTTCATGTTTATAAATAAACTCGACAATAGTTTTAATTATATGGGAAATGAAATCTGACATTTTTGTTTATAAAAATATCTGACTTTTTTTTAATGAGAAATATAAGATATGGTTTGCAATATAAAAAAAATACTTAATATATGTTTAGAATATAGAGTATAAAATTAGAATTAAACTTTAGCTTTTGAAGTAAAAGTTATTATAATTTTTAAAATTACAGTTTTATGTTTAAATTTCATGGAATTATACATTACAAAAGTTTTTTTATTTATTTATGTAATTCATGGAACATCAATTACATAAATTAAGTACACTTATTTAATTTTTCGTATATCATCTAGTCAGAAACATAAAATATTAAGTGAATCATAACCAATCAACTATCACCTTTTTCCTCTCTTTCAAATCAAATCACACACTTATAAACTTTTCTTTTCATTCTCTTTTTCGTAATTTAAACAACCTCAATTCTCACTTTACTTCTCTTATTTTCTTTTTTTCCTTTCACAATTTCTTATTTCCATCATCTATTCACACAAAAGCCAACAAAAACCAAAATTATCCTTGTTCAAAAATGAGTTTAATGTATCAAAATATTTTTTTAAAAAAACAATTATTCAAACGTGCACTTATTTCATTGGATGGAAGAGATGTTTAAACATTGTCAACTTATATTTGTTATCACTGCTACTAAATTTCTTAATCAATGTTACTCTTTAAAAATTCTCATTGCGTAATATACATGTATAAATACAATTTATTCCTGTGACACAGAAGAATAATTTATTTATTATATTAATATTATTCACAGATCTATATATATATATATATATATATATATATATATATATATATATATATATATATATGT
>Ga0209589_1013939_pt1 | contig 10278 bp, 3 predicted proteins | sample CowpeawhiteBW_FD_187525 | JGI IMG/M metagenome (GOLD analysis project Ga0209589, IMG submission 187525) | Root nodule microbial communities of legume samples collected from California USA - Cow pea white BW (SPAdes) (version 2) | ecosystem: Host-associated > Plants > Roots > Nodule | place: USA...
TTTATATATATATATATATATATATATATATATATATATATATATATATATATATATAATTTTATTATTTACGTGATTTTATTCATTTGTATTAAATTTATATTATAATAAAAAATGTAATTATATAGAATCAGAAACTTTGAATACTTACAGCTTAATTATGCGCAGATGGTAGACTACTGTTATTTTTAATATGTATGGAGTTTCTTCCGATTATTTAGTAGTTTTCTTTTTCTTTTTCTCTAATTAGTTTTTTTAAATCGATTTCTTTTTTACATTTGTATCTGTATTATTAATTTTATATTGTGACTTAAAAATATTATTAAAATTAAATAAAAACAATTTATTTGCTGAAATTGTATATTATTATAAATTGTAAACTATATATAACATAAAGTACTCCATCATATCGAAAAATATGAATACATTAATACTCTTAAATTTAAATATTAGTAGCATCTAAATAAATAAATACACTATAAATAAAGAGAATTTTAAATGTCAATTATCTCGATTAAGTTCTACATGTGTAGTAATTAAAGAAAAACTCTTTTATAATGTCATTAATGATTTCAATAAAGTATGACACATGTAGTAATGACACTTATCCTACACGTCTAACTTTTGTTATAGTTGTATGAATTTTACTAACTAGTACCCTAAAGACACTGATTATTAACTGAAATTGTATATGGTTATAAATTGTAAACTATATATAACATAAAGTACTCCGTCATATCTAAAAACATGAATACATGAATACTTTTATTTTTAAATATTAGTAGCATCTAAATAAATAAATACACTATAAATAAAGAGAATTTTAAACGTCAATTATCTCAATAAAGTTTGACATGTGTAGTAATTACAAAAGGAAAACTCTTTTATGATGTCATTAATGATTTCAATAGAGTATGATACATGTAGTGATGCCACTTATCCTACACGTCTAACTTTTGTTTTAGTTTTATGGGTTTTACTAACTAGTGTCTTGAAGACACTGGTTAAGAATAATTAATATGCATTGAATCTTATAAAAGTTCATAATTAAGTGTGATATTAAATAAAATCTGACATCATAATCATTAAAGTAATTTTATTTTATTTAAAAGACAAAAATGATCATAAGTGTTACAACTATATTTAATATTTTATTTAATCCTCAATAATAAAGTTAGAAAATAATTAAATAATAAAATAATTGTATTTTAATATTACTAAAAATAAAATTATAAATAAACATAAAAAATCTAAATTAATAGAAAAACCAACAAAAAATTGTGTTAAACATCTAAAAAGTTTACAAAAAAAATTAATAATTAAAATATCAATTTAAATTTGATACTTCATTTAATTTCCTTTATCTACCTTCTCGATAACTTTTTTGCAATGTTCCTATTATCTTAACCAAATCCCAACAAACATATAATATTTTAATATTTGAATTTATTAATTATAAATACATAAACTAGCAATATAAAAAAAATAATTACCTAAACTTTTAATAGAGACCTTAGAAATTTCAAAGTGCTTAATTTGTATCGGTTATTGCTTAAAAATTTCAAAGGATAGTGTTGTCTTTATAAAATCTGTTAAATACATTTATATTATTTTGATTTAAATACATAAAAATGGTGAAATCAATGCACATTTTAATTATTTTTTAACTAGTGCTCTAAAGACACTAGTCACGAGTTAGCATTCTCATAGTTTTTTCAAACCTTTGTTAGCATTCTAAGTAGCTAACCAATTAAGTAATTTAGTTGTTTGAAGGTTAAATTTGCAATTTTTTTAATTTTGTAGAAAATGATTACGCAAGAAAGAATTATCTGTCAATTAAAATTCTTAGAAAAAATGACAGAAAAAATCTTTTCTTGCAATTTTTTTTAACAAATTTGCAAGAAAAATCCCATGTAATATGTGAATTTCTAATAATGTTTGTATCTTTCAAAATTAATATCAAATTTAATTTTTATATAAAGAGTACAACAAATATTTTTATTAAAATTGATATTTTTTATTAAAAAATTAAGTTTATTTAAATTTATATTTTACACTAAATTTTATTTACTTTTTTTAAGTTGTTAACATAAAAAAAGTTAAAATTAATTTTGACTAACAAATATGTTAAACTTGTTTATCGATTGTATTTCATAAAATTAGATAAATTTATTAACTTTTTCAACTCTAATAAAATTTGTATTTTACATCAAACTTTAGTTGTATTTAGGGGTGGGCATGGATTGGATTTTTAATGATCCAATCCACATCCATTTTATATCCAAATAATTGGATTATATTTTTGACCCAAATCCATTTCTTTAGCAAAAGTAGTTTGGATTTTTTTTAAATCCAGATCCAAATATTTGGATCAAGATTTAAATCCAATCCAAATATTTAGATCAAGTTCAAAATCCAGAATCCATTTTTTATAAAATAAATTTAAATTGAATTTTTTAAAACTTGTGTCACTCAGGCCCGGATGACCTAGATGACCCGGATGAGACCGACGACCCGGACGGGCTCGACGACCCGGACGGGCCGAACAACCCGGACGGGCCCGACAACACAAACAAGCTAGACGACGTGAACGGGCTGGACGACCCGAATGAGCCCGATGACACGGACGGGCCAGACGACCCGAACAGACCCGTCCAAACAGTTGGGCCCAATCGGGTAGTCAGACACGTTAGAGTCGTCTGGTCTGGGTCTTCAAGCCTGTTTGGGTCGTCGGGCCCGTCCAGGTCGTAGGCCCCGTCTAGGAGGTCGAGCCCGTCTGGGTCGTAAGGCCCATCCGGGTCGACGCGCTCGTTCGTGTCATCGTGCCATCTGGGTCGTAGGGCCCGTGTAGGTCGTCAGGCTCGTCTGGGTCGTCGGGCCCATTTGGGTCATTTGAGTCGTCAGGTCCGTCAGGATCGCCCGGGTCGTTCAGCCCATCCGGGTCGTCCGGCCCGTTCGTGTCGTCGTGCCCATCCGGGTCGTAAGGCCCATGTAGGTCGTTAGACCCGTCCGGGTCGTCGAGCCTGTCTGGGTCGTCGGGCCCGTCCAGGTCGTCCGCCCCATCCAGGTCTTCAGGTCGTCGGGCACGTCCGGGTCATCGGGCTCATCCGGGTCTTTGGGCCTTCCTGACTCGTTCGGGTCTTTAGGCAGCCTGACCTGTTTTCGTCATTGGTCCTACCTGGTCCGTTTGGGTCTTCGGGTCTGCATGACCCTTTCGGGTCTTCGTGTCCGCCTGACTCGTCTTTGGGCTCGCCTGACCCGTTCGGGTCTTCGGGCTTGCCTGACCCGTTCGGTTCTTCGAGCTCGCTTGAGCCATTCGGGTCATCGGGCCCGCTTGGCCCGTTCAGGTCTTCCAGCCCGCTTGGCCCGTTCGGTTCATCGGGCTCACTCGAATTTCCCGGATCGTTGGGCCCGATCGACTTGTTCAATTTGTCGGGCCCGCCTAGCCCGTTCATATCTTTAGGCCCGCCCAACCTCTTATGGTCGTCGGGCCTGCCCGATCCGTATAGGTCGTCGAGCAAGGCCCGTCCTAGTCTGAATTTAGCATAGTCCATCTCAACCTTTAGTCTAACCTAACTAAAAATTTAAATTGAAAATTTGGATTGGATTTTTTGGATTATCCCTATTTAAAAATCTTGATTTATAAAATGGATATCCAATCCATAAAATATATAAAATATAGATTAGATTGAAATCTAGATCCATTAAATGGATTAGATTTTTAATAAAATGGATTATAAATGGATTGGATTGGAGCAAAAGTGGATTGGATCAAGAAAATTAGATTTTTTGCCCACCCCTAGTTGTATTGATATTTTATTATATCATACTTTAATATCTTTTTATTTGAATTTATATTTCAACTAATTGTATATTTTTAAAATACGTAAGATTCAATAATTTCTACATAAATGTTTGAGTTAGTTTAAAAATAACCATTATATAAATTCAAATGTAAAACTTAAAAATAATATTAAACAGTTCTATAACAATTAAAAACAAATATATTTAAAATTTGTAAATAATTTTAAATAAAGTTCAATTTGAAATATAAATTTAAATAAATTTAATCTTGTTAATAATATTTAATAAAAATAACAGTTGGAATAAAATATCAATTTTAATAAAAATATTTGTATAACCTTTATATAAAATTTAAATTTTGTTTCAATCTGGAAAGGGGTGAAATTACTCAACTTTAGAAAAAATTGGAGCTAAATTTGAGACAAAATAAAAATATGAGGTCCAAAGTGAGACGGAGTCCATGATACCTAGCGACATGTGACATTGTAACTGCCATATCATATTGCCACTACAGCATCAATTGGATACGTGATAATTTATTATTTTTTTATAAATTAAAAAAATATCAAAAAAATCACGAACTAATTTGGTACCTCCTGAACATTGTTAATACAATATTAATGCAAATAGTCTAATTGTATCAAAATTTTCAAAATAGAACCAAATTGATATACATAAAAAAAATAGATCAAATTGATACACATAAAAAAAATGGACCAAATTGATATTTTATATAAAATATAGAATTAAAGGCATAATTTAACCTTGTTTAAACCGATTTAGTTTTGTTAGTTGCACAAACATGAATAAAATTAAAAGTGTAGTCTTCTACGATTAGGATTTTTTTCTTTATGTTGGGAGTTTCCAACCTTTTCGCCTGATTCTTAACTTGAATTGTTAGATTCAAGTTTAAGAGTGGGTTCACTTGTGAAGATTAATTTGAGGGAGAGTGAGATGATGGATTTGAGTGGATTAGAGTGTGAAGTGTGTGTTATTTTTTTGAAGGGATTTGAGAATGAATTTAGAGGTAAAGTTTGTAAAACTATGTGAGTAATTTGAATGATGTGATATAGAAGAAATAAAGTTTTGATAGATTAAAATGTAATATTACAATTTTGCCCTTATAGTTAAAATTAATATATTATTATTAGATTTAGTATTTATTGTTATTATTATTATTATTAATATAATATAAATTATTATTTAATATTATTATTATTATATAAATTATTATTTAATAATAATAATAATATTATTATTATTATTATTATTATTGTATTCAAAGAAATAATAATTAGAGAAAATTTATTTAATGAAAATTAAATAACAAATAATATTTACTTTACATTCTAATATGAAATCGATTCTTTGTTTTCTGAAATTGATATATCAATGTGTGTGTGTATTGTTTTCACTAATTATTCACAAAACAGATTCAATGGGGATAATATTGTAAAAAAAAATTCTTTCCCCAAATCTCTTCCCATCAACGAGATGGAATATTGAACTCATCCCGCAAATTAGTTCTTTCTCCCTCTTGCAAATCTTTACATGTGAATGCAAAATTCAATCGCTTATCCGTCGTCGCCAACTCTTAGTAACAGTAAATTCGCGTATTCGAACATAGCGTAAAACTGCGGCGATGTGTATTTTTTTCTCAATTATTTTCTATATTTTTAACTTTCATTTAAACTTATGTTGTTTTATTTCCATTGAACGAAACTTGTTCTCTTGGCTTTCATATATTCACTTCGTTGGAAACATAACGTAGTTAGATCCTTTCAAAATCCAAATCAGTTTACATAAAGTGTTATCAAAATTTACGGAGACAACCCAAGTTTAAAAGTATTTTCTTCAAATAAGTTTTATAATGAGTTTTTCTTTTCCCGTTTAAGAACTCATTGGTTCATTTAGACAATAATTTTTATCTTTTAATTAAATATAAGAAATAATCATTCATACAATGAAGATTAAATGTTGTCCTAGTGGATATTAAATATGAATTATTGAAAATAATTGTAGAATACAGAGGGTCTTATCTAATTCATTATATAAAATTATACACTTGTAATACAAATAAAATATATACCAATTATGTCAGAAAATTAAGATTTATCTTGAGAGTTTGTGGAGTTATGCTTTATAAGAACATCAATTTTGTCTAACCAAGGTAACCTATAATCATTTTCACGACTTATCACTCATATTCTCATATTTTTTTTAGTGTGGTGGAGTCAATATATTTTTTCAAACCCAATATCAAACCAACCCTTTTGGTTTCTCATCAATTGGTATCAAAGCTTCGACTTTTGATACAAGAAAAAGTCAAAAGACCAATACCAGATCTTTATCAATATTTTTAGGGAAGCCTAAATAATACATTCAAAAATTATATATTTAGTTACTGTAACTAATACTATTAGATATGTATAAGTCATGAGAAGAAAAAATAATCACAAGAGGTGTTTGATGAAAATAACTCAATGAGATATTGCTTACTGATTTATTAGAACTTTGTTCAATATACATAGTACAATGTCTCATCATATAAAGGAAACAGTAAAAACTAAGATATATGATACATAATATATTTGATAATAATTAAGAAGAATAAAATATATTATATATCCACCAATAGAATTAAAAACAGGAGATATATGATATCTCAAACAAATACAATAAAAATGAATACATAATTTAATATAAATGTAAGTATAGAAATAAATCAAAGATATACAAAATATTGTTCTTCATTCCTTGATTTTTTGAACCAATCACTAATTGAATCAAAATTAAAATTTTCAGTTATTTTTTTTTCATGTGCATAGATATATTGTCGGCAAGAAATTCATCTCACATTTTATTAATGTGCATAGATTGATTCAACAAATCTTCATAATATAAGGTTTTTATTGCATTAATATGGGATGAGCAACTTTATTGTGACGTTTTCATTGTGTAGTTTCTTTTATATCACTTTTAAAAATTGAATTTATTCTTTTATTCTTTATTAATATATTTTAAAAAAGTTTAAAACTAATAAACAATTTATCATGATCTAATAAAAGAGTTGAGAGATGTAATTACTAAAAAATATATATGATAATTAAACCACAATTAAATTTTGATTATGAAAAAATATTTTGGAATACCAAAAATTTTATATAATCATATAATTTTTTTAAAGCATCAAATATATAAAATATATTAAAAAGATATCAAAATTTTAAAAAAATATTTTAAATTATATATTAATTTATATATAAAATAAAAATTCGGAGGATCAAGCCCTCCGAGTCCTTACTAAGTTCTGCCGTTGCAAAAATATATATTAATCAATAATAAGTCATATGTTAGCCCTCCGAGTCCAATAATAAGTGCTGATTTAATGAATGTTAGCAAAAACAAAGTCATATGTTATGTTGAAATTGAGTGTTTAATTGAGTTTTAGATACCATTTTTTTTTCTTATCATTGATTAAAGTACAATCACAAAATTCAATTTTTAATTTCTCACACATAGTCTTTATGGACGTATTTATGGTATTCTTTTATTTTTTTTAAATTATTAGTGACCATTTGCTGGCTCATTGATTTATTACCATGCTGAAATTGGCTTTCAAATAACATTTTTCGTATCTATAATTTCAAATTTAAGTTTTTGTCAATTGTATTGTTTACAAACCTTTTTATGGTATTGTTCTTATGAAATATTTGTTGGTTGATTCATTAAGGTGTGTTCTTATGTAAGTGATGATTTGTGGGAGAGAAAGATGTTTGATTTGAGTTGATTAGAATGTGATATTTATGTTGTTCTTTTTTATGGAGTTGGAGGCACTAGTGCAGAATTGCATTTTTACCTCGTCTTATAGGCCTCGGTTGGCGAGGAACCGAAGCATATAATGGTGCGGTGACAATTTTGCAATTACATGAAACTTTTATGCCTCAGTTCACATAAAACCCGAAGCCAAAAGTAGTTATAGGTCTCGGTTCAAAAAAAACCGATGCCAAAAGAGATTATAGGCCTCGGTTAAGGAGGCCCGAAGCCAAAAAGGTTGATAATAAAGTGAATTTGAGAATAATTTTTGTAAAAGTTTGTGAATAATTTGACTGATATGACTAAAAAAAACTAAATTTAATAGATGAAAATGTAGAACGACTTAATTGTCCTTGGTGTTAAAAGTGATATAAAATGATATTTAGATGAGTTGTAATTATTTTTGAATTTTTTTATAATGAATAAAATTATTAAAAATAATTATTAATTGAAATAAATAAAAATTATAAAATATTTGGTATAAAAATTGAATATTTTTTATTTTCAATATTAAAGCTCAAAAAGTTAAATATTTGTTATCATATTTTTTAGAAAGTGGAATAGGTTACAAAAGAAACATAACCAATTCCAAAACGTGTGTGCATTTTTTAGATCCAGTTCCAAAACTTTTGGAACTGATTCCATTCATGTGTGGCCTCCATTCATGCACGGGTTCTTCATCACGCACCATAACTCCAACACATGTATGGGGATGTGATCAAATGAAGTGGGACGGGATGCGAGGTTAGCTTCGTAAATTACCAACATCCACCCGCAAATCTGATTAGATGAAGCATGATGGGATTTTAACCTTCTCCTGCTGATCCACGCCTTCCCTTCCATTCAAATACACCCAAACGAACACATACAATTTTTCTTAATCCTCGCTCACCATTCTTTTTTAATAGTGTATCCCCACAAACAAACACGATGTAAGTGTTGAATTATAAAGTTTGGTATATACTACAATAAAAATCGCTTTAGACAACAACACAAAATTATAAGTTAAATCACAAAAATTGTGGACTAAAGTTTATACAACAATTTTTTAGACGTACTTTAGGTGAACGTAGTTGTTTGTAAGAGGCTACGATTTTCAGTACGACTTTGATGTACGTTGCTTAAAATTCTCATAAATGCAATGATTTTGATGTACGTTTTTTCTCAAAACTTCACATCTTCAACACTTTGAGTTCTTGGCATTTTCAGTGTAAAATCAAAGGGAGGGAAGAAATTCAATTTTTTGCGTTTTTTGAACTAAGTTTTGTACTTTTAGTCAAAAAAGGAGGGATGAAATATTTCTAATATAAAAGATTTAATTTTTAGTGTATTTTAGATCACATTTTTAGAAATTAGTCCACACCTTTTACAAGCAACATTTATATAAATGTTGCTTAAGATAGTTTTTAAGTCACGTCTAGAAAAATGTTGCATTTAATATGTTTAGACCACATTTTTATACCCATGGTCTTGTTTAGTGTTGTCTAAAGTCATTTTTGTTGTATATATTACTTACAATTAAATTATCTCCATTTCTTGAATAGTTTGTTTGGATGAAGTAATTGAAATATTTTAGATTTCAATTTTCCTTGGATAAAATATTTAATTTATATTTTAAGGAAAACTCAACTCTATCCTTCAACTCGAGTTGAGTTAGCTCGACTTTTGATTTGAGACGACTTGTCTCGACTTTCGGTATGAATTGACTCCCAAAGATTCAACTTGGGCCGATTAGGCTCAACCTTTGACACAAATAGACTCAACTCGACTTCGGCCAAGGCCTACTCAGCTTAAATTTAGTTAGGATCGATTGGTCTCGTTCAGTGGCGGAACTTGGACAAAAAATTTAGGGGCGCCAAATTAAATTTGTTACATATTTTTTTTTTTAATTAGAAAAAAAACTTTTATTTTTTCTCTTCATTTCCTCTGCTTAAAACAAGCACACATTATAGTATAATTCAAAAAAATATCACTATCCTTCGTTACTATATCATGATACCTAATCATGAATACCATTTTGATAAGTCATTCGTACCTCATCAATTTGATTTGTTGGGTATTGTCAAATTTAAGGACGTTTTTCCCGGATCGCGTTCTAATGAATTTTTAAATTCATTATATGTAACTCTATGAACTTTAGAGATATGTTTTTCATTGTCTTGAATTTTCGATGCTCATGAAATTTCTTAAGTTTAGTTAATGTCGATGCATTTTTTTTCATATTTATCACAAACATTTCTCTCTCCAAAAAAGAATCAATTATTTTACTCTTTATCATAATCTTTCTAATATAAATTTATCACCTCCCACCTATTTAGAAAAAAAAAAGATAAAATATATATTCACAAATCACAATTATCACAATGCAAAACATAATAAAACCCATACAAATTTAATTAAATAAGCAACACTGTATAAATTCAAAACTTTTAAAAATTTTACCATAGGCAGCAGAAAACATAAAATCCCCAAATTTCATAATTAAGGGTTATAATAATTTTGGGAAATATTATAATTAAGGTCCATACAACTTTCATAAAAAAATTCCTAAAATCATAATTAGGGTTTATACTAATTTGGGATAAACTTAATTTGGAATAAACATCCTAAAAAGAATAATAAATTTAACATATATAAATCATAATAAGATACTAACCT
>Ga0209589_1013941_pt1 | contig 10278 bp, 5 predicted proteins | sample CowpeawhiteBW_FD_187525 | JGI IMG/M metagenome (GOLD analysis project Ga0209589, IMG submission 187525) | Root nodule microbial communities of legume samples collected from California USA - Cow pea white BW (SPAdes) (version 2) | ecosystem: Host-associated > Plants > Roots > Nodule | place: USA...
TATATATATATATATATATATATATATATATATAATTAAAAGTATAAATAATTATTAACCATCCAACATACCTATTAGTACAGAGATGTGTTTAAACCCCTTGAAACTATTTGTTTTGGCACACTGCCTGACTGCTTCCTGCAATTCCATGCAGAGTATTGGAACTGGTCCTGACTCTTAGTATGGTAGTTTTCTGGTTAACTAGTCTCGCCCAAACTTTTATCAATCCTGTTGTTCTTGTCTCTATCTTAGAGTGCCTCCACTGAAAACTTCTGATACCACCACTAGGCAGAAGCTTTTCTGTATCATTTCCAAGCCATGTCTGATCTGCAAGCATCAACAAAGCATTTTCTAGACTCGAGTCTGAATATTGTTTTGCATAGTTTCACCAGCAGCCAGTCAAAGGGCATGCTTGAGAACTTAAGGGATAACAAAAAAGAGAGAGTTGTAGTGCTTGTATTTAACAGATAAAAAACATAGGTATCTCTTAACCACTCACACTGTTTACCATAGCCTATAGGTTCCACTTAACGATTGTGCCTGAATACAGACCACTTAGAGGGCCATTTACATTCTAGACCATAGAGCTTCTATTTAACATAGGTCTCTTTAAGAATATTGAAATCTCTGTACGGCTTATAAATTCTTTATCCCATCCTGAACCATTGGGTCAAAACTTGCCAAGAATAACCCACTATTTCTACCTTCTCAGATCAGAATTGAATTCTGCACCCTGAACGCTTGTTACTCCTAAAACCATCTCCTAGAATACGAACTCCTTCATATACGATCTTGTTTAGTTCTTAGAACCATTTTTAGTTGCTACATTTTCCCTTACTCCCCCTTCTGCGTCAGATGTGAGGCTTTCTTCTTCCTATTTATGTTACTTTGACTATAACAGCCTCAAGTCCTCTAGCACAAGGCTCACTTAAAATACATTACATTCTTTCTGACTTCATGAAAAAATTCATTGTCTTTTATCCAGCTACACTAATGTTTCTATTATGTTTATCTCAGTTACCTTAACCAGATCCAAGAATAAGTAAGAGGCAGAGGAAACCCCTGTCACTTTTGACAACACCTTATGTCACAAGATGTTGTTGGTTTCTTGTGCCTCCCATGTTCTGTTTTCTTGTGTTTTCCTTATTTCCCTTTTCTTTTCGAGTAAGTCAAATTATCTTGTTTGACATTTTCTAATCTTATTTTTGTGTACTTTTGATGCAGTTTTGTTCTGTATAAGGGAGCATGAAAAGCTTGCCTTTGAAAATTTATTTGTTATCCACACCCAAGGCATGTGTTAACCCAAATATTTCTTTAAAATGTTTAAAATTAAATTATAATTATAATTAATAATAAATAAATATAATTAAAAAATTATGTTTTATTTAGAAATTGAGATAAAGATTTCAAACATCAAATAAACATATAAGAAAGTAGAAAATTTTGAATAATAAATATTTACTATTCTGATCAATATAGTGTGATAAACTCCTAGACCTTATTTATGTGGTCATGAGTTTCTATGGGATATGGTTTAGGGAATTAGTTATACATATATATATATATATCTATATATATATATATATATATATATATATATATATATATATATATATATATATATATATATATATATATGTATACATATACATATGTATGTATGTATGTATAATTTTTATATGTTATGGTAGATGAATTAGTTCTTACAAAGTATGATCATTGATTAACATGATTACGGAACTAATTCTTATATAATATAGTAACAAAATTAATTTTGATATAGTTGGTCACTAGATTAAATTTGTATAATGATAAATAATTAAATTTATATAATTATAAATAAATTTGTTTTTAGATCAAAATCTGAATTGTTTAGCAGCATTAATTACCAAAGTTTTAATTATATTTATTAAGATTAGATTTTAAATTACTCTTTAATTGAGCCACTGAGTAATTTTATTATTTGAGATAGCAATAATTTAGTTTCTAAAAACAAATTTTGTTGAAGTGGAGAATATAATTCTTTCGAACAAAAGTTGAAAAATGTCGTTCATAAATTGTAAGATCTCGAAATTGCACCTTTCATCTGGTTGTAATTTCCACGTCATTTTGAAAGCTACGTAGAAATAACGATGCTTTGATTTTCGTCTCATTTCGTCCCATAGTTCAAATATAGTTATCATCACTAAATTTAAACGATTTGTGCGTTCCCCCATATTGCATTGTCATATTATAAAGCTTTCTTAAAATATATAAGATGCATTCCAAAATGGTGGTGAATTATTTTTTAAAAACAAAAATAAATCTGGTAATAACGAATCTGAAATAATTTTTAACTCATTTAAAATACTTTTTTACATTCACAAAAAAATTATGAATTTGATTTTTAGTTTTAAAACACTTTTACTATTTTTTACCATGACTTCCTCTTTTATCTCCATCATCGTTAAAAATCAAATGTCATAATATACTACTTCTATTATTGTATTTTGTCAAATTCTCACTATCTTGTTAGTATAATATCAAAATTATTATTATGTAGGTTAGTCTATCCATATACCTAGTATACAAATATACATTCAAAATATTTTTGACATGTGATAAACAACCTTTAAATTAAAATTCATTTTTTATAAATTTAAAACTGAAAACCATCATAAAATAAAATCTAATTTACAAAGCTAGATGTAGTTTTTAAAATTTGTTTAACTTAATTTTAAATATTTTAATATATCTAGTAATTCAAGATAATTATACAATGTTAAATGTTAGTGAAATGTTTTAAGATTTTGTCCCTTAATCAAATGGTCCGAATTCGAATTCTAATAATATTACTTTATATAATAAATTATATTGATTAATTAAATTTATAATTAATATTGTATTTGTAAGGTCCCTTTTTTTATTTTCTGTCCTAAAAGTTAGTGGGCTACCCTTGTAAGTGGGCCTAAGGCCGGCCCAACAGATAAAGTCTTAGGGTCTGCCCTAAACACTTCACTTCTTGGCATTTCAGAAAATTGTTATCCTTGCATTAGAGCTGCAGCCGTCTTCTACCTCTGCTAGGGTTCCGACGTTCTTCCGATTCACGTTCCATCTTGGCCATTGTTCTGCTCACGTAAGTACTCTTTCACCTTATCGCCTCTGTCTAGTGTAGTTTCGTAGTCACAGTGGGAAACTCTATAATGACTCGTTTAACTTGTCGTTCCAGTTTGCGAGTCGGGTTCTAGAGCTGCTGTGCTCCTTGTTTCAGTGTAGAAGTCTCGTGCAAACCCATTTCCAGGTAAGGAAAGCTAGAACCCTTCGGTTTGTTTGGTACGAGCTTGCTATTTTATGTGGTTGGTGATCTCCTTGTGTTTGCCTGTTGATATGGATGTATGATACGGTGGGATTGTTGCTTGTGGTACGTATTCGCGTCTGATGCAGGTGAAAACAGTGGCAGGCACGGATAAACTTGCCCAAGCGAGCTAGTCTCGCCTAGGTGAGATTAACAAAGGCTCGCTTAATCCTTTTTCTCCATGAATGGTCGCCCAGGCGACCCACTATGGTTTTTGAGCGAGCGAGCATCTCGCCCAGGCGAAAGGGGTCTCGCCTAAGCGAGATCCCGTGTTGCTCATGCTCATGTTCTCGTGCCCTCGCCTAGGCGGAGGGGGAACTCGCCTGAGCGAGACTGTCTCGCCTGAGCGAGACCCTTCAGCCTGGGCGAGACAGTGCTGTGATTGGATGTCTGTTGGTTCCTGAATGATCTGTTTTGGTTGAGTATGATTGTATGATGAGTGATATGTATATAATGGAGCATGAAGTATATTTGGCATGATTCATGAATTGTAGATGATGGGTTGGTATGAGAATTGGCATGTGAATTAAATGAAACGGATAATATTAAAGTGGCATGATAACATGATGAGTTGGATCTTATTTACATGGATAAACTATGAGGTGTTGGAATGAGTGGGGCCTGGATCATGAAAGGCGTTGACTTCAAAGGTTGGTGCGAGTGATGTATATCTATGCGTGGTAATTATTATTTTGGTTATGTGAATGAGGTCGATCTGTGTCAGTGCATAATTCCTTGGGGTCTCTAGGTGAGACTTTCAGGGTTGCGCTTCAATGGTCGGGACGTAATTCCATGGCCCCTGTTAGTGGGTGTCCATGGTGGTGCCCCATCTATATAACTAGGTAAGGATTCAAGTTAAGGTTGCATCCTGACACTCTAAGGAGTTAGTTAGTCTCACTTAGAGTGGACTGACTCCTGTGGTGAGAGTAGCAGGAGGCCTGAAATTCATTAAGGGCTAACCTTGTGGTGAGGGAAATTTGATCCATCGTAACACTTGTAACACATAGCTCGGAGATGAGCAGCTCGGGTTTGAGCAGAGGTATCCACCACAAGTGCAAGCATCCGCTGAATCCGACTAAGTTATACGTATCCGGATGAGTCGAGTCGAGTCGTAGTGTATTGATTGAAGAGTCACAACATGCTTGGTTGCTGTATGGACATTGGATGGTGAAATCATGTTTAACTGTATGATGAAAATGTTGTTGGCTCTAGCTTACCCTTTCTGTTGTTTGTTGTATGTTCTGTGGTGTGGCTTTTTCTGTTGCGATGATCATCAATTTGATTGATGGGAGCAGATGGGCGAGGTTCCAGAGGTCAGCAAAGAGATGGAGATTCCGTTGCATAGTCCGGGTGGACTAGTTTACATGTCTGTATGAGTTCATTTATGGTTACGACCCATGTATCCGTTCGTACTTAGATTTATGTACTCTGGTTAACTTTTCCTCTAGTTTCTTTTGGGCATCGTGATGTGCCACGGGTTGTATGGAGTTGAGTTTAAAACTCCCAAACCGCGCTTTTATGTTATCTTTCCCGTAACATTCCTTTAGTTTTACGTACTTAATTAAATGGGGTGTTACAGTATTTAATTTACAAATTATCTTTAGATTAAGTAATGTGTTAATATAAATTCTTTATTATCAAGCAATAACTTGATCTTAAAATTTAATGAATAAACAGTAAATGTAGAGTGATGTTATGCCAATATAAATACGTCAGAATATGTATTTTTTATTACAAAGTTGGTACTGCATTCAATATCTATCAATTTTCGGGTATCAATTTTATTTTTTAGAAGACCCATAGTTTTTACATTGCCTATACATTTGAGTTAATGAAGTTATAACTAAATTTTTTATTCTTTATGGTTACATAAATGTTTGTCCGTGTTTATATAATGTTGAGAAAGGGTCACTTTCTTCCATGTGATTACGAGTTGTCTTGAGAACACTTATGAGTTGAATAAGATATTTTTTTATTTTTCAATTTCAATTTGAAAAAAAAAAAAAAAAACTTTATTTTGTTAAAGTTCACAGCTTTTCATGCAGATGGCATGAATTCCTATGCAAAGAGGGCAAATTGGTGAAAGGTCGTATACGTTAAATCAGAGGGCGTGATAGATTGTGGCTTTCCAAGGTAAGTGAATTGAATATGTGTAGTGTCGTTTTTTCTTATCTTTGGTAATGGTTTCCATGATACACTTGACATGATTCGATTAAAATTACAATCAATTCATGCTTATGAATGTTCCCATTTTTCACTCACATATATTCTACTTTTATTAAGTTAAACTTATATAAGAGACTAACACTATTTTTAACCTAAAATTTTATGATTATGTCTAAATTTTCTCATTTTTATCCAATATGAGATTTAGAATATGTTTGGTTCAACATCGGAGAATTGATTAGAATCAATTCTCCAATGCAAAAATAACATCATTTAACGTGATTTTTTTATTCTTTAATTGATTTTAAAAATTAAATACGTAGTGATTCCGCGTTAGAAAATCAATTCAAAACTCACTTAAATTTCTAATGCTTTGTAAAAGTTAAAGTTATAGAGTAGTAGATTAGACTTTTATGGAGGAAATCTCACTTGAATTTTCTGGTTTTCATGCATTTTTGTTAACAAATCAAATGACTTTTTATGTTCAGGAAAATTCATTCTACAAAACTTCATTCTATTATGAAGTTGGAATAACGGTTAGAGGTGACAATTTGAGTCTTTGATCAAAACTAGGTTCTTCAAGAGTTACAACAATGGCATTGGCATCTATTCCAAAACTAGTGCTTGGATCCGTTGCCTTTGCAATCTTCTGGATGCTAGCAGTTTTTCCTGCTGTGCCATTCCTTCCCATTGGAAGAACTGCAGGGTCATTGTTAGGTGCAATGTTGATGGTCATATTCCAAGTTATTAGTCCAGATCAAGCATACGAAGCAATCGATCTTCCAATTCTAGGTCTTCTTTTCGGCACAATGGTAGTTAGTGTTTACCTAGAAAGAGCTGACATGTTCAAATACATAGGAAAATTGCTTTCTTGGAAAAGCAGAGGAGCAAAGGACTTACTCTTCAGAATTTGTGTGATTTCTGCTGTTTCAAGTGCTCTTTTCACCAACGACACTGCTTGTGTTGTTCTCACAGAATTCATATTGAAAATCGCAAAGCAACACAACCTCCCACCACACCCTTTGTTGCTTGCACTTGCCACAAGTTCTAACATTGGCTCTGCAGCAACTCCAATTGGGAACCCTCAAAACCTTGTCATAGCAGTTGAGGGTAAAATTTCATTTGGGCAATTTCTGATTGGTGTTCTTCCAGCTATGCTTGTAGGGGTTGTAATGAATGCTTTGATTCTCATGGTCATGTATTGGAGGGTGTTGTCTATTCAAAAGGATGAAGAGGATCCACTAGCAAGTCATGCAGCAGAGGAAGAGGTTAATTCTCATCACTTTTCCCCAGCCACAATGTCTCATTTTAGCTCACTCAACTCTGAACAGTGGAATACACGCATGGAAAATTTTAATCTTCCGAGTTCCCCTCACGTTCAGACTCTAAGAAACCGATCGGTAGTGGGTGATGGTGAAATCGACAAGGTTCTCAGTAACACGTTGGATTCCACGAGAAACTCAAATGCATCAAAGGAGGAGACAAATGGTATGAGTTATGAGACACGTGAGGAAACTACTAGTCCTTCAAAAATTGATGCGAAAGGGGTTAAACCAGTTGTGGAAACTGTCTTGAACACTTTAGAAGTGAAGGAGAATTTGAGTGTAAGATGGAGATATATACTATGGAAGTCGTGTGTTTACATAATCACATTGGGAATGTTGGTTGCAATGCTTCTTGGTTTGAATATGTCATGGAGTGCTATTTCAGCTGCTCTAGCTTTGGTTGTTCTTGATTTCGAAGATGCTGGACCATCCTTAGAAAAGGTCAGATTTATCTTTCATGGGTTATGTTTTCGGTTTTTAAACTATAACACGATTTGTATTTTCATTCTTATTTCAAATTTTGATTCTATTAGGTTCACATACTTAATGCATGGAACGAATCCTTCTCATTCAACAACGTTAACTGTTATTTGGCATGACAAATGTCGCATCATGCTGACCTTTTAAAATGTTGTCAAGAGGGGAATTTGTGAACTGATCCGAATTGAGTTGTCGTTTGTCACGTAAAAAAAACAATTAATATTATTGGGTGGAAAGGACTACGTCTATATCTTAAGTACAGGGATTTAGCCTAATTAAAGTATTTTAGATAGGGACGAAAATCAAAATCGTGTTATAGTATAGGGACAAAAACAATAATTAACCCTAATTTTTATTTTTCTCTTGAAACAAAATCAGCAAGTAAAAATTGTTATTTTGGTGCAAATTTAACTTTGGATAATGGTTTTTGTTGGAACAGGTTTCTTATTCACTGTTGATATTCTTTTGTGGAATGTTCATAACAGTAGATGGTTTCAATAAAACTGGAATTCCAGGTGCTCTTTGGGAGGTTATGGAACCTTATTCTCGAGTTGATCGTGCTAGTGGAATAACAATACTTGCTCTGGTTATACTTATCTTATCAAATGTGGCTTCTAATGTTCCAACTGGTACGTGTCATGTTACTCAAATATTCCATTTACTTTTTTACTTTTTTCAATTATTTTTTCTTCTAACTTTTTTGTTCTTCACGTCACATGATCGTTTTTAATGTTGAATGCATTGTCATGGAAAAGAAACTTGATTTGTAATGTTTTCTTTGTCCATGTTCACTCATTGGTAGTTAAAATGCTCTTTTAAAAAAAAGTTTTATCAGTATCCAAATGAAAACTTGTGAATGATTATATATATATATATATATATATATATATATCTTAATAGTTTAATTTCAGTTAGTTTGGGTTTAAATAATTTTACATTGCTAAAGAAAGTGCCAAATGTCACAAATTTATCCTTGTGATTATTCTTTGTTTTCTTTTAGAACATATATATTACAATAAATTTTGTTTAATATCATAAAATGTAATTCTAAAGTTAATTTGTTAACTTTTTATTTTCACAAATATCAAATTATTCCGTCAAAAGTTGGGAGGGTTGCTTGGAATTTTGCAACAATATGGTCCACATCGAGACCAAAAATTTATCTTTGAATTTTATATGCGAAAAAAAAAAGATTTTATGTTAATTAACAACTTATCTTTCCAATTTATTAATATTATGAACATGATAAATTTATTTAAACAGAATATAACTGTATTATTAATTTATTTACTTATCAATTCCCTAATATATTAAGATATATTTTTTACCATGAGTAAATATAAAAATAATTGTAAATGCATTTATTCGTTAATAAACTAAATATACAATGTCCTTATTTTGTGATGAAGTGCATTTTAATTTATGACCGTATATAGTTCTCATCCTCTTTTATAACTTTATTAAATAATATGACAACTCTGTTTTCTTTATCAACGATGTTATAAAAATAGTTCTGTTTTTGTGATTTTAATACTTATAATTAAGTTATATTAAATCATAATATTAATATTAATGAATTAAATTAAATCGCGGAGTAAATTCTTCTTTTTCATGGGTATAAAAGACTTTTCTTTTAAGTGATTGGCTTTTAACTTACATTTTTTTTTAAAGAAAATTACTTTAAAAAAATTAAACATTGGGTTAATCTTGTTTATGAAGTTTTCTGTAGATATTTTAATCTTATATATTTTCTATCATATTTGTTGGGTATTGTATCTTCTATTTTCGTATAATAGTTTTTCATTAATTAAATTTTAAAATTTGAGTTCCACTTTATTATTTAGGTTCATTATTGACATGTTTCACTAATGAAAAGAGTTGGAAAAGGGGTGTAAACACTAGTTAATAATTCAACGTAACACGGACAATGAACCGAAATATTATAAATAAAAGTCAATTTCAGTTTTCAATATAATAATTTATAAATAAGGTTTATATATTTTATAAGAAATAAACAATGGAAATAATCCTCAAAATTTAAGTTATTGTCTTTTGTAAAAGGAACCTTCAAATACATGTTTTCTATAATATTGTAGTTTTGAATAGTCTTTAAACTTTTAATTTAGAGCTTGGAAGAGTTTCATACCATGAATAAATGTGTTAAGCTTGTACTTCTCCTATAGTTTTCACTTTTCAAGACATTCATAGCATATAATGTCATTGTAACAATAAGTACATAAATGAGATATAGTACATGGAGTTTATATGGAAATTAGAATAACTTTTGAAAATTTCAAAAGCTTAAAAAAATAGTTAAATCTTTCAGAATTTGTTTTATCATAAAAGATTCAAATTGACCATTTCTAAAATAAGTTGTTTATATAATAGATTAGATATCATTTTCAACATCGAATCTTAAAACTTAATGTTTATGGATGCTATTTTTTGACGAGACATGAAACATCGGATGAAGATGTTATATTTTTTGTAGTTCTATTACTCGGAGGACCGGTTGCAGCCTCAGCTGTTGCAATCTCGCAAGAAAGTGAAAAGAAAGCATGGTTGATACTGGCTTGGGCAAGTACAGTTGCAGGAAACTTGTCACTTCTAGGATCAGCAGCAAACTTAATAGTGTGTGAACAAGCTCGTCGTACTCCTAACATTGCATACACTTTAACTTTCTGGAACCATCTCAAATTTGGTCTTCCTTCAACTCTCGTAATCACTGCTATTGGTTTGACACTCATAAGATGATTATACTAATAATTTCATTCAACACAAATACATATAGTAGAATAAGCTTATTGCAGTGTGGTTTATGATTTCTGAAAAAATATATGTAACAATAATCAATTTTTTGTCTTCTTATCATTTATGTTACATACAAATATAATCAATGATTATTCCAAAAGTTGGTTTATGTTTCAACTATGAAACAAAAGACTAATCTGAGACATGTTTCTTCATACAAGG
>Ga0209589_1013943_pt1 | contig 10278 bp, 4 predicted proteins | sample CowpeawhiteBW_FD_187525 | JGI IMG/M metagenome (GOLD analysis project Ga0209589, IMG submission 187525) | Root nodule microbial communities of legume samples collected from California USA - Cow pea white BW (SPAdes) (version 2) | ecosystem: Host-associated > Plants > Roots > Nodule | place: USA...
TGTTCCTGCAGAGGGACAAATAAGATAAGTTAGGCACGAGTGTTACCTTACTATGTAGTCCGCTATCTCCTTAGTTGGCCTCTTCCCATGGAACACATGTCAGCTTGAACCCAGGAGGGGTTACCTGCAGAAGAATCTCCGAAGCTCAAGTAAGTCAAAGCTTTCCAAAAGTCAAATCAGCAATTAATGAATGCGTACCTTTAAATGATGGGGTCCACGTGTATTTATAGACATTAATGACGTTTGGCCATTTCATGGGCTGGGCCCTGACTTGGGCTCTGGCTTGGGCCCCAGCTTGGGCCATTAGTGGGCCTGGCCCTAAAACAGGTTACCAAGGTGTGTTGAGGTGGGTTAATCTTCTAGGCAAGTAGTCGGTTCTGGGCGGCTACCTGCCTAGATGGTCAATGCTGGTTGTATCCGGGTACTGAGCGGTATGCGGTTTTAACGTGTGTACTATTTACTTGATTTGAGTTTGGTTAGGTATAGTACAACTTCCAAACCTGTGTGATGCCTTCTCAACAATTAACCATAAAGGCCGAAGTTATGCAAAACTTTAACTTCTCATTAATAACCACCTTAGTTAATATATCTGTAAAATTCTCTGACCTAGAGATTTTCTCCAAGAACAAAGTATCATCATTGATTAATCTCTAATGAAAAGGTATCTCATCTGGATGTGTTTTGTCTTTGCATGGAACACAAGAATTTAAGCAAGATGAATGACACTCTCACTATCACAATAGAAAGTACTGTCACAATGCTTCTTGCACAACTCCTCAAAAAAATTCTTCAACTAAATTATTTCCTTACATGCTTCCGAAATAGTCATGTACTCTATTTCTGTGGTTGAAAGTGCAACACTTTTCTGAAGTCAAGACATCTAACTGACTATTGTGTCATCTACTGTGAAAACAAATCATGCTTGTATTTGAGCAACTGAGACGGTGGACAGTGTTGAGAGTACATGTTTAGTTTGGTTGTTTGGATTTTATTGTAGTGTGGGTTTCTTCTATTTTATATGCGTCGATTTCCCTTTATAATATATTTAATACACTTTTTTTTTTCTCTATGAGTGGATCGTATTTTAGTATGTTGTAGTGCACTGGCAGATGATTGACACCTGAATCTTTCACCCTTCGAACCCAGTCATAGTCTTTTAAAATATATTGAAAAAGTATTATGCATGATATGTGGTTATATATGTTTTTCTCATGGGGTACGCAACAACGCCACTAATATCGAATCTGATTTGCATTTGGGTGTGTACCGTGTGCATTATTTTTGCATGTATGGAAGCTTCATATTACATTGGGTTTAGACTCTGCATGCATTGTTTTGCCTCTGACATTATAATGCATTTCAAATAACCAACTAAGGCATTCGTATTCTTATCGTATAAACTAAAAGCATGAATAATATATTTGGACCCCGTAAAGCATTTTAAGTTTTGTATATTTACTTTCATATTTCATTATTACATCATGATAATATGCTTTAATTTTATCAGTTTTTTAACTTTGGTTGTCCGATTTTCCTGGCTCCAAATGGTTTTATTTGTATTAGCATAGTATATTTATTTAGTTTTATATTAGAGAAGTTTGTAATCTTTTTTAGTTCAATTAATTTTACTTATTTATCTGGTGTTCCATTAATAAATATATGATATTATATATTATCAATTCAACACCTTTTCTTTTAATTTTTGTGTGGTTTTCACCACCCTTTTGTATTAAAAAATTGTTAGATGTATGCAGTGACTCTAACATCCCAATTTTAGCAGTTTCATAAAAACTAATAAAATAGGATTGTTTCACCATAGTAGTCAAAATTGAAGAACCAATGTATAAAATATATTAATACAGTCCTAGAACAGATAGGACTATAAAAGTATAACATTTATACAAACCAACTAAAAAGGCCAATTCTAATTCTAAGCACAAACTACTCACTTACAATAGCTCCCACTGAAACCTTTTATCAACTTAAAAGATGACTCCTCAACCTCCAGAGGTGCCGCTGACATTACAACTACATCTGCTCCCACCGAATAGGTGATCATCGCAAAAGAAAGACAAATAACACATAAACACAAAAGAAGGGTAAGCTAATGTAAACAAAGAAATATTCATGTGAAAACTTAACACAATTTACCAACATAACACACATAGGCATACATATAAATAGAGATATATTTGACACTAAACTCAATTATCTGGATACATGCAAGTGACATCGGATCTCTCGGTGGCTTGCACCTGTGTGTGGTTCCAAAACTCTGTAGAATTTGGCCCCAAGGGGTTATCTCACAAGGTAAATCCCCTTTGCGCCTAAGACTTGATCAAGTCTAGTGACTAGGATCTCCTACTACTCCTCACGACATAACTCATTATGCTCTATTTGAGCATTAATGATTATTAGAGCGTTAGGATACCAACCAATACCAAGTCATTATGTCATTGCATACACTAAAACACCACCACAACCATCAACACTAGGAACTTCTCCTTGAAATTCTTTAAACATCATAAATTTGCATGCTCACACAACATTTCATACCAATTATCATCTTATATACCCACAATGACATCCATAGTAACCAAAACAGCAAAAACAGGAAAACAGAGATTTGACGTTATACATGAAATACATCCAAATGGTGAAAATAATTTTTCTAACCACAGACTTCAAAACAAAGATCCTATCGGTCAAAATTAATATTCACGTGTCTAGGATCAACTATCAAAATTTTAGCTTAATCTGACGGTTAACGAAGCGGGAATCTTCATTTTACCAATAAGACGCAGTGTTGAAAACTGGGTAGTGCTGAGCGCCGGAAAGTGGCGCCCAACGTTGATCAATTCGCAAAAACGAACACTTAGTGCCACCTGGCCAGTGCTTAGTGTCAATCGATTCGTAAAAACGAGCGTTAAGCGCTGCCATATGAGGCTTAGCCTTATAGCAGATATCAACAACATCAAATTAAGGTATTTGAGCAAATCTGGACTCGTTTCATTACTCCAATTGGTACTTCTACTATAGGTAGTTGCCAAAAAGAGTTTTAAATTATAGTAGGTTGCACCAATTATATCCATGATCCAACAACTCCATCTTTCTCAAATACCCCCAATTCAAACAATACAATCAATTTCAATCCAATCATTTAAAAGATCAATATATCACAATCACAAGCATCAATAATTCATCATAGCATATTAGATACTTCACAATCATACAAAATATGACTCACTCATTCTAAAAGATATCAGCTTCCCTTACCTGACAAAGCGACTCTGCAGACCCAAACTGCTCAAAGAACACCAAAACACATCTAACTCCACAGGATGCTCTATCTACACATAGAAACATCACAAGAACGGTCAGGACCTACCATTATGATCACTGATCAACAAAGACTCATACTGATGATTAAAACAAGTCATGCAAGTGGAAGATGGCTCACATGCGAGAGAAAACAGAATTAGACCAAAAAGAGACATAAACTTAACTTATGCGAACGGAGAAATTGATCAGTCCAACTTGAAGAGCTCGCCGAGAGGATCAATCCTACGGTCTCGGTTCTTCAATCAGATGACCAAAGAGACAAAAATCCTAGAGAGAAGTTAGAGAACTCTAGAAAAGTGATTTCTAGAGAGATATGGTGTTTTAAAATAATGAAATTCTTTTAGAACGATTCTATGTATATTAAAACCTTTAATATTAAAATAATCGAGTCTCACTACTAAAATGCCATTTTCTAGGGTTTCACAATGAATGATCTTGATCAAAAAGTTAAAAGAGCCAAAATAATATACTTAAATTTTAGATATTTAATTATTAGGTATAATTACTCGTATAGTACCCAGTTTGTGGCTAGTGTGTCAAATAGGTACCCAGTTTAAAAAAAATTGTCAATTGCATCCAACTTTTGAAAAAGTGCTTCAATTAGGTCCCTTTCAAATGGAGTTGACTAACACCGTTAGTCAACGTGCCACGTGTCAGTCTGTGGTTTTTTATTTTTTATTTATTTTTTTAATTTTTTGAAAAAAAAATGCCATGTGTCAGTTCCCTGTGTGTGACACGTGGCATTGTCAGTGCCACGTGACATTAGTGTCACTATCAGATGTCATTGTGTTGATTTCGATTTAGTCCCATATATATTTTTTTGTTTCAATTTAGTACCTAATTATGTGTATCTGATTCAATTTTGTCCCAATTTTTTTAATAATTAAAATATTTTTGTAATCCATTTTTTATAAGATTAAAAATAACTAAGTATAAATATTTTTTTCAAAATTAAGTACTAATATTCATATTGTTTATCTCAATTTCAGACCAAATTTATTATTTGTATAAATGTTATACTAATATTTTTTATTAAAAACGACTTTTTAAAATATTACTTTATTAATTACTTTTTTATTAAGTACTCATGTTTTGTTAATTTTTTTCCAAAATAGAACAATATTATCTCTTACTAATTATAAATCAAAATTTCTATTTGTATGAATGTTATATTGATTTTTTATTTATTAAAAATGACTTAATAAAATGACTTTTACCACTAAATTTTAATATAAATATCAAATACTTATATAAAAATTTTAATATAAAAATGACTTAATAAAATGACTTTTACCACTAAATTTTATAAAAAAATGAATTTTAATTATTAAAAAAAATTATGTCAAAATTAAATCAAATACACATAAATAGGTACTAAATTGAAACAAAAAAACATATATGAGAACTAAATCGAAATCAGCACAATGACATCTGATAGTGATACTAAAGTGTGGCATTGACAATGCCATGTGTCACACACATGGACCTGACACATGGCATTTTTTTTTTCAAAAAATTTAAAAAAAATTAAAAACATTAAAAAAGAATAAAAAAAACCACAAACTGACACGTGACACGTCATTAACGACATTAGTCAACTTTGTCTGAAAGGGACCTAATTGAAGCACTTTTTCAACAGTTGTGATGCAATTGACACTTTTTTTAATCCGGGTACCTATTTGACACAATAGCCTCAAATTGGGTACTATACGAGTAATTATACCTTAATTATTATTACTAAGATAACAAAATTATACATAATTTAGTATTGAAATTCTTGTATGTTTTTCCTTAAAAAAGATTATAGTTTTGAAATTGTATTTGTATAAAACTCATTTTAAATAAGTTTTTCTAATTTCATTTTTTTTCTTGAATATTTTCATATTTGATAACGTTTTCTTATAATAAGTTCCAAAGAATTAATATGAAACATTCCGTCTATAATTCAAAACAATTAATATGAAACTTCTCATTTATAATTTTTTGAATATTAAGAAATGGTTCTCTAATTCAACAATTGAATCCCTAGTATCATGCTTGAAACTAGGTGAAGAAGTAAATTTGTATTGCTTTTATCTTCAAGGATATCTTCCTTTTTATGACTTAAAAAACATGAATCTATTATTTTATTTTTCATCAATATACTTATTTAAAAAAATGAAGACTAAAAAATAATTTATCAAAATTTAATAAAAAATTGAGAGATGTAATTACTAAAAGAAAAATATTATAATCAAGTCACATTTAAAAAATGGTTATAAAAAACATATAGTACATAACTTCTCTTCTTATATTTACAAAAAAAAATAAATATACAAAAAGCTCATAAAATGAAAAAAAAAATTAAATATCAAACTAATATTTTTCTGTCAAGAGAAAGAAGAGAGTTGTCTCTTTTATTTTAAAAGAGAATGATGAAAACTAAGAGCGAGAAAATGAATCTAAGTATAACTTATTATTTTTTTTTAAAAAAAAAAAAAAAAAAAACAAAAGAAGATATATAAGAATAATAAATAAATACAATACGTGAAACTTAAAATGAGAGAAAGAAAAAAAATATCTAAATAAATTTTATTATTTTATTATTTTTTATTTATATTAAATAATATATTTTATAAAAAAATAAAAATAAATCTAAAAAATTTTAAAAATACTTTCAAGAAAATTTTAAAAATTCTTTTAAAAAAATTTAAAAAATCTTGGGAGTATGGCCCAGCGGACTCTAAGGTCCGTTAGATGTATGACCGCACGTGTCGCGTCATCTTACTCTTGTGTCTATTTAAATTTTTTTTTTTAAGATTTCTAAAATGAGGCTTTTCTTTTGGATATTTATATGCCTGTCCATGATGTCTTATTTCTTCAAAATAAACGTACGATTACACTCGTGTGATTAAAGGCGTCATTCTAGTATTTTTTTTTTCAATAATTCCAAAACCCTAAAATTAAATATTTTCAAAATCAAATATTTAAGGTTTCACACAAATTGTTCTTTCTTATAGAATTATGTAATCCTTTACGAGGATACATAGGATAAAAGTCGATTGTTAAATTCAAATAAAGGTTCCAAAAATGTTTTATTTATTAGTTATTTTGAATAGTTATTTTCTTTTATTTGGAAAAGTAAATATTTATAAAAGCCCTATTTCTTTTCATGTATTTAATTAAAGTTTTCGTTTTCGAATTAGCGTTGTAGGGTGTTAATACATTTTCTATGCGTAACCAACTTCCGAATCCAAATTTAGTTTTTGTAGACATCACCTTAATCTTTATGTTTTTTCATAATTTTTTTAAAATAAATTATAATAGCAACTTCAAAACTCTTTTTTTAAGTAATTTTTCTTGTTGACTCATCGTTCCGTCACAATCTCTATTGTGATAGTTATTAACTATCTAAGCTAGATAAGTACTGAAAACTCATCTAATTTTTGACTTAATTGAGCATTTATTACCTATTGAAGTTTGTTGTTTAGTGAATCTATTATTTCACCCATTCTCATTATAGCTCAATAGATTCATAAATATTCAAATTTCACCTTAATAAAAGTTAAAATATTAAAATAATATATATAAATATTGTTGTAGTTAAAATATTATAACAAAGACAATATTCTTTAAACGGTTAAATATAACCAAAACAAAGACTCCACTACTGAAATTTATTCCTTTTGTAGTGTTTCTCCATTTCTTAATGTCATTCTCTCTTTAAAAGAATTTTCCCCTACCCTCTCATTAATTTCTTTTCTCTAGTCTTTTTTTTTTTCAAACTTTGATCATACCTTGGAGTAGTTTGGGAGCTAGGAGTCATTTTCAATCGATCAATTTTTCAAACATATAATAACTTTTTATTTATGTTAAAGATAATTTGTTTTCTTCTTCTTATTTTGGATTTTTCATAAATTTTGGTGAAGTTAGTTTAGAAAACTAATTATCCTAACTTAGTCTAGTTTGTATCGAAATTTTGTTATGTTTGAATTTTTTTTCTTCAGTTTTTTAGATTTTGAATAAATTATTTGCTTGAATTAGAAGCTACTTTAGAGTTACAAAGAAGTTATTCATGTTTTTAGATTAAGTTATGAATATTTTTAGACAAGTTAGTTCCTATAATCTTCCTAAATATCAATTTACGAGTTTGACGTAAATAAAAGTGTATGCATGTTCACAATCAAATTATTTTTTCCATGTAATAATAGTCGCATGAAGTGGAAAATCCTGAACCTATGAAAATTTTAATATCTTTGGACAATTTTCTTGGTACATTATACCAGCTTGCTGACATCATAAGTGATGAGCCAATGATGGTTTCATGGGATTATGATGTATTTGCGAGAAACAATGACATCCTATTGTACTTGTATAAGCAAGATGTCTTAAAACTTATGTCAGAGACATAAGAACTGAATATTACTATTATTCAATTATGGATGATATAAGCATCTAAACCATTATTTATGTTTAATTGATTTATCTAGTTACTTATGTTAAATAACTATTTTTGTCCAGGCATATGGTTGGTGTCAGTAACAATATGGGGTTGAGTGATGACCCCCAACTCACTCATGAATGCAATAAGTTTTATGATGTTCAAGCATACATCACCAAATGCTTTGGACGAGGGAAGGAAATATATTTTGTGCCCTATGTTGCTAGTAAGTGTAGTTTGTTGACTTGTAATTATAATTTGTTATTCTAAGGTATAACAATGAATTTTGTTTTGGATTCAGGTGTCTTTGATAGTTACTTGTGGTTTCCATGAAGGACAACATCGTTGTGTGACTTTGTTCCTTGCACGGGCCTCCCCCTAACCATCTCAGACAAGTAATAGATATGTAAGAATCTCAATTTTATGAACTTTCTTTCTTATATAATTGTATCATAAAACATTACTTTTTTCATAGTTCAATTATTAGACATAACATGTTGTTAGGGAAATTAACTACTAAGACAAAAGGTTTAGATGGTTGGTCCTCTAGGTTTGGTATTTTGGTTTACAATATTATAATTGTTAGATTTATTTTCTTCCTTAATTATTTATAATTGTGCATTTATTGTAGTGTAATAAACAAACTGACGCATATGAGTATAGTTACTATGTAATGCAATGGATGTCAACCGTTGTTCGTGCTCGTATCATGAGTAGTTGAAAAACGGTAATAATTTCATTATATCAAATACTTATCTGCAATTTTGTATGTGCAGAAATTTTACACCACTACACCAATCCCTTAGAAGTTCATTAAATATTTAAGGATAATTTGTGTCAAGTATATTATACAAATGTACAATAATATTTAGTTCATTTATTTATGGTAGGATATGATGGTAATGAATAATATATTTAGTATTTTGCCTTATTTTACTTTGAACAGTATAATATTTTGTTTCTGACTAGTTCTGGTTATTTTAATTTACAAGTTTAATTTGTAGGATTTTAGAGAAACAAAATCTGGATTAAAATAAAAAAAACACCACCAGTGCAGGAAGGGCTTTTGGCAGTAGTTGTTTTTGATGTTCTGCACCGGTTCTCGAACCGAAGCATATTGGGACGAGGCCAAAAGGTGAAAGTTTTTGGCCTCGGGTGTGACCCGAAGCCATAGATCCACGTTTATGCTTCGGTTATCCTAGAAACCGAGGCCATAGAGTCTCTAAATTTTTAGAGATTCACCGTAGCGAACCTCACCACCGTTCGTCGCAAACGAACCTCACCACCATTTCGCCACGAACTCCACCGCAACAAACCTCACCACCGTTCGAAACCCTAATCGTGAGAGATCACTACGCTGCCTCCATCTTCAACGGAAAAGCAATCCAGATCGCACCTAACAGAAGAACGCGAGTCATCTGCCACAAACATGAAACCCCAAAGCACGAGTGAGGCGTTGGAACGAACCAAAGTTCCTCCATAGCAGCACCTTCGAACCTTCATCGGAGCAACCGAATCAGACCATTGCAGCAACAACCCCTGAACTGCGTAGGACCTCATTCTTCTCCGCCACGAACACGAACTTGTTGGAACAAACCCACCTTCCTGCACCGTTGACGTATAGCCACAACGTCACAACAAAGTGGCACAGAGCAGTGACAACCTTCGTCGGAGAACAGTGGTGGCTGTGGTGGACGGTGGCGCAATGGTGCGATGGAGTGTGGTGGAGTTCGCGCAGAGAGGGACAACAACTTCGAGTTTGGGATGAAGATGAACAATGCTGGATTCACTAATTTGGAACCCTAAATAAGGGATATGGCCTCAGTTCAATTAATAACCGAGGCATAAAGTGGAATAGGCCTCGGTCCTATTCCACCCGAGGCCAAAGCCTCTGCTGTCGATGACAATTTTGAAAATTTGGAGAACTCTGACATGTTATAGGCCTCGGTTGAGTGATAACCGAAGCATAAAAGCCCTTATAGGCTTCGGTTGGATTAAGACCCGAGGCAAAAGAGTTCGAAAAATTTCAAAAATGCCACCGCATCCTTATAGGCTTCGGTTCCGCAATAACCGAGGCCTATAAGGCAATGTAAAAATACGATTCTGTGCACCCACTTTATGCATTGGTTGTTACCAAAACCGATGTAGAAAGGAATATTATGCCTCAGTTCATACTAGAACCGACACAAAAAGATTATAATATTTAATTTTTTTTATTGTCCATCATGTCTCAGTTGTTCTAGAACCGAGATAATAAGTCTCACATTTCTGTCTCAGTTGCAGCCAAAACCAAGACAAAAACACCATTTGTTTTAATTTTTAATCCATTTTAGGCCTCGATTGTCTCAAAATCGAAACAATAAAGAGTAAATATGTCTTTGATATAAATCAAAACAGGAAGGTTACCATTTTTTACCTCGAGTGGATATGTCTTGAGTCTTAAAACAAAGTCAAATAGCCAAAATAATTGTGACCATAACTTTTTGGTGACATATATATATATATATATATATATA
>Ga0209589_1013948_pt1 | contig 10270 bp, 5 predicted proteins | sample CowpeawhiteBW_FD_187525 | JGI IMG/M metagenome (GOLD analysis project Ga0209589, IMG submission 187525) | Root nodule microbial communities of legume samples collected from California USA - Cow pea white BW (SPAdes) (version 2) | ecosystem: Host-associated > Plants > Roots > Nodule | place: USA...
TAAGTACTCCTATGGATGACTGCAATAGTTACTTTTCGTACGTCTCATGTTGATCTGATTGGTTCTCGTTATCAAAATTTTGTGATGCTTTATTTGGTAGAGTAATCTATTAAAATGGGACGTCACACTTTTATGGTATCAGAGCCTTCGTTCCTAAGTGTTTGTGGGCTATGTGTTTGCTTAGCTTTCGTTGTGTGTTTCTTGTCGCGTTTAGATGGGTTTCAAGTCTAACCAAGTTTTGATGGTTCTTTCTGTGTGTCCAGTAATATGGCACCCCCGCGTATCGCTCCTCCTCCACCCCCTCAGGACGACGGACAAGATCTGGCTAGGGCGATTGAGGCCATGGCTGCGGCTTTGACCCAGCAAAGCAATGCCATGATGCAACAGCATGAGGCGGCGATGCAGCGCCAGGAAGACTCTCTTGAGCAGCAGAACTTCATGATGCAGCAGATGGAAGCTGCTAGGCATGCTGTTGAGGACGCTCAGAGGCAGCATGTGGATGCTCTCCGTTAGTTAGGGGAGAATGTTGCTGGTGCTCAGATGCATGGTCCTCATCCCCAACCTCCACCCCCTGAATGGAGTTTGGAAGACTTCTTGAAGCACCGCCCCGCCAAGTTTGATGGCAAGTCGAGTCCCGATCAGGCGGACCAATGGATGAAGGATATGGAGCGCATCTTTGATGCCAAGAGGTGCCCCGATGAGAGCAGGCTTGCCTTCGCTGTCTACATGCTCACCGGAGAGGCTGAGCATTGGTGGGCCAGCATGAAGCTGGTGATGGAAGAAAAGCACGAGGACATCACATGGAGAGCCTTCAAGAAGAGGTTCTTGTCTGAGTATTTTCCTGATAGCGTGAGGTACGCTAAGGAGGTGGAGTTCCTCCAACTGACGCAGGGGGACAAGTCAGTAGCTGAGTACGCTGAGAGGTTTAAGCATCTGGGGCGTTTCTACACCATGCCGCTCGATGAGGAGTGGCGCTGCAGGAAGTTGTAGAATGGTCTTAGAGGAGACATCCGCTTGATGGTGGCCCCGCTGTCCATCAAGGACTTTGCGGCCTTAGTGGAAAAGGCCAGGGTCATGGAGCGAATGAAGGTAGAGGTGGAAGCTCAGCAGCAGCCACATCAGAGAGTTAGCGGACCATCTGGGTCCAGGCCACGAGTTTAAGAAAAGAGGAAGCCTTATGCTAGACCTCACCCACAGTCACAAGGGTCTAGAGGTTTTTCTTCCCCACCCGGCAGGATCCAGTGCCACCACTGTGGAGGACCGCATGTGAAGAGTTTCTGCCCACGGCTATCGGGTTTCCGCAGGTACAACCATTGTGGCAGAGAGGGCCACTTTGGTAGGGATTGTCCTACTTTGAGGAGGGCAGTAGCGCGACCTTCACCGCAGACTCCGAGCCAGACTTCGGGTCAGACTCAGCAGAGGAGGGGAGGCAGCAGGCCTCAGGCTACAGGCAGGGTTTTTACTATGACCGGGTCAGAGGCAGCAGGTTCAGGTAACCTTATGATTGGTTGTTGTTTGATATCTGGCAAGTCCTGTTGTGTTCTTTTTGATTCTGGAGCGACACACTCTTTTGTGTCAGAGTCTTGTGTGCGAGAGTTAAGTCTGCTGGTGTGTGAACTACAGTTTGATCTAGTGGTATCGACTCCGGCGTCTGGGTTGGTTAGGACTTCTTCAGTGTGTTCTAGATGTCCAGTTGAGGTAGAGGGGCGCGTATACAAAGTCAATCTTATATGCCTCCCTCTGCAAGGGCTTGATGTGATCTTGGTAATGGATTGGCTCTCCGCCAATCATGTTCTCATAGACTGTCGGGAGAAGAAGTTGTTGTTCCACAGCTCGGAGGAGCCTGAGCTAATATCTTCCCATGGGGTTATGAAGGAAATCCGGGACGGCGCACAGTGTTATATGATCTTTGCCAGGACAGAGGTTGAGAAAGAGGAAAAGATAACAGTGATACCAGTGGTCAGAGAATTTGAGGATGTGTTCCCTGAAGCGGTACCGGGTTTGCCTCCGAGGAGAGAAATGGAGTTCTCCATAGACTTGGTACCAGGGGCCAGTCTTGTATCAATAGCTCCTTACCGCATGGCGCCAGCAGAGTTGGTAGAGTTAAAGAAGCAGATAGAGGAATTGCTTGAGAAACAGTTTATACGGCCGAGTGCTTCGCCGTGGTGAGCGCCTGTCTTGTTGGTAAAGAAGAAGGATGGCGGCTCGAGGTTGTGTGTGGATTATAGGCAGCTGAACAAGCTGACTATTAAAAACAAGTATCCTTTGCCGAGAATAGATGATTTGATGGATCAGCTACATGGGGCATCGGTGTTCTCCAAGATTGATCTCCGGTCAGGTTATCATCAGATTCTGGTAAAAGCAGAAGATGTGGAGAAGACTGCTTTCAGATCCAGATACGGGCATTACGAGTATGTTGTCATGCCATTCGGTGTGACTAATGCCCCGGCTTTGTTCATGGACTACATGAACCGGATCTTCCGCCCGTTTCTAGATAAGTTTGTCGTGGTCTTCATAGATGACATTCTCATCTACTCCAGGACGCAGGAGGAACATGCCGAGCATCTGAGGGTAGTGCTCAGCATTTTGAGGGAGAAGCAACTGTTTGCCAAGTTGTCAAAGTGTAACTTCTGGATGAGAGAGGTGCAGTTCTTGGGGCACGTGATATCAGCTCAGGGTATAGCTGTGGATCCAGCTAAAGTAGAGGCCGTGATACAGTGGGAGTGTCCCAAGTCAGTGACTGAGATTCGGAGCTTCGTGGGTTTAGCTGGCTATTACAGAAGGTTTATAGAGGGATTCTCTAAGATAGTAGCACCCCTGACACAGCTAACCAGGAAAGATCAACCGTTTGCATGGACTGATAGGTGTGAGGAGAGCTTCAGGGAGCTTAAGCAGAGGTTGACGAGTGCTCCAGTTCTGATAATTCCAGATGTGAGTAAACCCTTTGAGGTTTATTGTGATGCCTCTCATCAGGGACTTGGGTGTGTCTTGATGCAAGAGAGGAAGGTGGTGGCCTATGCTTCAAGGCAGTTGAAAGTTCATGAGAAGAACTACCCCACTCATGACCTAGAGTTAGCAGCGATGGTTTTTGCTTTGAAGATATGGAGGCACTACTTGTATGGTGCACGATTCCGCGTGTTTAGTGACCACAAGAGCTTGAAGTATCTCTTTGATCAAAAAGAGCTGAATATGAGGCAGAGGCGGTGGATAGAGTTTTTAAAGGATTACGACTTCGAGCTTCTCTATCATCCAGGAAAAGCGAATGTGGTGGCAAACGCATTGAGTAGGAAGACAGTGCATGTGGCACACTTGATGATGAAAGAGTTAGAGTTGCTTGAGAGTTTCAGGGACATGAAGCTACAGTTTGAGTTGGAGCCGGAATTCATTAGGTGTAGCACCTTAGTTATATCTAGTGACTTCTTGGGCTTAATCAGAGAAAGACAAGCAAGGGATGTTAGTCTACAGAAGGTAAAAGAGTTACTGGGATCGGATCAAGCCAAGGAGTTTGCCTTGGGCAGTGATGGTGTGTTGAGATTCAGAGGCAGGGTTTGTGTACCAGAGGATGTTGAGTTGAGGAAGTTGATCCTTGAGGAGGGACACAAGAGTCGTCTTAGTCTGCACCCTGGCATGACTAAGATGTACCAAGACCTCAAGGAGAACTTTTGGTGGCAGGGCATGAAAAAGGAGGTTGCACAGTTTGTATCCGCTTGCTTGACGTGTCAAAAGGCTAAGGTGGAGCATCAGAAACCCGGTGGAACGCTTCAACCCTTGGATATTCCGGTGTGGAAGTGGGATAGCATAGCCATGGATTTTGTTACCCACTTGCCTCGCACCGTGAGAGGACATGATGCTATATGGGTGGTGGTGGATCGTTTGACGAAGAGTGCTCACTTTTTGACAGTAAATCTCAGAATGTCTATGACCAAGTTGGCCCAGCTTTACATCCGAGAGATAGTGAGACTTCATGGAGTGCCTAGTAGCATAGTGTCTGACAGAGACCCTCGGTTCACTTCCAGGTTCTGGCAGGCACTGTAGGAGGCTATGGGTAGTAGATTGAGGATGAGTTCTGCTTATCATCCTCAGACGGATGGCCAGTCAGAAAGAGTGATTCAGTCCTTGGAGGACTTGCTGAGGACTTGTATCTTGGATCACCTTGGCAGTTGGGATGAAGTGTTACCGCTGGTGGAGTTTACCTACAACAACAGTTACCAAGCGAGTATAGGAATGGCACCTTATGAGGCTTTGTATGGGAGGAGGTGTAGGACTCCTTTATGTTGGTACCAGGACGGTGAGCCAGTTTTGGTTGGGCCAGAGTTGTTGCAACAAACCACAGAGAAGGTGCAGTTAGTGAGAGACAGGTTGCAAGCATCTCAGAGTCGGCAGAAAGCTTATGCAGACAGGAGGAGAAGAGCCCTAGAGTTTGAGGTTGGGGAGCATGTGTTCTTGAGGGTGACCCGAACCACTGGTGTGGGGAGGGCTATCCGCTCAAGGAAGTTGTCTCCTAAGTTCTTGGGTCCGTATCAGATCTTGAGGAGAATAGGGCCCGTGGCTTATGAGATCGCATTACCACCCCAGTTGGCTAATCTACACCCAGTCTTTCATGTTTCACAGCTACGGAAGTATGTCTTCGACCCATCGCACGTCTTAGAGGCTGAAGATGTGGAAGTCAGGGAGAATCTCCAGGTAGTGGTTCAACCCGTGGCTATAGAGGATCGACAAGTGAAGGAGCGCAAGGGAAGAGCCACTAGTCTCGTGAAGGTCATCTGGGACCGAAGGACAGGTGACGCTACTTGGGAGCTAGAGGAGGAGATGAGGAGTTCACACCCACATCTGTTCTGGTAAGTCTAATTTTTCGAGGACGAAAAATTTTTGTTGTTGGGAAGATATTGTAAGGCCTTTTTTTTTTTTTTTTTTTTTCAGTACTGTAGAGTTGGGCCTGGCCTTTTCGGAGGCCCAAGGCCCTGCCCTACAGAAGGACCCCATACCCTACCTTATTCCCTCATTCTGACTCTTGTCCCCTACACAGAAGCAGGTCCCCCTCCATCCCACAACTCAACCAGAAGTCCTCTGCTAGGGCACACCATCCTTGCGTCTTCACGTTAGCAAAACTCCCTCTTCTTCCAGTTCATTCCCGGGGCTGTAGTACTCCTTAGTTCAGATCAGCTTGCTTGTAGTGCTCAAACGAAGGTAAGGGAAGCTAGACTCATCTGTTTTAAGTTGTCCTTGGCTGTTTTTGGTCGTTTTATGTTTAAATGCGTGCATAGTGTGCTTTTATCGGTTGAAATGGGGTTGCATATGTGTTTGGGAGTGGATCTGGGCAGTTTCCGCCATTGCATGTGGGTGAACGGTGGTGAACTCTGCTATTTTCGCCCAAGCGAGCTCGTCTCGCCTAGGCGAGAGTATCAGAGCACTCACTGCCACGAAAACTCGCCTAGGCGACCTGTCCACGTCCTGAGCGACGCCATGTCTCGCTCAGGCGAGGGGGTCTCGCCTGAGCGAGAAATCGTGAAAATCCCACGTTGCCCATCTCGCCTGAGCGAGAATTCGTGAAGTGGTCATGTCGCGCGTCTCGCGTGGGCGAGAATTCGAGATGAAACCCTGTTGCTTTTCTCGCCTGGGCGAGAATCCGCTGCGTCAGGGAGGCCAGTGTCTCGCCTGAGCGAGTCCGCGAGAGGGTGCTATGTTTCCTTGGCTGTTAAATGATTTATTGCATGCATTGTTTTGATTTTTTTTCTCTTAAATATGATATGAGTGAATATGCTTGGGTGTTTTGGATTTTATGAACGAAATTGGCATGCTTAGTATGGGATTTATCATGGGTTGTGGTTTCGTGATACTTTAACATGACAATGGAATGTATGAGATGTAAGTGGTGGTTGTAGTATGAGAAACATGAAATCTGCATGTGATAGGCGTAATTCCATGAGTCTCGTGGGGAGACTTTATGGTGGCGTGTAGTGTATATATTAAGATAAGGATTCAAGTAAGGATCGCATCCCGAAGCTCTAAAGGGTCAGTGAGTCTCAGGTAGAGAAATCTGACCCAAGTGGTGAGAGTAGCGGGAGGCCCTAGTCTCTGGCAGGATAATGGCCTTAGACGCTTAAAGGCTAACCTTGTGTGTGGTAGGGTGAAACCCATTGGCAATGGCTCTGCAGAGCAGTAGAGGCCACCACAAGTGCAGGCGTCCGGTGAATCCGATCTTAATATATGTATCCGGATAATTGAGTCATAGTGTCTTGCTTGCTTGCCATAACATGATTTATGTGTCTCTGTGTTGTATGTCTGCGAATGCTTGTGCGCTTACTCTTCTACACTAGCTTACCCTTGCTTTCTGTGTATGTTATGTCTTGTGTCCTTCTCTTTTGCGATGATCACCTTCTGGTGGGAGCAGATGGGAGGAATGTTCGGGATGGATCTGAGAGAAGCAGCGGTGCGGCCTAGACTCCTTGTCGGGATGTATTAGGAGTAATTCCATGGCCATGAGGCCTTTTTAGTATTAGTTGCCTTGAGGGCAACCTTTTTGGAAGATTGTTAAACTTTTAGATTGTGTTTTCTTATGGCATGGTTGTGTGCCTATGAACCCCCTTTTGGCACTTCTGGATGACTGTAATAGTTATCTTTTCTACGTTTATATTTCTCTTAGTGCTTCTCGTTATCGTGATCTTGTGACGTTTTATTTAGTAGTTTAATCTTATTAAAATGGGATGTCACACTTTTATGGTATCAGAGCCTTCGTTCCTAAGTGTCTGTGGGTTATGTGTTTGCTTAGCTTTTGTTGTGCCCTCCTTGTCGTGTTTAGATGAGTTTTCAGTCTAACCCAGTTTCTATGGTGCTTTCTGTGTGTCCAGTGATATGGCACCCCCTCGTGTAGCTCCTCCTCAACCTTCTCAGGGTGATGGGCAAGACCTAGCTAGGGCGATCGAGGCTATGGCTGCAGCCTTGACGCAACAGAGCAATGCTATGATGCAACAGCATGAGGCGGCGATGCAGCGCCAGGAAGCCTCTCTTGAGCAGCAGAACTTTATGATGCAGCAGATGGAAGCTGCTAGGCAAGCTGCAGAGGACGCTCAGAGGCAGCATGTGGATGCTCTCCGCCAGTTAGGGGAGAATGCTGCTGGTGCACCGATGTATGGTCCTCATCCCCAACCTTCACCCCCTGAATGGAGTTTGGAAGATTTCTTGAAGCACCAACCTGCCAAGTTTGATGGCAAGAAGAGTCCCGACCAGGCGGACCAGTGGATGAAGGACATGGAGCGCATCTTTGATGCCAAGAGGTGCCCGGATGAAAGCAGGCTTGCTTTCACTATCTACATGCTCACTGGAGAGGCTGAGCATTGGTGGGCCAGCATGAAGCTGGTGATGGAGGAGAAACATAAGGACGTCACCTAGAGAGCCTTCAAGAAGAGGTTCCTGTCGGAGTATTTCTCTGATAGCGTGAGGTACGCTAAGGAGGTAGAGTTCCTCCAGCTGACACAAGGGAACAAGTCAGTGGCCGAGTATGCTGAGCAGTTCAAGCATCTGGGACGTTTTTACACCATGCCACTCGATGAGGAGTGGCGCTGCAGGAAGTTTGAGAATGGTCTCAGAGGAGACATTCGGTTGATGGTGGCCCCGCTGTCCATCAAGGACTTTGCGGCCTTAGTGGAAAAGGCCAGGGTCATGGAACGAATGAAGGTAGAGGTGGAAGCTCAGCAGTAGCCACAGCAGAGAGTTAGCGGACCATCTGGGTCCAGGCCACAAGTTGAAGAAAAGAGGAAGCCGTATGCAAGACCCCATCCGCAGCCACAGGGATCTGGAGGTTTCCCTTCCCCGCCCGGCAGGATACAGTGTTACCATTACGGAGGACCGCATGCGAAGAATTTCTGCCCGCAGCTATCAGGTTTTCGCAGGTGCAACCTTTGTGGCAGGGGAGGCCACTTTGGCAGGGATTGTCCTACTCTGAGGAGGGCAGTAGTACGACCCTCACCACAGACTCCGAGTCAGAGTTCAGGCCAGACTCAGCAGAGAGGAGGAGGCAGCAGGCCTCAGGCTACAGGCCGAGTTTTTGCTATGACTGGGTCAGAGGCAGCGGGTTCAGGTAACCTAGTTACTGGTTGTTGTGTGATATCTGGAAAATCTTGTTGTGTGCTTTTTGATTCTGGAGCGACACACTCATTTGTGTCAGAGTCTTGTGTGCGGGAGTTGGGTCTGCCGGTGTGTGAGCTACAGTTTGATCTCGTGGTATCGACTCCGACATCTGGGTTGGTTAGGACTTCTTCTGTGTGTTCTAGGTGTTCAGTTGAGGTAGAGGGGCGCGTATACAAAGTCAACCTTATATGCCTCCCTCTGCAAGGGTTAGATGTGATCTTTGGAATGGATTGGCTCTCTGCCAATCATGTTCTCATAGACTGTCGGGAGAAGAAGCTGTTGTTCTCAAACTCAGAGGAGCCTGAGTTGTTGTCTTCTAATGAGGTCATGAAGGAAATCCGGGACGGCGCACAGTGTTATGTGGTCTTTGCCATGATGGAAGTTGAGAAAGAGGAGAGGATAATTGTAATACCAGTGGTCAGGGACTTTGAGGATGCGTTCCCTGAAGAGGTACCGGGTTTACCCCCTAGGAGAGAAGTTGAGTTCTCCATAGACTTGGTACCAGGAGCCGGTCCCGTGTCGATAGCTCCTTACCGTATGGCCCCAGCAGAGTTGGTAGAGTTGAAGAAGCAGATAGAGGAATTGCTGGAGAAATAGTTTATACGGCCGAGTGCTTCGCCGTGGGGAGCGCCTGTTTTGCTTGTGAAGAAGAAGGACGGTGGCTCCAGGTTGTGTGTGGATTATAGGCAGCTGAATAAGCTGACTATCAAAAACAAGTACCCCTTGCCAAGAATAGATGATTTGATGGATCAGCTTCATGGGGCATCAGTGTTCTCCAAGATTGACCTTCGGTCGGGTTATCATCAGATTCTGGTGAAGGCAGAAGATGTTGAGAAGACTGCTTTCAGATCCAGATATGGGCATTACGAGTATGTCGTCATGCCATTCGGTGTGACTAATGCCCCGGCTTTGTTCATGGATTACATGAACCGGATCTTCCGTCCGTTTTTAGATAAGTTTGTCGTGGTCTTCATAGACGACATTCTCATCTACTCCAGGACGCATGAGGAACATGCCGAGCATCTGAGGATAGTGCTTGATATCTTGAGGGAGAAACAACTGTTTGCCAAGTTGTCAAAGTGTAACTTCTGGATGGGAGAGGTGCAGTTCTTGGGGCATGTGATATCAGCTCAGGGAATAGCTGTGGATCCAGCTAAAGTAGAGGCCGTGATACAGTGGGAATGTCCCAAGACGGTGACTGAGATTCGGAGCTTCGTGGGTTTAGCTGGCTACTACAGGAGATTTATAGAGGGGTTCTCCAAGATAGTGGCACCCTTGACACAGCTAACCAGGAAAGACCAACCGTTTGTTTGGACTAATAGGTGTGAGGAGAGCTTCAGGGAGCTTAAGCAGAGGCTGACGAGTGTTCCAGTGTTAGTAATCCCCGATGTGAGTAAACCCTTTGAGGTCTACTGTGATGCCTCTCATCAGGGCCTTGGGTGTGTCTTGATGCAAGAGAGGAAGGTGGTGGCTTATGCTTCTAGACAGTTGAAGGTTCATGAGAAGAACTACCCCACTCATGACCTAGAGTTAGCAGCGGTGGTTTTTGCTTTGAAGATATGGAGGCACTATTTGTATGGTGCACAGTTCCGTGTGTTTAGTGACCACAAGAGCTTGAAGTATCTCTTCGATCAGAAAGAGTTGAATATGAGGCAAAGGCGATGGATAGAGTTTCTAAAGGACTACGACTTCGAGCTTCTCTATCACCCAGGGAAGGCGAATGTGGTGGCAGACGCCTTGAGTAGGAAGACAGTGCATGTGGCACACTTGATGATGAAGGAGTTAGAGTTGCTTGAGAGTTTCAGAGACATGAAGCTACAGTTTGAGTTGGAACCGGAATTCATTAGGTGTAGACCTTGGTTATATCTAGCGACTTTCTGGGTTTAATCAAGGAGAGGCAAGCAAGTGATGTTAATCTACAGAAGGTAAAGGAGTTACTGGGATCGGATCAGGCCAAAGAGTTTGCCTTGGGCAGTGATGGTGTGTTGAGGTTCAGAGGCAGAGTTTGTGTACCAGAAGATGCAGAGTTGAGGAAGTTGATCCTTGAGGAGGGACACAAGAGTCGTCTTAGTCTGCACCCTGGCATGACTAAGATGTACCAAGACCTCAAGGAGAACTTTTGGTGGCAGGGCATGAAAAAGGA
>Ga0209589_1013950_pt1 | contig 10267 bp, 9 predicted proteins | sample CowpeawhiteBW_FD_187525 | JGI IMG/M metagenome (GOLD analysis project Ga0209589, IMG submission 187525) | Root nodule microbial communities of legume samples collected from California USA - Cow pea white BW (SPAdes) (version 2) | ecosystem: Host-associated > Plants > Roots > Nodule | place: USA...
AAAAAAAAAAATTAAAAAAAAAAAAAGGAAGAATTTAAAATGAAATAAATTCAAATTTAATATACCTAAATATCTCAGCAGAAAAATTTCATATCCAAACACAATGTTATTGAATTGTTATAAAACTAAATTATCAATTTTTCATCTTTTCAACATTTGATTAAACTAATTATGTATTGCTACATGTAGAAGTAGGTTTTTTTTAAGGATCCCTCTTGTTTTTTGTTTTTTCACTCGTATTTTCCTTTTGTTCTCAATTATTGTTAGGAAAATGATTAAATGATTACTGCATTTTGACTACGGCATTACTATCTGATGTGGAAAATGAATTTTAATTTTTTTTCACTTGCAAAAGATGGAGAGGCACGTGATGGGAATATGAACATTAATGAAATAGCAATTGCAAGCGACGAGACAAAAAAAAACAGCAAAAGCGATTTTACTCTAAAATCACTCGCAAACCACAACGATTGGTGCAGGAGTCCTTCGAAACTCTTCGCCCATTCCCTGCGAAATCCACCCTTCATAACTATTTAATTTTTTTTTTCTATGGTATTCAAATTTTACTTAAGGGGTTAAAGGTTGTCTTTTGTACTTTGAACTATTTGACAATATATGGTTAGAGCAATATAATATATGTATGGCATTCTTGTTATTATGCACACTTTTTTATCCACCTAAGTCATACTCATCGGTAAGATCCGTATTATATATGATAACTCTGGAAGGAATAACTGGTGCCCACTGACTTATTAATTGGTGACCTACTTTGAACATTTTGCACAACAGTTTCACCACTGTTATGTTGTAAGGAAAACTACAACTAAAACATTTCTAGTGTATTAGAAGACGTCAATAACATGTATGGAAGGTATATTTACTCCTAATAAAAATTGTTGTAGAATAATTGGTTCACAACTCCCACCTCACACACATGATAACAACGAATGCATTAACTAGTGACTCTATATGTATTACATGGTGACCTGCCAATTACTTTTTGCACAAAAGTATCAACTGGGTCTATTGTTATGGTACTAAACATGTATATCATTCATAGTGAATCATGTGACCTTCCAAGCATGTATGGAAAACCTAATAAATATTGATGCAAGATAATTGATTCACAAAATTCAGCTCACATATTGACTCTGGACAGAATAATTTGTGACCATTGACTTATTAACTGGTGACCTACCTTGAACTTTTTGCATAATAGTTTCACCACTTCTCTGTTGTAAGGAAAACAACATCTAAAACATTTATAGTGTCTTGGAAGACCTTAATAACATGTATGGAAGGTATATTTACTCCTAACAAAAATTGTTGTGTAATAATTGGTCCACAACTCCCACCTCACACACATGATAACATTGGATGCATTAACTAGTGACCTCTGATGTATTATATGGTGACCTGTCAATTACATTTTGCACAGCAAGATCAATTGGGGTTTGCTGTTACGGTACTAAACATGTATACCATTCATAGTGATTCACATGACCTTCAAAGCATGTATGGAAGGTATATTGAACCTAATAAATATTAGTGAGATAATTGGTCCACGAAATTCAGCTCACATATATATTGACTTTGGATGGAATAACTGGTGACCACTGACTTATTAACTAGCGACCTACCTTGAACTTAATGCACAACAGTTTCATCATTATTCTGTTTTAAGGAAGTCCACAACTAAAACATTTTTATGTATTAGAATATGTCAATAACATGTATGGAAGGTATATTTACTCCTAAGAAAAATTATTGTGGAATAATTGGTCCACAACTCCCACCTCACATACATGATAACAGTGGATGCATTAACTAGTGACCTCTAATGTATTACATGGTGACCTGCCAATTACTCTTTGTACAACAATATCAATTGGGATCTGCTGTTATGGTATTAAACATATATATCATTCACAATGAATCACACTTAGGGTTCAACAATAATGACAGAACTTTGAAAAGGGGATTTCCAAAAAATGTCGTTTTCTTCCTCACACTTTCGTCTTCACCACTTCTCCCTACCTTTGTGTGAGAAACCTTTCCTTTTGATGCTTGAGAGTGTTCTACGTCTTCCGTTTTTGTTTTCTCCCACTCGTCTTCCCTTTTGTCTTTCTCTTCTCTCATGGAACGGAACAAAGACGGTGGCTTTCGTAGGGAGGGTGGGGATTTTCCAAGGAAGATGACCGACACAATGGATTTCGCAAGGCCGACACCAGTCATTGTGGTCTGCGAGTGGTTTTAGAGCAAAATCGCTTTTGGTGGTTTTCTTTTCTCTCACCGCTTGCAATTGTTATTTCACTAAAGTTCATATTTCCCTCACGTGCCACTCCATCTTTTGCAAGTGAAAAAAAAATAAAATTCATTTTCCACGTCAGGGTAATGCAGTAGTCAAAATGTAGTAGTAATTTAATAATTTTCCTTATTGTTATCATGTCAATTGTACGACAACATATATTTCAAATGGACTAAAAAAATGGAAAGAGCATGTCACCTGGGTATTCCAAAGATAAATGTAATTAAAATTCATTATTCAAGCAAACTATCTAAGATAAGATCCATGAGACCTTCATCATAACTTCAAATGTAGCAAATCACAAACTTGATCAATAACGAATCATTTCAATTCTTCATTAAGTCTTTATAATTTCACATAATCACATACATAGCTTCATCAAATCTATGTACCAAGGTCACTTGTGCTAACAAAATATCAAAATTAAAAGTATTCAATCTGATTAGGGCGGTGAATACTGCTCATTTAATTATTTTCTAACTGATAATGATATTGTTCATAGACTCATTAATCCTCACACTCACCATAAAAGTAGGATCGTAGAACATAAGCATAGACACATTGTTGAATTGGGACTTACATGATTACATTACATTTCTCTTCCTTTAATGTTTTGGGGTTATGCTTTTGTCACTGATGTATATCTTATTAGAAGACTTCCTACGAACTCCTTAGATTTTTTCATTCCATATTTTGTAAGTTAGTATTTTAATTTAAATCTCAATCTCTTATTACCTTCTCAGACTATTGTATCTAGTAGTTCTCTACAACCTCGTTTGTGTCTACATATATGTCTTTGTCTCATTCTGTGTCCATGTCAAAAGCATCTCCTATAATTTTTGATACAATGGATTCCTCATCCCCTCAGTCTAAGGTTCTTCATATACCTTCTCATAATTTTCATCCTATGCAGACCAAATCCAAGTCTAACATTTTTAAAAAAAAAAAAAATCATCCATCTTTGTTGATAACCCATTATGAGCCTACCACTACCTGTTAGGCTCTGAAAGATCCCAATTGGCAGGCTATTATGGAACGAGAATATAAAGCTTTTAATTCAACAAAAGACGTAGGACTTGGTTTCTTTACCCTTCAACAAAAAGGCAGTTAGTTATAAATGGTTATTTAGAGTCATATAAAATGTTGATGGCTCTTTTAATAAATATAAAGCTCACTTGGTAGCCAAAGGGTAAGTTCCAAGCTTTGATTTTTATGAAACTTTTTCTCCAGTGGTGAAGCTTGTTACTATTCGTATAATTTTGACTATTGCACTCTCTTTAGGATGGAAGTTATTTCAGCTAGATGTGAATAATGTTTTTCTGGATGGTTTTCTTGAAGAAATTGTTTATATGCAACAACCTTTCGATTTTCAAGTGGTTAACAAGTCTTTGGTTTTCAAGTGGTTGACAAGTCCTTGGTTTGCAAGTTGAATAAAGCGCTTTATGAGTTGCTTTATGAGTTGAAACAAGTACCTAGACAGTGGTTCACTAGATTACATAATACTCTTCATCAATTTGGATTTGTTAACAACACCTGCTATACTTCTTTATTTATATACAAGAAGTATTTAGAGGTTCTTTTATCTCCCAGTTTATGTTGATGATATTGTCATGACTGGAAGTTCTGTTGGCCTGATTCAGCATTTCACAGCCAAACTTCATGCTACTTTTTCTTTAAAACGATTTGGTCATCTGGATTATTTTCTTGGCCTTGGAATCAAGCATTTACTAGACAGTTCAATTATAATGACACCTCAATCCAAATATATCCGTGATCTTCTTCACAAGACTCATCTAGTTGAAGCTCATACTATTTCTACTCCCATATGGTTTCTAATTGCAAATGATCTAAATATGGTGCAGATCTCTTTGCAAATCCTTATATAGGTCAATGGTTGGTGCATTGCAGTATGCCATTATTACCCCGCCTAAAATCAGCTTTGCTATCTATACTGTATGGCCCATCGTTGCACCATCGGTTGGGTGGACCAAAGACAAGCAGTCACAGGCCGTCCACTACAGGCAGATCTTCTCCTGGGCTACTGATGTGGCAATCTCTCCCGAGTGCTTTAAGGGGACTCGTGACCAAACGCCCCCTGTGTGCATTTGTAGTTGAACTTTGTCTCCACCTCTGGAGACATCTTCATTTATGAAGACAGCCGACATGACGCACAACCCTTCAGTCGGGCAGCCACACCACACACCAAAACTGGATCAAGAAGTGAAAAGTGAATTAAAGTAATACAAGTCAATAATCAAGTTTACAAAACAAAATTGGGTATGATTAGGAAACCCTAATCACGGGCCCATACCGAAAACTATAAATAGAGGTCCAAGGTAGGTTGGTAAGAATCCTTTGAACTGGCTTAAGGATCGGAGCCTTTTAGACAAGTGCCCCGACCGCCCGATCAGTCAACGGAAGGAGAAGAAGACTTTGAACAGAAAAATGGATCGAACAAGCTAGCTGAGAAAAACACCAAACAAAAGGACTTGAGGGTAATTTGAGTTGAGTGTTGAAGGTAGGTGCTTGACCCCTACATCCGAAACACTATCAATAAAGTCTGTAAGTTCATGGCCAACCCTCTTGATTCTCATTGGAATGTGGTCAAACGAATTTTACAGTACCTAAAGGGAACTTTATTTTATGGCTTGCACTTTCAGCCAACATCATTTACTCGATTTGTCCCACTGTGCGCTTTTCGTGATGTTGATTGAGCCTCTGATGTTGATGATTGTCGCTCTACATTCGGTGTCGCTAGTTTTCTTGGTACAAATTTGATCTCATGGTGGTCACGAAAGCAACAAGTCATTGCTCGTCGTTCCAGCATTGAGGCTGAATTTAGCATAAACTTTGGCTGAATTGCCGTGAATTTTCAAGTTACTTACTGAACTTCAAAAATTCGTTCATCACTCCTATTATTCATTATGATTATCAAAGTGCTGTTTCCATTGCTCATAATCCAGTCTTCCACATCTGAACCAAGCACATGGAAATTGATGTTTCCTTTGTTCAAGAGAAGATTATGATCAAACAGTTGGAAGTTTCTCATATTCCTTCTCTTGATCAGTGAGCAAATACTTTGACCAAGCCTCTTTCTTCGTCACGCTTCTTTTTTCTTCGTTCCAAATTCAATGTGAAGAATTTTCTACTGAAAAATCTTCTCCTTGAGTTTGAGGGGATTACTAGTATATGTTAGTGTACAATTGTCAATATGTGTAATTATCTATAAATACCAAATTGTACAACACACTTCAATTGGTCGACATGTTAATAAAATCGATTAATTTGTTTAGTTTTCTCTCTATTTCATAAATCTAAGACTAAGTGTAATGAATGAATTATTTTTTTAATTCTTGTCAAAACAAATTTACTTTAATCTATTGTGTTTATAGGATTGTTTGAGGACGAGTAGTTCACTAAGTCTTATAGCTTTAAGACTTAGCATCATAGTCATATTCAAAGTTTTGTATTGACTATGAAGGGTGAGTGGAGTCTTAGCTGAGTTAAGGTAGGAACTAAGACTTATTCGCTTATTTTTTAATGAAAGAGGTAAAAAAATAGATAAGAAAAAAGCATGTATGCACGTGTAGAGTTTTAGAAAAGAGTATTTCTTGTAATCGAGTAGATTAAAAATAAGAAACTTGAACAAATTAATTAAGAAGTTGTTTTGATTAATTTAAAATCTGAATAAAGGTTGATTGAGTGATAATTATTTGTAAACCAATGAAAAATCCTAGTATGAGAAAGCTAGAAAATCAACCTATGTTCATCATCTTTGTTTAGGTCTTTCCCATTTTGCATAATCTACTGCTTTCTTCAAAAGCCCCATTTTTCTATTAGAGTTTTGTCTAACACCTTATATAAAGCATCATAAGGAATTGTTCTACGTGAGTTCTTTCACCAAGTTCATCGGGGGACGACTTAAGTTAGTTTTAATCTTTTATATATTATACTGTTGTTATAGACGATTAACATCTATTTGATAACGACAACTATTAGAGACCTAAAACAACATATTCAAACTTGACAAAAATTTAGTATGTGGTAGAATAACTGAAAGAAGAATAATTTTATAATATAAATAAAAACTTACTCTAATAAAAAATTCGATGGGTTCAAAATAATTCTCCGTTACGATGGGATACGATCTGATTCTGAAAGATAAAATTTGGAGATAAAATTGAGAGAAATGAAAAGGAAGAATGGATGGTGGAAGGGAGCGTTGCGAGGAAGAAGAGATAAACACAAGTTGCAAGTTGTCTTTCCCTTTCTTTTTTCTTTGTTTTAAACATGTCACATACTAAAACTAGTATATGTTGATTAAATTAATTTTACAGAAAAAATTTAAATAAAAGAAAAATAAGGGCTTTATACAGATAAAATTACAAGCTATACATTTATTTATAATCAGCATAAATCTTACAAGATTTTTTGATTGAATACAAAATTAGTTAAAATTCACAGTAATTTCTGGATGCCGGGAAGGGGATTCAACAAAATTACTATTTTTCCTATTTCTATCACAGAAAAAAAAAAATTAATACCTAAACGATTAGCACCAATCATGGCATTCTGCCGATTCCCTTTACGATACATAATTCAAAACTATCAACTGTGTGACTATGAAATAACATTATCATAATCCTCATCATCAATGTCATCATCTTTGTTGATTCCATTGGCATTATAATCTTTGACGTCATCATCATCTTCATCTTCATCTTCATCTTCATCTTCATCATCAATCTCAAGATCTGCAGTTTCTGCTTCACTAGTGACATCAAGAATATTATGTGAGGTCCAATCAGGAGGAAAGGTCTTTTGTAGGGCTTCTGTTAGTTCTCCTCCTGTTCTTTCAATCTTACGTAAATATCTTGACCAATGAACCGCAGTTCCCATGTCAACAGTCATCTCAGACTCTACCATCTCTCTACATATAGACAACAGGCCACTATATGCGTATGATTGAGCAAAGGTTGCCCTTGATAGCAAAGATGTCACAAGACAATGGTACACTGCTTTGTCTGGTTTCAATCCAGCTAGTTTCATCTCTTCAAAGCAACTCAAAGCTTTCTCAGGCATAGAGGCTCGTGCCCAACCATTTATTAGAGTGGTGTAGGTTTTAAGGTTTGGTTTTATATCAGATGCTTCCATTTCTTGGATAATCTCAGTTGCTTTCTGGCAGGAAGAAAATAAAAACTGATTAACAGGTGATATAAATAAATTACCATCCAAAATCATGCCCTAAGGTGGTTAGGGAAAAACGAAAATTTTTCTAAAGCTAAAATTTCATAAGCTAAAAACAAACGTTTGGAAAAGCTAATTTTAACTTCTTTTTCTTATTTTCTTCTTCCAAACGTGTTTATGAAGAAGTTCATCCAAACATATCAATGAAGATGCAAGGAATACACTTGTCGCCTTGCTTTTAGTCCACTTTAAGTAATCACAAACTTAACAAGTTAAATTCATCATACCTGCATATCTCCAGCTTTACAACAAGCATTTATAAAAGACGTGTAGGTATGGATGTCTGGTCGAACTCCTTCTTTTTTCATTTGCTGCATCAAGTCTGCAGCCTCCCAGACATCACCTCTCCGAGCCCAACTAAGAAAGTCAACAAAGTTACTAAAATACAGCGCAAGTTGTGAAGCCGCTAATGGATAAAAATATTAAATATTCCAAGCACGAAGACATCGAAAAATATATGAACATAAAAAGATAATTCAAGAATACAGACATAAATAAATGTTAGACAAAATGAAAACTTCAATTTTCATTGTCAGATGCAATTTATTCATACCCATCAATTAGTATGTTGTAGACAAAAGTGTTCCTTGGAATCTTTTTTGCACTCATTTCTTTTGTGACTGCAAGGGCACTCTGCATTCTGCCTGCCTTGCAACATGCCTTCAACAATGCCTCATAGGTATAGACATCAATCTCCAGACCCTCATTCCTCAACGCGGTAAAGTACTGAAAGGCCTTTTCAGTGTCACCCAGTGAAGCATAACCTTGCATAAGAGTTGTATATGTGTGTTCATTCGGTCCAATGCCTGCCAGATTCATTTCATCCAATATTGCTACAGCCTTGGCCATCTGCAAGAAATGTAACATTATTTACAGAAAAGGTTACATAATGTATGACCACTAAAACAAGAAACCTAACAGAAAAATCCCAGAATATCTATTGTAATCCAATCATACTAAGCAAGAACTTGTTAAGACAGAGACAGTTTGATAAGTGAAAAGACAACCTTTCGTTGAAGAGTATAATCCTCATCGATTAATAGTTTCATCTAGACAACCCATGGTTTGGATGATTAGAAATAATAATAAATTTTGATAAGCTAATCATAGTCTCTCTAAGTGTGTATTAAGAAAAAAATAAAAGTTCTTATGATTAAAAGTGATTTGATCAGTTAAAGCAAGATCGTCTAGAGTATGTACAATACAACAGTATAGAGTATGTACAATACAACGATTAAATGATGACCATCAGAGAGGGTCCACATGAAAGCAATAGACATCGAAACCACACATATGTACAACAATTAGACGATGACTATCACAGGATGTTAATATAAAATCAATTGAAGCTATTGACACGTGTACAACACAAGATTCAAATTTCATTTGCTACTATTTAATCTTCACCAAATGCAAGTAACGAATTTCCACAATGATTGTAAAACAGTAAATCAACCTTTCCTTAGTTTGTGTGATTAATTTGTTGTTAGTAAGACAGAGATGTTCAGAAGAAAAGTTGTCCTTGCATATTAAGTTGAGTGCAACAAAAGAAGATATCAAACAAAATGGTATCATCCTCTGCTAAAGTACTGACAAGGGAAAAAATCAACATGCAAGCTTCAACGGTCTTTTTCAAGATGCCTATAAATAGAAGTTTCTCCATGTAAAACGAACCAATGATCTTCCGTAAAAAATCAATGCATTGTGCCTTAGTTGTTGCCAAATCTTTTAAATGCTGAATCTATATAGACAATCTAATAGGCAATAGACAGAGTGACATTTCTTAGTAAACCCCTCACTTTGTGAAATGTATTCTCTGAACAAAGAGTGACCATAGGTCATATCCTCTCATAAAAGAAATTTCCTTACAATCTTTCAAACAACTTTGTTTTGTAGCCAAGAGTAGCAATAATAAAATACTCGGGAAAACCAGAAGTAACTTAGTGCTAAAGAACATTTGTGTAAGAAATGGCCCATGTGAATAAGTTCTTGAGACTGCTATCTTCAGTATCAATAAGAGATAGCACTTTTTATCGTCAATGGTTAGCCTTTATTTTAGTGTTTCCCCAATTCTTTCAAGTAGGCAGAATTGTTGAAATCTTATAACAGTAAGAAGCAATGGAAGCCAGTGTATGCAACAGCTGTGCCAATTTTAAATTCATAGCAATCAATTAAAAAGTTTACAGCTACCAGAACTTCAAGAAAGAACTAAAACTAAACAAATTCAGGCGAATTTAATTCCTTTCTAGAAAGTGCATTATAACTACTGAGTATACCACAGTTAGCTCATTGGCTATTTTTATTTATTTTTTGAAAATTGAATAAATAAACATATAAAGGTAAGGAAAAGTAAAGACCAAGTCATGTCATTTGCTTATTATAATAAACAATTGTTTATCAACCTCAGGTTACCTGGCGCTTCTCAACAAGGCCAAGAATCAGAGCATTATATGTGTGTACTGTGGGAATGCAGCCACTCCTCCTCATCATATCAAATACCTCCAGGGCTCTCCTCATCTCTCCAGCTCTTGCAAAACCATGTATAATGGGCAAAAATGTGCGTGTAGTAGGTCTATGTCTCTCCTTCTGCATTTGCTTCACCATACGAATAGCGCGATCCATATTACCCATTCCACAAAAGGCTGTTACAATGTTATTGTAGAGAACTACATCGGGCTTCAAACCAGTCTTAGTAAAATCTTCAAAAATGAA
>Ga0209589_1013953_pt1 | contig 10264 bp, 3 predicted proteins | sample CowpeawhiteBW_FD_187525 | JGI IMG/M metagenome (GOLD analysis project Ga0209589, IMG submission 187525) | Root nodule microbial communities of legume samples collected from California USA - Cow pea white BW (SPAdes) (version 2) | ecosystem: Host-associated > Plants > Roots > Nodule | place: USA...
ATAATAAATTGGTTTTAATTTTTGGTTTATTGATTTACAGAGTGGTGGTTCCAATAATGTGGGCTGCAACTTTTTCAAATGGTGGTGTTGATGAAAAGGATGTCATCATCATGACACAAATGAGACAGATTAATGATTTGGAGAAGTAATTGAAGGTTGCTGAGAAGAGGTTACAATTAGTATTAGGGTTCACTTGTGTTGTTATTGTATTATTCGTATTGTTATTGTGTGTAATATTTTAAAGTCCAATCTATTTTGTACTATTGTTAAATGAAGAAATAAATTAGTTTGATTATGTTGATATTACTCCCAACATGTTCAAAATGACATCTTAATCTGAACATTGAAGTAAGTGATATTGATCTAAGTTTGAGAAAAATTAAATTGATCTAAATCTGGAAGAAGTTAAATTCATAACATTAATTCATCCTCATCAAAATGCACTACATCAATGTTTGGCAAAAGTGAAATTGAACGAAATTTAAGGAAAGTTAAAATGCAATACATCAATAATGAATTCTACATCAAAAATTCCAAAAATTAAATAATGAAATGAAATGACAAGTATTAGCTCCTCTGCAATTTCATCCTAATTTGTATTTCATCCTAAGTTGCAACTGCAATCCAATAATGAAATGACAAGTATTAGCTGCTTCCTCTGCAAATCCGAAATCAAGAAAGACGAAGATGAAAAAATTTCCCTAATTGCAAAATTTTTCCTAGATTGAAAAAATTAACGTTAATTAGCCATATGTACAGTATACGTAACACACCGTAATACAAATTGTGCCACCTGTACAATGATCCGTTAATGATTTAAACGGCGTTACAGAAAAGGACCAAATAAAACACAAATTGCGAAAATGAGGACCATTTTAAATATTCTGTCAAAATGAGGACCATCCGCAACGAATACTACAAAAATGATGACAAAAAAGTATTTAAGGCATATATTTTGCATATATAAAATTTGTAGTTATAAAAGTAGTGAAGAAAAGGATAAATAATTTTTATTAATTATAAAGCCAAACAGGACTCAAGGAGAAAAACTAAAAGAAGTAGAGAGAGAGGTTGAACACAAAGAGAAGAAATGTCTTTGCAATATTACAGAATCAAGAGTCCACAACTACTCCCTGAAAGTTCCCACCATATACCTTCTTCTTCTCCTTCTTCTTCATTCTTCTTGTAAACCAAACCAACTCTGCCAATGAAGCAGAAAAATCAACTTTTCATCATTTTCCATTCTTTTAAATGAAAACACTACCTTCCTCCTCCGTGCCTCTCTGTCTCGTCGCCGTTCTGCTTGTACTCTCTCTGCCACGCTCTTCCCATGGCCTCGGCTCCGGCGCTACCCTTGCCGTCTCTGACGCCTCCGCCACCGTGTGCGCCGTCGTGGCAGGCGAGTCCATTCGCCGCATTCAGTGTTACCGTCAGGGGCAGAATGTCTCCATCATTCCCAACGTTAATTTTTCGATGATTTCGGGTGGGAGGAACTACTTCTGTGGTCTAAGGTCAAGTAACTCAGATTTATATTGTTGGAACACAAACTCTTCCTTCGAAACGAGAAGGCTTTACAACGATAGTTCTGTTCCATTGGAGAATCTGGCAGTTGGGGATACCCACGTTTGCGCCACCGAGGTGGGTGGTGGCACGGTCAGGTGCTGGAGAACCGGTGACACGTTTCAGCTTCCTTCTGTGACTGATACATTCGGTTCAATTTCATCTGGGTCTGGCTTCTCTTGCGGAATTTTGAAGAATAGTTCTCGTGTTCGGTGCTGGGGAGACACCAGCGTTTCGGATTTATCGGAACGGATTGAGAATGCATTTGGGAACATGTCCATGTTGAGTCTTGTCGCAGGTGGTTCACATGTTTGTGGATTGAACTCAACTGGGTTTGTGGCATGTGGAGGAAACAACGATTCCGGACAACTTGATTTTCCTCAAGGTGGAGCTTTTGAGTATTCTGCGGTGGCGCTTGGAGCCGATCATGGTTGCGCTATTAGAGGATCGAATGGTTCGGTTGTGTGTTGGGGTGGCAATGGGGGATTCTCGGGGACTAATATTACTGATGGAGTTTCCTTTGAGGTAATTGTTTCTGGGTCTAATTTTGTTTGTGGATTGACAACAAACGATTTGACAGTGGTGTGTTGGGGTCCTGGTTGGTCTAATAGTTCGACGTTTGAGCTTCCTTTTCCAACTGTTCTTCCAGGGTCTTGTGTTCAATCTTCTTGTGGAGAGTGCGGTTCATATCTTGATTCCCAATCTCTATGCTCTGGCTCGGGTAACATTTGTAAACCAATGACTTGTAAGCGTCAAACAACAGCTCCACCGCCGCCATCACCGTCACCGCCTCCACCATCAATGTCACCGCCGCCACCATCACCACCACCGCCACCACCTTCGTCATCACGATCAAAGACCTTGACAAACGGGTTATTGGCATTTGCTATTATCGGTTCTGTGGGGGCTTTTGCTGGGATATGCACTATAGTTTATTGCTTGTGGAGTGGTGTTTGTTTTGGGAAGAAAAAAGTCCACAATTCTGTGCAGCCTACAATCACGAGAGGTAGCAGTGGTTCAAACGGTGGGGGTGCTTCTAATAATAGCAATTCTTCAATATCGTCTATGATTATGCGTCAGACTTCAATAATAATGAGACGGCAGAGGAGTGGAACGTCATCAACGAAGCACCCAGACAGGGCTGAGGAGTTCACCCTGGCTGAGCTTGTGGCAGCCACCGACAATTTCTCACCGGAGAACAAGATTGGAGCTGGAAGCTTCGGTGTTGTGTACAAAGGCAAACTCGCGGATGGACGCGAAGTGGCAATCAAGAGGGGTGAAACTGGTTCCAAGATGAAGAAGTTTCAAGAGAAGGAAAGTGCATTTGAGTCCGAATTGGCCTTCTTGTCTCGCCTACACCACAAGCACCTGGTTGGTCTAGTTGGGTTCTGCGAAGAGAAAGACGAGAGGCTGTTGGTGTATGAGTACATGAAGAATGGGGCGCTGTATGATCATTTGCACGACAAGAAGAATGTGGAGAAGGGTAGCAGTGTGTTGAATGATTGGAAAATGAGGATAAAAATTGCTTTGGATGCTTCCCGGGGTATAGAATATCTTCATAATTATGCAGTTCCATCAATTATTCACAGAGACATAAAGTCTTCTAACATTCTCATTGATGCTACTTGGACGGCAAGAGTATCAGATTTTGGATTGTCTATGATGAGTCCAGAACCTGACCGTGATCACCGACCAATGAAGGCAGCAGGAACCGTTGGATACATTGATCCTGAGTACTACGGTTTAAATGTATTGACGGCAAAGAGTGATGTGTATGGACTTGGAGTTGTACTGCTGGAACTTTTAACAGGAAAGAGAGCTATATTCAAGTATGGGGAAGACGGAGGCACCCCACTGAGTGTGGTGGACTTTGCAGTGCCTCGTATTTTGGCTGGAGAATTGGTGAAAATTTTGGATCCAAGGGTTGGACCACCCGACGTGAATGAGGCAGAGGCAGTGGAATTAGTGGCCTATACAGCTATCCATTGTGTGAATTTGGAAGGGAAAGATAGACCAACCATGGCTGACATTGTGATCAATTTAGAGAGGGCTTTGGCTATTTGTGAGAGTAGCCATCATAGCATTTCCAGTGGCTCTATCACTGTTGTTTCAGAATGATAAAAGTTCTGCCCCGGAAAAGGGGACAAAATATTGAAAATTTTGTGAATTCTTATTAATTTTTCTCAATTCCATATCTTCATTCATTCTTTCCATTATGGGTATTCCGTGCCTGTTAAGATTTAGAGTATATTATGCTGTGATTTGTAGATTGTAGAATCTCACAAACTTGTCTATTGCCTAGCAGAATAAGAGACCAGTTATTGCAAGAAATAAGGAATTAAGAATTAGAAGATTGTGGATTGTTATGTAAAAGTATTTATGATAGACATGGAGTGGGAGAAGGTACTTCCACAAACTGCGACTTAATGTGATTCCATTCACATTAGGAAGCTACCAAGTGTTTGTGGGAATTCGGGGAACGTTGTTGGAGAGTGAAGCAGAAAAGTATGGAGTTGCGGTCTGATTTGAGAAGTTGAGTTTGCAGGGACAGTATGAGCAATACCTTTCACCATTCTAACCATGGTCCCCAGGTTAGTAGTAGTTTCGAGGCTTTCTCTCTCTTTGAAATGTCTTTGTTGACTTCCGCGTTGACGCAGCGCAATGAAACACCAAATTAAGCAGCGGGTTGATTAATGCATATTAATTGCTTTTTGATTACACGGCAATAATTTTAGTAATATAAATGTGCCACCCACCAAAAGACCTTTGAATTCACTTCTCTGCCTCTGCTTTTTCTTATCTACCTATACATATCTTCAGGACTTGGTCTCACATTTTGATCTTCTTTATCATCAGACTACAAATTCAACTCTGATTTTGTCTCTTCCTCACTGCTGCCTAATCAGCACATGCTCAACTTAATTCCATTTTGGAAGCTACAGCATTGAACTTTCTTAAAAGAAGTAAAGTTTAAGCTACATATTTACCCATTTTAATCTTTCTCACGCTTTGCATTAAAGTTTGACATTTAAACATGTTTAACATTATATTTTATTACAACACTTATTATTCAATATATATTATTTATTATTATCTGCAATATATCCGGTTCCTGTCTAATAATGAGAATTCCAAAATTTTATTTTGTATGGATAATACTCAAACATATACGTTATTAGCAGTTCATTATGTGCATGGTACAGAATAAATATTATTTATATTATCAAAATTATAATTAATAAATAAAATTGAATATATAACTCATTATAATAAAATTCAAAATAACTAAATGAATTTGATTCTATAAGTTATATATATACACACACCTGTGTGAATATATATTAGATGATCAAGACAATGTTTTTAAATAATGAAAGTTGTGAAATGTACCTCTAAATTAAATAATAAATAAGATATTTAGAATTTTTAATTGGTAAAAGGAGAAGAACGTGACTTACATTTGTATATTGTATATTCCAATTTTAAATATAAGAATATATTTTGTTGAGAAAATATTCTTTATAAATTTATGACTATTACTTCCTGCACCATATTTCTATCTGGAATAGGATTGTCATGAGTGTCTTCCGGAAAAAACTTTCTAGAACTAATTTAATGTGTTCCGGAGAGTAAAGTCCGAAATTGATGGGGTGTAGAAGAGATTTGGTGTCCGAAATTGATGCGATGCAGAAGAAATTTGATGGGGTGTAGGAAGAAGTTGCCAACAAGAATATCCGTTGATTCCTGTCCAGGCCCATGCACGAGGCCCATAGAAACACTCAATAACTAAAAAACATAAAATTGAGTAATTTGCTTACAAATTATTTTTCTACTTTTAAAATGGAAATAATTCACGGCTTATTTTCAAAATTCAGCACTTCTAAAGTTTAATTTTTTAATATTTAGAAAAATTACTAATAATTTAGTTGTAGCGGGTCGCATAGTTAAAATTCTTAAATATCATTTTTCATCCCGATTAATATATTGGTTTTTGTTTTAAGTGACTTGGGAGGTGGTGGGGGCAATTGGCCTCAACAACCATGAACGAGAAAACTGCTGGAAGGTTACCCTGTCTTGCCTCGCATCTTCTCAACATATTCGCCCCGGCTAACTCACTGCGTGTCAGTGTTTCAGAAAATAATTATACTTTCTGAAAGAAAAAGTATGGGTAAAATAGTAAAAGAAAAAGTTTTATATTTGAAAAAAAGAGAAGAAAATAAAGGGTAGTGAAGATAATGTTAACGGAGTTAACGTTATTGGCGTTAGTTTAGGAAGAGGTTTAGTGTTAATGACCATAGTTTAGTTTAGGAAGAGGTTTAATGCTAATGGCCGTGTAGCACTTTTGAGTACTTTTGTAGGAAAAAGATATTGCTTTTCTCCCCTTACCCCTGCAATGGTAATGCTCTTTTTGTAGTCAAATCATCCACCGCCCATTTACAAAGTCGGTGATGATAAAATAGTTTTGTACATCCATCTTCGACTTTTCAGTGATTTTGTACTTCTATTGTTTCTTGTTGTAGTATTTAATCTTCTGAAACTTTGTAGCAACTGTAAATAAATATACACACGTCCAAAGCGAGGACGCAGCAGATTCACAAAGCAATATTTCACAGTTGAGATAACAAAAATATATTGCATATATGGCGAATTCAGGAGCATCCCTTGTCCACAGTTTTGCTTCGATTGTGGAAAATGCTCTTAGAAGTATTGGAGGAGATTTGGGGGCATTTCCTTTGCACGAATTTTCTATGGCAGTGGAGAATGCTTTGAGAAGTATTGGAGGAGATTTGGGAGCATTTCCTTTGCACGAATTTTCTATGACAGTGGAGAATGCTTTGAGTAGTATTGGAGGAGATTTGGGAGCATTGCCGGTGCATGGTTATGCTTCGGCCGTGGAGAATGCGATGAGAAGTATTGTAGGAGATTTTAGAGCCTTACCCGTGAATGGTTTTGCTTCGACAGTGGAGAATGCGATGAGAAGTACTGTAGGAGACTTTAGAGCATTACCCGTGCATGATTTTGCCTCGACAGAGGAGAATCCTATGCGTAGCATTGGAGGAGATTTGGGAATGTCTCATTCCCCTGTTCCTGGTTTTCAATTATACACCTTAGTGGAGCTTGCAGCAGCCACCGACAATTTCTCAGCTAACAACACGATTTGTGCTGGAAGCTCTAGTGTTGTGTACATAGGCAAACTCGTTGATGGTAGTGAGGTTGCAATAGAAAGGGTAGAAACAGGGTCGAGTAGAACGCCCGAAGAGGCCTTCTGGTGGAAGAGAATGTGTAGTTCGACCTTTGTGCCCGGTTTACGCCCCAAGAACTTGGTTGGGCTGGTTGGGTTGTGTGTAGAGAAAGATGAAAGGGTGTTGGTGTATGAGTGCATGAAGAATGGGTCGTTGAATGATCATTTACATGACAAGAGGAGCAATGTGTTGAATTCGTGGGAAATAAGGATAAAACTTGCTTTGGATGCTTCCAGAGGAATAGAATATCTTCATAAGTATGGAGTTCCATACACTGTTCATGGAGATATCAAGCCTTCCAACATTCTTATCGATGCTACATGGACCGCAAAGGTGTGTAACTTTGGGAAGAAAGCAGGAAGCATTGGATACATTGATCCTGAGTACTCAAGTGTTGGTGTATTGACAGAAAAGAGTGATGTGTATGGATTTGGAGTTGTGCTGCTTGAACTTTTAACAGGAAAGAGAGCTGCATGTGGGAAAAATGGAGGCAGCATATTACATGTACCCTTTGCAGAGGGTGCTATTTTGGGTGGAGATTTTGTGAAAATTTTGGATACAAGGATTGGAAAACCCCATCTGGGTGAAGCAGAGGCAGTGGAGTTAGTGGCTCATACTGCCATCAATTGCGTAAATGTGGTAGGGAAGGTTAGACCAACCATTGCTCAAGTTGTCGTCAATTTGGAGAGGGCTTATGCTTATTTCTTGTACAAGCCATGTTACTAAAACAAAAGACAGAAATGAAACATTTCTGTAGTTTCAGAATGTTACAGAACAATCCCAGAAAAGAGTAAGGGGAAATATTCCGAGTTCTGATTCATTCTTTCTAAATTTCATATTTGCTTCAGTCCGATAAATATATGTAAACTAGTTAATATTTTTTTTTTTTGTATTTAAGTTTCTCATTATTAATAAATATTACCGTATATTGTTAACATTTCGATTTAAATATCATAATGTCTTCTATTTGAATTTTTATATGTATTTCAAAGATCAAGAATAAAATAAAACTTTTTTTTTTACTTTTAGTTTTTATTATTATGAAATTACTATACTATGTTTTCTTAATACCATTTTATGTATTGTTTAATTATTAGTATGATTTGTTTAAAAAACTGCTAATTAATGAAAAAGTTCTTCACTACTAAGCGAAACTTCACGGAAGCACTCATAACTTGCTTTAATATTATGTCTGATATATTTTATATGCGTAAACGCATTACCATACATAATCATGGGCGTGAGATTGTAGATTTATCGAAATTTCATAAACCCAAACAAAAATCTGTAAAAATCGTTGAAAGTATATAATTATTAGAACATTCTTGTAAGTAGGGGTGGCAATACTGTCGGCCCAGCCGATTTAGGCTCAGTTCGCATTTCGCTCGCACAATATGGGCTGGCCTGCTCTGTCCCGCATTTTTAACGTGGGCTGAAATGTCTGGCCGGAGGACCAATCCGTTTTTTTTTTAATTCTTTTAATTTTTTTTAAACTTTTATGATAAAACTTTCAATGTTCAAAAAATTGGAAAACTTTAAGAAGTTCACATAATTATTAAAGCAAAGACTTTAGGAAGTTGGATGATAAATTGGTAATTCAACATTTTCATCATATTCATACTCATACTTTGACATACAAGATGTATTCTTCAAATTTTAGTATATTAAACAATACATAATACTTGTCTTTCCAGTCATATAAGAATTTAGAACGTTAATGCAAGAGTCCCAAAAAAAAAGTAACTAATACACATAAATGCAAGTTTTCCTTTTTTATGCGGGCATGCGGGCCGGCCTGCATGGGCTGCGAGCTTCGACGGGCCTGCAGGTTCACTGTCCTGGCCCGCCCCACATTATTTTTGCGTGCATGCGAGCCGGTACGATGGGCCAAACCCATATTGCCACCCCTACTTGTAAGCCTATTTTCCTACTATAATAAGGTTTGGGTCTGGCCTTATTAGAGGGTTCCCATTAGTTGTCTCCAGGACCCCCACTCAGCCACTCACTCTCATTTTGTCTCATTTTCCAGAAACAACTCCCTATCTCCCTCATAGTGCTGAAACATGAAGCTCTACTAAGGCATAAGTTTCTTCCTCCTTCGAGCTAGTTGAGCTCATTCTTCCTCCAAGTAAGTTTAGCACTAAACCTTCGTGCTTTCTTTCCCCTTTGTAGTTTGGTTGTGTTGGTTATGTCCATCTTCATAACCCTGTTTTCGTTCTGGTGTCCATGTTTTTAGCTTACTAATATGTTCTTAGGGCTGTGGTGTTCATCTGTTGAGTGCCTGTTTTTGTTTGCTAGCATGTGTTCAGGTAAAGGAAGTTAGGGTTTCATGTTTTTAAGTTACTTGGCTGGTTTTGGTTTCTTTTATGTTCTTGGTGCTTGAATGATGCTGGAGATGGAGTACAAATATATTGTGTATGTGTTTTTGGGATGGATTTCAGTTGTTGCATGTGTGAGCAGGGAAAGGAACATGTTGTTTTCGCCCAAGCGAGCAAGTCTCGCCTAGGCGAGAATAACAGAAACTCTCATAGGTTCCTGCTCGAGTTGTTTCTCAGGCAACAAGCTCTAGTTTTGAGCGAGAGAAGTCTTGCTTAGGCGATGAGGTCTCGCTTAAGTAAGAACTCGCAGAAACCTGCAGTGCTTCCTGTTTGCAATCTCACCTAAGCGAGAGCTTTTAGCTTAAGCGAAGGTCTCCTGTCGCCTAAGCGAGAGTCCTTTAGCTTGAACGAGATTGACAACAAAGTTTTTTGAATGTTTGTATGTTTCCATGATTTATTGGTTTATCCTTTTTTTTTAAAGCATGGAGTATGATGTTGCGTATGTTTAAGGCTGTGAAATGAGACTGTTACATGTTGTGCTTGGCATGAAATAAATCATGAATTGGCTAGTTGGTTGAGTATTGGCATGGAATTATGATGTTTCAAGATAACACGTGGATTTGGTGTGAGAAACATGGATGTAGTGTGAGATAAACGTAATTCCATGAAACTATTGATGAAATTTGATGATGGTGTTGTAGTGTACATAATTATATAAGGATTCAAGTAAGGTTGCATTCTCAAACTCTAAAAAATTAGTTAGTCTCACATAGAGCAGACTGATTCAAGTGGTGAGAGTAGTATGATTTCCTAGTCTTTGGCACGATAATGACCTTAGATGATCATGAGCTAATAGGGCTGTCAACGGGGCGGGGCGGGTACGAGTAGTAGTTCCCCCGTACCCTACCCGCTGGATAAATATTTGCCCCGAACCCGTACCCATATCCGTCGGGTATCCGTTATGCGGGTACCCGCCTATTTTTTTCATATCTGCGGGTATCCACGGGTACCCGCGAGTATTTACAAAATTATTTAAAAAATAAATATTTAATCATAAATTCAAATAAAATAAAATAAAATACATAATTATCATAAATTTTAAATAAAGTTCAAATAAACTCAAGTTCATACAAGTCCAATTAA
>Ga0209589_1013957_pt1 | contig 10263 bp, 3 predicted proteins | sample CowpeawhiteBW_FD_187525 | JGI IMG/M metagenome (GOLD analysis project Ga0209589, IMG submission 187525) | Root nodule microbial communities of legume samples collected from California USA - Cow pea white BW (SPAdes) (version 2) | ecosystem: Host-associated > Plants > Roots > Nodule | place: USA...
TTTTTGATCGATTGAAAGTGTATAGTTCAGTACTGTTTGCATCCTAACTTGGTGATCTATTTGATTCAATTAAAGGTGGTTTTTAGCTTGCAAAGATAGCCTAAATTTTTAACTAGCCAATTCAACCCCCCCTTCTTGGCTTTTCAACCATTTCAAAACTAACAATACTCAACTCGTACGTAACTGGGGAGTCAGGAATTACTATGTGGGGAGTTAAGTTGAACATTATGTTTCCCAGTTGCAGATATTTTTAAAACTAATTTAAATATCGTATTGAGATCTCACAATTCACCCACTTAAACAAAGTTTCCATTAGTCAATCTCCATTCACTGACGTGGGTGCTTTCTTACTTGACAATTGACAAAATACTCAAGTCATACTAAAGTGGGGAGTTAGGAATTAATATGTGGGGAGTTAATTTGAACATTATGTTTCCCGATTGCAGATATTAACAAAACTAATTTAAATCTCGTATTGGGATCACACAGTTCACCCACTTAAACAAATTTTCCATCATCCAATCTCCATTCACTATCGTGGGTGCTTTCTTGCTTGACAATTGACAAAATACTCAAGTCATATGTTATTGGGGAGTCAAGAATTAATATGTGGGGAGTTCAGTTGGACATTATGTTTCCAAGTTCCAGATATTTCTAAAATTAAATTAAATATCGTATTGGGATCACACAATTCACCCACTTAAACAAATTTTCAGTCTTCCAATTTCCATTGACTAACGTGGGTGTGTTCTTACTTGACAATTGACAAAATACTCAAGTCATACATAACTCGAGAGTCAGGAATTCATTTGTGAGGAGTTAAGTTGAACATTATGTATCCAGGTTACAGATATTTTTAAAACTAATTTAAATATCGTATTGGGATCACACAATTCACTCATTTAAACAAATGTTCCATCATCCAATATCCATTCACTAGTGTCGGTGCTTTCTTACTTGACAATTGACAAAATACCCAAGTCATACTAAAGTGGGGAGTCAGGAATTAGTATGTGGGGAGTTAAGTTAAACATTACGTTTCCAGGTTGCAAATATTTTCAAAACTAATTTAAATATCGTATTGGGATCACATAATTCAACCACTTAAACAAATTTTTCATCATCCAATCTCCATTCACTGACGTCGGTGCTTTCTTACTTGACAATTGACAAAATACTCGAGTCATACTTAAGTGGGAAGTCAGGAATTAATATGTGGGGAGTTAAGTTGAACATTATGTTCCAAGGTTGCAGATTATTTTAAAAGTAAGTTAAATATGGTATTAGGATCACACAATTCACCTACTTTAATAAATTTTCTATCATCTAATTTCCATTTACTAACGTCGGTGTTTGTCTTACTTGACAATTATCAAAATCATCAACTCAACCCGTAAGTGGGGAGTCAACTATTGATATGTGGGGAGTAGTGTTGCAAATTCCTAATTGCTCTTGCAGGTGGTTAAAAAATTAAAATATCATAACACACGTTGTCCTTCATACAATTTCAATAAACGAAACATTGCATATCCACCATAGTTCGTGCTTATGTTGCTTGAAAGTTGTCAAAATCCGCAACTCATCAGTAAGTGGGGAGTTAAGAATTATTATCTGAGGACTAGTGTTGTAAATTCTAGACTACAATTGCATCTTTTAAAAAAATTTCAATATGGTTTTGTGATCACACAATGCATTCACTTACACACATTTTACATCATACAATTTTCATAACCTGAACATTGTATATTGACTAACGTGGGTGGTTTTGGTCCTTCAAAATTATAAATTACATCAAAGCTTAAATAAGTGGGGACTCAAGCATTCAAATGTGGGGAGTATTGTTGTAATTTCTACACTGTAATTGCAGATATATAAAAACTGTCAACATATAAATGAACAACAAAGTTCCAAATTAATATTCAGTCGAACTTCAACAACACATATGTCCTTCATGTGGGCACCCATTACAAAAAATCAGGGGATCTACCATATATTTTTAGTCAACAAAACAAATAACTTTACCAAAATATCACACTCCACTCAAATTAATTGAGACCACTGCATGCACTTCATTTCATTCGTGTTCAATCTAGAATTTTGCTCTTGGAAGTGCTTTACAATATCATCAAAGAACTTCGATAACAACTAACTTCTAACAAAGATGTCGTAGTATTGAAGGACGTCATGCTTGTGGATGTTGTCAACATCTAGAATCCAATCCTAAATGTATTGTTGTCTTATTTTTTGTAGTTCTTCCTGCCAAACAAATAATACAAATGTTACTGCATACATCACATTGAAATAGAAAATGAAAAAAATCCAAACAACAACACACAAGCACCCAAATACAGAATTCCCTGAATGTGTTTTCTTCAAAAATTGCAAAGAGCCACAACTCTAGAACACACAAAAGCGAACTATATCAACGGGCACTACAAATGCACAAAACAGTGACGACAACACCACCAAATCAGTTTTGCAAACTTCCATAAAAAAAAAAAACAAATTTTTTCCACCAAAGCTCAAAACTTTACCAAAAAAAAAAGTTCATCATCATCGAAGACGTATGCACGTGTCTAATGGAAGCACAACAAACTTACAATGCAACGCTGTGGATGACAAAATCATTCCCGTCAACGTCTGAAGGTCGTCGTAGTCTCCACAAATCCACACAGACCGCTGGAAAATCACACCGAACTATAAATGCAACAGTTAGGATGAATGATATTCACTAGGAATAGTGGAAGTGACCTCCGGTATGGACTATCAAATGGTTGTCGACGAGAACTTGAGGTGGGTAGCCGCTATCTCTCTCTTTGTCTCCACCACTACTCAAAATTTTCTTTGTATTTCGTTCTCTCTATTTCACTTTGTCAACACACTGCTCAAAACTTTCTCTGCCTTTTGCTCTCTCCTTCAATTTGCAAAAACAATTTTCCACACACGTGTAACGTTTGCTTTAATTAAAGCATTTGTAATAAAATTAGTCGAAATATTTTGTCGAAATATCATTTTCTTTTTGGTATTCCTTGATTAGGACCCTACGAAGCGACGTCGTTATGGGACGGGCGTTCTCTTACCTTCTTGCAAAACAATGCTGGATAGGGACTGGTACGTGGATCAATCTCCCCTCGAGTTTCTCCAAACGACGCGTTTTTGTTGAACCCTAGCAGCACCTTATGTTTCATCAAATGCCGAGTTTCTCCTCCTTGTTCGACGCCAACATGAACGGTTTTCTCGACAGTGGTTTTGATTTCGATGTAGAGAGCTGTTTCTTAGCAGGTTTTTTGGGGGGAATGTGCCGAATTCAAACGCCGAGTTTACGGAGAGTCGACTCGGCAGGAGAGGCGTAACAGGGCAATGCTGTGGTCTCTTTAGAAGCTTTCTCCACCCACTCTGTATCGGAAGCGGATGGGGAGCTGTGGCGAGAGGCCGGGAATTTGGAGGAGTTGGAGCTTCCGCCTTCGGCGTCGGAGGTGGCCGAGAGGAGGAGGAAGAAAGAGGATAAGAAAGGGTTGAATTATGAATCTAATGAACACGGGAAGTTGTTGGAGAATGGTTTTGATGCGAATGATAATGATGATAATGAGAATGAGAATAATATTGGTGGTGGAGACCAGAAGGGAAAGAAGGCGATGCCGGCATAGAATCTCATGGCTGAGAGAAGGCAGAGGAAGAAACTGAATGATAAGTTGTACATGCTTTAGGTCTATCGTGCCCAAGATTAGCAAGGTTTGAAAAGTTTGGATTGAAGCATTTCTTATTTCTTTTAAACTAAATCTCATGATGGATCATGCTTTGCTGAGTTAGGAGTGGTTGGTTGTTTAAAGATGGCAAACTGGACTATCTGGCTCAAAATTATTACACTAGGCAAGGCTTGAGCTTTAAATCCCCAGTCTGAACTAGACCTGGATATTTTTAGCCCCAGCCCAATTAAACTTGATCTAAAATTGAGCTTTCACTGGACTTGGGCATGTTTTAGAAGCTAAAATCAAATGGAGTCTGATATATTTGTGTCCTTCCTCACTACAACCCACTGCCCGCAATGAGCCACATAATTAGCTTTGCCACCTCTTGTTATTTAGAATTATTAGATGCATTTTAGACATTTTAAATATCTTGTGATGTGAGGTGATTTATGGTTGTTTATGTTTGAATTATCTTATGTGGTGGTGGTTTTTGTGAATCTGAAATTTAAGCTGTGTGTATGTGTTGGTTTGGCTTGGTTGTTGTTGATTTGGTTATTGACACAATAGTTTTCTCCCTTGATGTGTTCGGAATGGTAGAAGCTGATTTTCTTTTTTTTTCTCTTTTGGTAGATGGATAGGGCTTCAATACTTGGGGATGCCATTGACTACCTTGTCGAGTTACTACAGCGGATTAATGATCTTCATAATGAACTAGAGTGAAGCCTGCCTGGCTCATCCCTTCCACCTTCTTCCAGCTTTCACCCTGTGGCACTCACTTTGGCTACCCTTCCCTGCCGCGTGAAGGAAGAACTATGTCCTACCGCTCTGCCATGTCCTAAAAATCAACCAGCAAAGGTATTTGATTGTCACAGTTCAAAATTGAATTTCTTCCCTGTCAGTTAATGTGCCAGGTCCCAAAAATATTCCGTAGTTTTTTTCATTATTTGGATCTTTGACAATTTACTTAGTGGCTTACTAAATATCTGAATAATTTAATGATTCTGTCGCCAAGTTTATTTTTAGTTTAGGAGGGTTAACTCATCTATATTACACTGTAAGCCAAATGATGGTTCTGGCTCTTCTGAATCCCTTGTTGATTCAGATTTTTTAACCTGCAGAGTAGATAGGCCAATAGGCCGTGATAGGTCCACTGATTTTAGTCGCTTGTTGCTTCTTGCAATGCCATGATGATCTGTCACTACTAGGATTGTGACTTCTCACATGACCTGTAAGTATACATGTGTGATGAATGCTAATTTGGTAATGATAATGGGCACTGAATTTGAATAAATACCTCCTTTGTTTCTGGATGAATTGCATCATATAGTGTGTCGACCTGTCAAAAATATTATTTCAGAGTCTGCATATTTCTTGCATATGGACTGCTTACCACATAGAAATTGCACTATTTATGCTCTTTTGCTAGGTCTTGTGCTACGTATTACATTTAGAAACATGTTTTTAACACTGATAATGGCTCCCATGTTTCATCTGTCACTGTTTTGATGGCTTCTTTTTTTCTTTTGAAATCCATCATCATTGTTTTGACGGCTTCAGTTTTTCTTGAAATCCATCACCGTTTTCTTTCTTTCTGTTAGTGATTTGATAGCTTCTGTTTTTTTTTTTGACACCCATCATTGCTTAGTGTTTTGCTTAGGTTACGTAACCTTCTCATATGCATTTATATGATTGTGCAAAAGGTAAAACTTGAAGAACTACTTCTTGTGTTGAGGGTATTGAACTTATATATGACGGGGTGTCTCAACACGGAACAACGTTTGTATCATTAACGTGTCAACTTTATGATATAAATTTTGTTATCATTCTGTAAAATTATTTAATATGGTGTTCAATAACATATTTGATCTTTGTCTTCATTATGAGGTATGATTGTGTTAATAAAAAAAATCAGGTATCATCGTGGTATATATATGCTCAAATACATTGAGTTGTGGAATGGTGTGGAAAGTTGGGATGGAATGCACATGCTAGACTTTACTGTGGTAAACATAACTTGACTAATTGGATTAATTTCATAATATTGCATATTAAGTTTGTGTTAGAATGCAAATGTCTTTTTTGGATTTCTTATGGTGTCATCTTATTTATGTGCAGTGTGAAATTCAATACTCTCGTAGACTACTGATTTGTCGATGGGTGTTGCACCCATTAAAGGAAAATAAGACAGCTACTCTGATGTCAACAAAACTTGGTCAAACATTTGTATGATGATGACCAGTTTTTTTGTAATTATTTGAGAGAAAACGAGGAAGAGAGAATGAGAGACTAAACCAGGAAATGAAGGCGCAATGGCAGATGTTATGTGCAGATCAAATAAAAAAAAATGTTGAAATTAACCATATTCAAATTAATCATATTCAGACGAATATAGACTACAATCCTTTGTAAAAAATAGTCTATAATCTAGTAATCAGAGTATAGACTAGATTCTATGAAGGAACCATAGTGTATACTTAACTAAAAATTGCAACAATGTCATAGTGTCTTTATAGACTATGGTTTTTATTAAAACCGTAGTTTATATGGTCTAGTTAAAATATGATATTTGCACTACCGAATATTGCTAAAATTAATTTAAAACATTCAAGAGAATTCAAAACTCTTCGATCACAATTATTATTCACTTTTTGAAGTTTAGAATTCCATTATAGTCTATTTAACATTAATAATAATTAGTAGCTAGAGATGAATGAGAAAAAAAAAACACAACAATGGATGCTCTTTATAACTGTGGGAATTAATGATTGAAGCATACTAAACGTTTTTATTTTGTGTCCGTTGAGAGAAATAATAGATACCCATTAACAGAACTCTATCTATACTTTAAGTATCAATAGAGACAGTAAATTGACTTATGTTGAAAGGTCTTTTTCTTATTTGTGTTTCTATTTTTTTATTTCATTTGTTAATAAACTAAGCTTCTTCTTTTTTGGTTTAAAGGATGGAAGAGAAATATTTTTTTAAAAATTGTGGATCTTCTGGACTGTTTTCCACCTATTTTATCTACTTTTTCTTCTGCATTTTCTCTGGTCTCTCTATCTCTTTCTTCAATAAAACTTTTAATTTTCCCCCCTCTGTACTTATTCTACTAACATATTTTCTTCTAACATGTTTATCTCCTTTCTACCGGGACATGACAGTAAAAAATAGAGTCAAAGAGAACCTCAATATTTGAAAAGAGGGAAAGTGACAAAAAATAAATAATTTGGATGGGTGTAAAATACGAGATTGATAACATTAACCAACTTGTTTAGTTCGGTTATAATTAGAATATTATGCTAATATCGGTTAACTAAAGTGATATAAACAGGTAGAATATTATGAATAAGTTTGGATATTATATATCATTTAGGTCAATTTTAGATGAGTGGGGTGTAATTTTCTAAAAGTAGAAGTATTTTCTTCCTTAATTTTGAGAACATAAAACAAGAGATAATAAAATTCATAATTTTAACCGATATATATATGATTTAGGACAAAAAGAACAATTAAAAATACGAGGAAAATTAATTTGATTCTACAAATAATTAAAATTTTAAATTAGATAAACAATAGAAATAAGTAGGAGAATAATGAACTAGTGATAGGATAATAAAAAATTGTATGGGATGTGATCAATTTCTCACTATACACTACTAAACAAACTTATATTTCTTGTCAATTTTGTTTTGAATTTCTTTTCGTAGGGAATACTTACAAATTTTGTTGTGAAAAAAAATTACAAGAAATTGCTATCATTTTTTGCAAAATATTTTGTATAAAACACTTTTCGCAACAAATTTTGTAGGAAATACTTGCAAATTTTATAATTTTGTAGGAAATAATTATCCACGAAAGAATTACCTGCCAATTAAGATTCTTAGAAAAAATGGCAGAAAAAAGTCTTTTCTACCAATTTTTTTTAACAAATTTGCAAGAAAAATCACATGTAATATGAGAATTTCTAGTAGTAATAAAAGTTGTATCCTTGGAAGTTTGCAAGGTTAAGAACTTTCCCTAGAGTTTCCTAAGTGAACACAACATTGTTCTTACAAAATTATGTTATCGTTGAAAAAGATTTTAATAGCAATCAAATACTTTTTCAATTCAATTTTTTTTATTTTTCTTCTTGAAAGATAACTTTATATAAGAATTGAGGAAAAGAGTTATTTTATATCCTGTTATGGATTGTTGAGTCAGTTTCAAACTCATTTTTTTAAAATCACTTGAATGTCTTCCTAGTGTTTACTAACTTTCATAGAGTATGCATTAAATGCACTTTGTGCATGGCTTAAATGCTCTTTTCCTCTTGATAATTGATTGGACTTATCAGGTCTTGATCAAAGAGCTTTTACTTGAAACTATGTAAATCTCATATTTGTACAAAGCAGATAATCATTTACATTGTTGAGAAAACAAACATTGGGGATTTGGTGAACCAAAACAAATTTAGCTCGAGTTTCAAGAGATTGTTAATGTGATAGAAGCTTTAAGTGGATCTTCATGGTGAGAGGTAAGAAATGAACATTCCCTTCAACATAGAATAAGCATATAGATATTCATAAAGTATGAAGTTAGCTTAAGATTATGTATGTTTTGTTTGAGAATGTAAATACTTATCAAATGTAAAAATAATAGTGCATAGTTTTATATTGTCTTACAAATGAAACACTTGCATGTTCTACAAACAAAGTATGACCATGTTTTATGCTTTATTGTTTTCATCACTTAGTGAAAATCATAATTGTTACACTTTTCTTTAATGCCACCTAGCCATTTATATTTTAAGAGGTCTTCTTCTTCAAGTTTGCATAAGCCCGTATTCAAATGCATGGATGTATTTTATGTATTCCATGCAACATTAAATTCATATCTCTTCTTCAAGAACGTTTAGATGTAAGGCATAACTGATCAAACTTAAGTTAGATAGTTTTAATCCAAACCTAAAAAAGTAAGTCTGCATAAGATTGATGGTCTTTCCAAAGTTGACATGCAGGCTTTTCAAAAGATTTGTTGATGTGGAACAACTTTAGCTTTTTCTTCAAAAGTTGTTGTGTTGATCTTTCGTGAGATCCTTTTGTAAAAGAGAAGAAATGAACATTCTTTTTATACATAGAACAAACATTTGTAATATTTGACATGCACTATAAAATGCTCAAAACTACATATTTATATCACTTTTCCAAGCATGAACTTATCAAACAAAGATATACTTTGTGTACACAAAATATTTCAACCCTACTATCCATTTCTTTTTCTTGTTTTCTTATCTATGCCTTTCTCTTTCTAACTTCTTTTCTTACCTTATCTATTTGCATATGAATGTATAACACTTTTACTTTATCAAAATTCAATTTGGAGTAAGTTTATTTCTCTTTAAAATCTCTTTATTCCTAATCCTTTAACTTTATTTGTAAGTATTTTCAAGTTTTAGACTTATTAGTTGATAAATTTTATTTTCTCAACTAGTGCATGTTTTGATTTTTGTTTTGGTTGTTTTGATACTATTTTATCAGGTTTCTAAAATTATTGGTGTATTTTCAACTCCATTTTTCTATTGCTTTGTGACCTAAGCAACTTTAAAGTAAGAGAAGTTATTTAATTAGTTGAGTTTATTTATAGTTAAAAGCATATGTGGAAGATGAAAAAAAATTAAAACTTGTTATTGAACTGATATGGTGTTAATTGAATTTTATTTAAGAAAATATTATGAAAATGCTATTGGTTAAAATTTTATGATGATGAAATTAAAACTAATTTTGAAGGTTTTTGTGAAATTTTGGAATTAAGATGGTTTGCGATCTAGTTTTGACTTGTAATATTCGTTTGTATAGCTTTATTTTTGTTTTTAACAGTGTATTTGAATGTTGTAGCCTTATGTTAAATGACAAATATATAAGACAAAAAGCATCTCTAACAACTTCATTCTGTCATGTGATTTACTTTGTGCATATTAAACTATGTGTGTGTCCAAGTTTGATCGATCGTGTTTAACCTTTAATAAAATTGTTTGAAATTAATATTGTGATGCTATTTGTGTTAATTGTTTGATGTTTTGGTTAGGTGAAAATTTTTGGAAATGTTAAAAATTGTAATATTGTTTGTGATATCGTGGAATATGTTCTATTTAAGATGTTATGTTACATTTAAGATATATTATTTGTGTATAATTGAAAATGTTTATGTATAAATGAAATTTAAATGTGTTGAAATGAGATTGATGAATGGATTAAAAATGAAGCTAATGTATGTTTATGCTCAATTAATCAATTTGTATGTCTGTAATTATTTGATGATGTAAAATTTAATATTCTTTATCGTGACCGAAAAAGAAACGAGTTTAAAAAGAAATTTGGAGTCGCCACCATAGTTATTTCTAGAAAACTATGAAAAACCATAAAATAAAGAAATTCTGCGAAAAAACAGTTTTTGGATCCGAGAGTCAGTTATGGCAAAAAGAAGGAGATTCATTAGCTCGTTATTTAGTTCGAATTGGTGAAATGATAGAATCCATAAAAATTATTCAACAGGCTTTGGAAGGACTTCCCGGCGGTCCATATGAAAATTTAGAAAT
>Ga0209589_1013959_pt1 | contig 10260 bp, 4 predicted proteins | sample CowpeawhiteBW_FD_187525 | JGI IMG/M metagenome (GOLD analysis project Ga0209589, IMG submission 187525) | Root nodule microbial communities of legume samples collected from California USA - Cow pea white BW (SPAdes) (version 2) | ecosystem: Host-associated > Plants > Roots > Nodule | place: USA...
AAATTAAAAAAAAATTAAAAAAAATTAAAAAAAAAAAAAATAAATAAATAAAAAACAGAAGCTGACACGTGACATGTACTGTTCAAAAACCTTAACTATTTAAACACCGTTAGTGAAAAGGACCAAATTGACCATAATTTGACGAAAATGAGGACCTAATTGAATATAAAACGAAAATAGGTACCAAATTGAATAAAATCAACAAAAATAGGGATCAAATGTATATTTAAGCCTTGTGTAAATTATATTGAATCTCACAAACCTCATGAATTATTCAGGTTAGCTCTTACATGCAAAAATACATTAAAATTTTTACCATTTATTTATCTAATTTATTAAATAGTGTACAACCAATACAAACATGAGTATTTTGATTTTGAGTTAAATTATACTTTTCAAACAAATTTCAGATAGTCAAAGGAACTTTTGAGATGAAACTTGTTTAAGTAGTGAGTTATGTATACTTGTTTTAGATGTTCTGTCATTGTTTTTCTAAGTAAAATGATGAATTTTTTTTTTAAATAGTTTTGAATTTTTTTTCTTTTATTTGTCTATTTCGTTTTAATCATATTCTATAAAAAATGTATATTAATTATTTTGACTTTTATCAAAATGTGTAAATTAATTAAAAAGTTAAGAGGAAAGTAAATGTATCATTCGAAATAAATATTGAAAATGAGAAAAATAGATAAATATGACTTTTCTTTAAATGACACTTCAGAAAAGAAAAGAAATTGGATTGTAATTATTATTTAAGTTATGTATAATAAATGAAGATACATTAATGCACTTCAATTTATTCAAATGAAGAAAAAAAATAAAAGAAAAAAATATTTAAGTTGATTTACATTAAAAAAAATGTTTATTTATTGTTGTAAAATATTATTTATTTACTTTATAAATTTTTGTGCTGAATTTATTAGACTGAATCATATGGACCACTTCCTTATAAATAACCTAGAAATGCTAGAAATGAGAAATCTAATAAATACATATTCTATTAAAAACTATCATATATAATGTCATCTGCATTCAATTTTTAATGCAAGTTTCTATAAAATCAAATCAAATTTAAAAAATGAATATATTATCATGGTTGAATATCACTCAATCTTGTAATATGTTGATTCTGATTTTTATCACATGCTTTAAGAAAAGTTTATATATATATATATATATATATATATATATATATGTGTGTGTGTGAAATACTTAATACTAAATCAAATATTTGATATATTAGTTGTGTATGATATAATACTTGAGGAAAATATTTGATTAACTTTTTGTTACTTCCAATGATATCTTGATATAGTATAATCACAATTAATATGAAAAAAATATATCAAATTTTAAATCAATATGAAATTTTTTAATGTTGATGCTAAAGTTTTCAAAGTATTTATTGTAAAAGATAGTTACAATTAATATAAGCAAGTGTTCCTTATATTAAATTTTAAGAATATATTTTTGTGCCAAATTTTCTCTTAAAAGTTGATATATTTTTTATATAAAAAATTATGTGAAAAAAAAAATATTTTTTCACTGATTTGTCATGTCATATCCCAACTTTATTATACAAAATTAAACTAATGAGTTTAAATTAATCTGTGTATACACTCCTAGTATATAGTATGAAATTTTTTGTATAAATATTGAACATATACATTTGATTATTTTGCCGACTAAATAATGATTTTTTTATTTAAAAAAAAAATCTTGTAGAAATGCTACTAGAGAATATTTATTTGTGCATCTATAATATACAATTTCCTGGTAAATAAATAAGTTGATTATTGTTTTTATTTTTCTATATTATCATTAAATTTTTTACATATTTTTACTAAAAATTTGTTTTTTTTATATTCTGGATAACTATTTTTTATTATAATAGTTATTTTTTCAGAATTTTAAGTTATATTTATTGCTTTCTTTTGCCGATAGAGAGTATTTGGGTGTGACTGGACAGTCTTCAACCGAGGAAGGGAGTACTCTCAAGTTAGACCTTACATATGCTAGATGATATGTGTGAACAGTTTTTATTATTTATATTTAATTTATTAAAATGAAATAAAATGTCTTTTTTTCATATTCATTAAAATTGATGTCATACTGTCTTAACTTATTATAAACAATATAATATAATGATTAAGTATAAGAAATTATCAATCTTATAAAAAATAATTTATTAAATTAAACAAATTCTTAAAGCCAAAAAAAGTTATGTTTAATAATTATACAAGAAAAAGAAAACAAAATGTGTATTTAATGGTGACGCAATAAATCTTTTTTGAAGAACGGTTACTTTACATAAGTAACGGTGCAAGAAGCAATGAGTAATGAATGATATATCATCACATATGTTACAATGAACATAGATGACAAAAGAAATAAAAACAAAAAAAAAAAAGAATAATACAATCCTATTTCATTTATTTTTTAAAAATATTAAATGGTCATTAATTTTTTTATTAAATTTCAATTTGGTTTCGATTTTATAAAATTGATATTGTTAAATTATACGAATTAATGATTTATTTTATTAATTATTAAAATTGACATATAATTATGTTAATTATATCAATAAAACAAATAATTATTATTGGCAACTTCAATTTTAATAGAAAACCCTTAATTCATTTCAGAAAATTTAATGAAAATATCACTTGTATTGATTTTTTAAAAATTAAAAACAAATTGAAACTTAAAAAAGAACTTAGAAAACCAATTTAACATTCCTAGACAAAAACAAGAAAAAAATATAATTAAACCTATTATTAATAAACTTCTAACAAACAAACTATTATAACATAACATGCCAAACTAAATAAAGTGTTTACATTAGTAGAATCAATAAATATTCACCATTTATCAATTTTTAGTAATTTTATATAGTATCAGTTTTTTCTTATTGACGTTTACTGAAGATATTTCAAAATAATCCCAAATCATTTCCTTTTTAGTCCTGGACATTGATGTTTTAGGGTTTTACTTGTCTTTAAGATGTTTAATCCTTTATGGGTTTAAAAATAAGTGCGTTTACCTCAGCAATGTCTTAGTAATTCAGTGATGCAAAACCTATGATGCTACAAAGCATTACTTGTTTAAGGAATATACTTACTTAGAAGTTCTAAATTCCTTGGTATAAGAATTTAAAAATAATCACTAATCTTTAATATGTGACATTTCTTGTGCAAGGGGTCATTAGAATTAGGGTTGTTTATAAATTATTGTGTTGGAAGTGTTAAAACATAGACTCTCAATTGAATGATTTTTATCTTCTTAGGTTAATAAAATTGATGGATGAAGGTATTTGATAATTGATATGTGTAATTGAAAAACTTATAAAACTCAAAGATAAATACATTTATCTATTTGAATAATTTTTAATCAGCACTTTTTAAAAGTAAACAATATTTCAATTTATTTATTAAAATATATGATCAAAGATACTGTATTTTAAAAAAATAATTATTTTATAAAAAAAATTAAAATATATTATTAAAAAAAATTTGAAAATATATTTTCTAAATCAATTTTTAAATTATATCTTTAAAAATTAAGCAAATGTAATTATGGAAAAAATATTTAAAATTATTTTGACTAATTAAATATAAATAAAATAATATATTGAATTTTATTAAAACATGGAAGATGCTTTAATTATCTTTAAACTTAAATAAATTACTTTTATTTTTATTTAACTCACTCTTATTTGTAATGAATTAAATGAGTATAAAGGACAAATAAATTATTTCTTTATAAAATATCTATTAACTTTGTGAAGGAATAATTATCTGAAAAAATGCACATTTTAATTACATTCACAAATGAAAAACCGTGAAATTAATTTCATATTTGTATATATTTTTTAAAATAAACGTTATATTAATAATGTAAAAGAAAATACAAAGTAACTAATTTAATTTTTAAATTTTATATTGATACAAAATGTCTTGTACATATCAAATTGGTTATATGTAGAACATGTATATTGTATGTTTTCTTATAGAATAAGTGTTGTATATAATATTTTTACATCAATTACAAATTGTAAATTTTATATTAGGGCACAGCCTTTGTCATTACAATTTTGTGCTGAATCTTTTTCTTACATTTTTCTCTTTTACTATTGTGAATGTCCTCAACCTTTAATCATTTATTTTTCTAGACATTCCTTCTCTTTACAACCTTAATCTTTTGCGCAGTCTGATTCATAAATCTTTATTTTCTTAAATTCTTATTTCTCATTTGTTTGGTGTTGATACCTAAACCTCATAATTTTTTTTAGATGTAAGATGTAAGAAATTTGATTGTTGTTATAATTCTTGTATACATCAATAATTTGTTGTGGTTGTTCATGTTACAATGAATTTCATAAGAATTTAAAAAAAAAAACAATTTTTACATGATCATAAACCTATTTTAATTTGTATTCATATTTACTAAAACATATTTAAACCTTTTACAATTTATTAATACGATACTTTCATTGATCGCAAGACCTTGTTGTGGTGACTAGACTTTGACCATTGAGTCACACTCCAATAACATACGTTGGTGCTTTTGGTGGACGTTTATACACTCCTCACCATAATCATAATCCTTTCATTATTCTTCTTCTTATAGGTGGACATCAACATCAATTTATAATTTATAATTCACCAAAAAGAAACTTTTTTTCATTGTTAAAAATATATTCTAGTCTTATTACATTTAGTTGATTTTGCTAGTATCATTATTATATTCTAGTCTTCATGTTCTGCTTCCACAAACATCCAACATTGTGTCTATATGTGTTGAAAAAATTTAGTGTCATATTAAACTTTAGTAGCTTTTTTATGTTATTTTAAAAATCTCTTTCTTATTAAAAAAAAACAATTTAATTAATAGTTAAACTAGGTATATTAGAATGAGTAATTAATAATATTGTTTCGGGTGTAGGGGTCGAAGTCTACTAAAACAATTTTTAAGGTCTTCAAGTCTTCTATTTTATTGTGTATTTGGTATGTCTACATGTCAACAAGTCAACCCATAGGAGTGTATCTGTCATATGTGCTCCAATGATAAAGTTATTGTATGGTCATTCGATTAAAACATTAAATATTGTAATTAATGGGAAACAAAATTTTCAACAACCATAATTTTAAACTGTATTTATAGTTTTTCTCTTGAGTCCATGATTAGAGTCAATCTTATCGAGATCCAATTACCTTTTAACCTTGATTATGACTTGTTTACACTAATACATCTACTAACTGAACATTGGTTGTGCGGTTCGGCTCACCGCTCGACGTGACACATTAATCGAATGAAAGACCTATGTGGAATCATGTGGACAGTCCAATTGACAACAACAAAGAAGTTTCTTGGGAAGCATAATTACACCGCGCGACGTGTTGAACCATATAATTTGTAAAAAAGACTTAGATGAAATTATTTGAACAGTCCAACAACTGACAACTAGAAGAAGTATCACATAATATAGGATTCGACTATTGTTTGACTATCTCGTCCCAACCATATATATATATATATAAAAGAAAGAGAAGGGGAAAAAATAATAAATATCAGTTTAATGAATTGCAATTCCCAAAAGAGAGAAGGAAAAAATAAAAAATAGATTAATGGGCCACCGAACAGTGCTTAGAGGGTGAGAAAGTATCTGACATTAAAAATAGTGACTCATGTGTTTACTTTTATTTTTGTTTTTGGTTTTTCAACTTTGCATAGTTCCCTTTGATGCAGGACTGTGTAGAGTGTTTTGCTACACGTGTTAATGAAATTGTGGTGCGCATGTGAATTTAAACTTTTTGCAACCCTCTTCTTCAATTTCAACTATAACCTCATGCAAACTTAATATTGAGTACCTACGTGTCAATCTCTGAATCATTTTTGCCAGATGTCACCACCATGCACAGCAATTAACAATTTGGGAGGACCTTAATTAATTCTTCTTTTACTGTTTTTTAGGTGTTGGGAGGACCTTCTTTCTCATTAATGGAGCCAGGATTTATGTTCCTACTTCAATACTTGAGCTGATGCTACAAATTTATTTATTTTTTATTTTTTTATTTTTATTTTAATCTCAACGTTTCTCTGGGGTAAATTGTACAATGTAAAAAATATAAAAGATGTATCTCTTCCTTTATCAAAACTGACAAATGTAAATAAATAAATAAGTTTGAAAATGTTTACAAAATTCATAATATAAACCATAATATATTTTTATGATAAAACTATCAAAATTTAATGATCATTTATACCCACAGATATTAAGATTTATCACAATTTATTTAGTTTCTAGTGTCTTTTAAAATATATAGCTAAGGTATAGACTTTAAAGCTTAATTTAGTCTTATGAGAGTGCTTGTTATGAAGTAAAGTTTGAATGAAATTATTTCATCTCTATGTGAGACTAAATATTAATGGTGATATTGATTTTATCTCTACATATGAGATCGATAATGGGCTAGTATAACATGTGAAATAATAGATCCAAGAATCAACCAACTTCATGTCAGGATAGTCATTAAGACATGACTTATACTATGTTAGGAAGTATATTTTAAGTCTAACTCAATTTTACAAGATTAACATATAAGATGTGATTTACACTCACTTATACACTATAAATGGTTAAATATGTTTTTGGTCCCTTAACTTTCAGTGAAAAATGAAATTATTTTCTTTTCGAAACTTATGACCAATTTAGTCCCTCGTATATAGCAATGCGTGCATTTAATCATTTTAACCAAATTTTGTGAAGTTTATTTGACGCTTCAAACATGTTTCTTAACTAACATTAAAGCGAAAATATGTCAAACGATGTAAACAACTGAAATTTTATCATGAAACACGTTTGAAACATCAAATAAACATAACAATATTTGTTTAAAAGACTAAATCTTTACATTTCTATATGAGAAACTGAACTGGGAAAAAGTCTCGAAGAGGAACTAATTAATTCCAATTTTTACGAAAAGTTAAGGACCAAAAATATATTTAATCCTACTAAAAATTGGTTTTATCTTTAATAATGTGAAACTTTTAACATATTAAAGAAAGAATATAAAATTTTACTATAATTTTCTCAATGTAACATGTGTTTATTACAATGATTATAACTTTAGTGAAATTAGTGTCTTTCTTGAGATAATATATAATATTACAATTTCTATTTAGATACAAAATCCACTGTTCTATACATTTTTCAATTTCATAACCACACATTTGGGAACAAAATTTTAATACAAGTAAGATTTTTATACCATTTGTTGGATTTTTGAAGGAAAACATAAAGAAAAAAAATAACATCTATGAACCACAAACAAACCCATATAAATAATTATGATATCACTTCAAACTCAAAATTTTAAAATAATATATTTGTAATTCTTTCTCTTTATACATTATTTATATAAAGCTTATAAGTCACATTTAAATTCTTAATTATCAATAGTTGAATCACACTAATTAGAAGTAATTATAATGCTTGAATCATGTATATTCTTATATATTTAGATTATAGTTTCATGAAATTTTCATCCAAATACATTAGTAGACTTATAAGAGATAACCTAAGGAAAAAGATTTTTTGGAAAGATGGAGTGAGGGAAAAAATTATGAATAAGTTATCTACGTAGAAAGGAAAATCACTATCTTTTGCCTGTCGTGTTTGCATAATTAAAGTGGTCATATCCTCCTTACCTTTATTTTATCTCTCCTTCTTTAAAGCGTCAAAGAGTATATGCAAAAAGATAACTGAAATACAAAGAAAGTTCCTTTGGAGTTGGAGTTTTGAGGAGAGGAAGATAGCTTGGATTAAATGGAAAGATTTGTATAAACCAAAGGGTGAAGGAGGGTTGGGTATAAGAGACACTACACACTTTAATAAAGCTTCATTAGCAAAATGAAAATAGAGACTAAAGAGTGGAAAAAGATGGATTATAGAAGGACGTGTTATAATCTAAGTACGGCTCACGGACAAACTTACATGTCAATAGTGTAAACAAGGTAGGATCTTGGTGGTGGAGAGAGATATGTAGCATATGCGGGAAAGGGATGCAAGACAATCGGTTCGACAACAGTGTGGGTTAAAGAGTGGGGTAGGGAATATAGTCAAATTTTGGGAAGATAATAGGGTGGGAGATACCACACTGTATAATAGATTTTCAAGACTTCATTCAATCTCAAACTGTAAGGAAAAAGTTATTGTGGAGGTCAATGAATTGAGAGAAAGTAGATGGTATGGTATTTAACAGGGAGAAAAGATAAATTTGTATGGGAAAATGACCAAGAACAACAACTTAAACAACTAATAATTAGTCAGTATTTTAAGAGAGGAAGTGAGGACATGTGAGTTTGGAAACATGACGAGGAAGAGTAAGATGAAAGTGTTAAACACTTATTTTTCTTGTTGTAAAATAACTTAGAGGGTATGGGAGATGTGTGATAGGTGGGTGGGTGCATGCATGCTTAGTGAACCACAACCAGCTTAAAACTCATTTCCAACATTTTCATCTTTTGCAACTTAATGGAAAACAAAACAAGATTTGGAAGACTGTGTGGGTAGCAATAGTTTGGGCAATCTAGAATCATAGAAACTTGGTGATATTTAGGCAAGGGAAGGTAGATGTAGAAGAAATATTTTGCATGACACAATTGAATGCATGACTATGGAATAAGCACAAACAAACCAATGTTACTTTCTCATATTCATATTGACATCAATGTCCAATCCAATGCTTAAATTTTCTATAAAATGGATGAATATCTTGGCTCTTGTTAGCCAACAAAGCATTCAAGGTAATTGTGCCACTTCATATGTTTCTGGAGAATTTTTTTTGTACAATAAATATTGACTTAATCTTATTTATGTTAGAAACAATTTAAGCTTACATGAAAATACTCTAAGAAGCTCAGGGCTGAACATGAATTTTTTTTCTCTAGAAAATAAGAGTATTAGTAATATAGTCTCGGGGAGCCGCTAGAACCCTAACAACAAAAGACAAGCACTATGCAAAATACCGGATGTCCACTCAATTGGGTTGGGAAGGAAATCAAAGCAGAAACTCTAACACACTTGCACCACAAGGTCTTTTATGATAACAAAGTCATTGTATTTGTGCTCTTTTTTTTTTAATTATCCAATCTTTTACTAAACAAGGTTGTTGAACTTTGATTAGTAAACATAATGTTGATCGGGTCAATTGGCAAGTTAGGAAAATCACTTGGTGTGTACGATGGTTATGAAAGTTTCTAGACATTTTATTTAGTTTACTAAGATAATTAATTTTTATACATAAATTGTAAAAGGTTTGAGCATCCCAAATACTTTATTAAATATATTTCATTGATATATTTCATTGATAGAAAAATAAATGTGTAGGATATAGATAATTTTTTTCTTTATTTTTAATTTTGTTTTGAAGTTTCACAATGACTTATATTATTAAGATTTGTATAAGATGTTATATATATATATATATATATATATATATATATATATATATATATATATATATATATATATATATTATTCTACATTAAATAGATTTATCATATCACTTTAATTTTAAGGAACTCACCTTGTATTTTTATCAATTTTGTACCAATAGTAAAGTCTTACCAAAATTCACACTTACAAATTTTATAATTTAAAGAAAAATTAAAAAATATATTTTTTATAATAATACCATTTTATTAGAATACTTATTCTAAATACATCCTTCCAATTTTGTATTTTAAAGAATGAGTTATTGCTATTTATAATATTTAAAATTTTTCCATCTTTCAAATTAAAAATCACATTGGAAACGTAGAAGCCCGTGAAAGAAAAATTAACATTATCTTAACATATGAAAATACACACAAAATAATGGAATGCTATCTTGGCTCATAAAAACATATAAAATAACTTAAGAAAGAGCATTTAGGTACCATTCAGAATTTCAAAATAATAATTAAATATAATAAATATACATACATATGTACATATGTGTGCAGTATTTAGCATAAAAATGATTTATTATTGGATGATTATTTGACAACTTTTATAAAAATAAAATAATCTTAACAAAAATTATCATTTATATTTTTATAAAAAAGAAAAAATAAATATAATAATATTGAATTATATCAAATGATAATAAAAAAAAGATTGATATCAAAATACTAATGTTATTTAGAATGAATATTTATTTTCTTAATATGAACATGACATATATATATATATATATATATATATATATATAAAAA
>Ga0209589_1013967_pt1 | contig 10255 bp, 8 predicted proteins | sample CowpeawhiteBW_FD_187525 | JGI IMG/M metagenome (GOLD analysis project Ga0209589, IMG submission 187525) | Root nodule microbial communities of legume samples collected from California USA - Cow pea white BW (SPAdes) (version 2) | ecosystem: Host-associated > Plants > Roots > Nodule | place: USA...
GAGATTGTGAAATCAAATTTGTTAAAACTGAAAATCAATTGGCGGATTTGTTTACAAAACCATTGGCTAGAGATAGGTTTAACAAGCTAAGAACTGAACTAGGCATTTTAGACATCAAGAATGTGGTCTGATGTGTTTGTGGCATGTTAATCTTATGTACTTATGCATTGGTTTCATAAAAATTTGTTGTTGTATGCAAAAGTTAAAAACTGTCATAGTCAACCTGTTGATTTTGCATTTCAACGTGTTGATTTCACTTAAATTTGCCTCTGTTTGCACAATTCATGATCTGTCAACCTGTTGATTCTGTATTTCAACATGTTTATTTCACTTAAACTGCCACTAAATGCTGAAAAATTGATTTGTTATGATTTTTAATCTGCTGTTTTCACAATTCAGTATGTTGATTTCATTAAAACTGAATCTGGAAAAATATAGTTCAATTTTACGATTTTCAATTGATTGATTTTCAAAATCAGTCAGCTGATTTCACTTAACCAGATTATGTTGTTAATCTCTAATGCTCTGATGTTGTTTTAGTCGACTGATTTTGTTTTTCAACGTGTTGATTTTACTTAAATTGTGCATTTACTCACGAATTGAATTGTTAAGCTGACCAGTTAAAGAAAACATCTTTTTGTCAGGTATTATCTGCTCTTAACTGCCCATTTCATCAGCCATGTGTTACTTTTATAGATTTGTTTGACCAAAAAGCATTCTAGTGTACAATTCCAATGTGCATGCAGCTCACATGATCTGAACTAATTGATTCACTCATAAAAACACATTGAAAACATCATGAATGCATGAGATACTGCTTTAGACTGCATTAAACTGATTTGGGTAACCTAAAACGAATTAATTAGAAAATCTGCACCATTTAATCAATTATTTCTAAAAATCAGCTGGTTCAATTATAAATACTACACTTGTATTGCTGCATTTGCATCATACATCTCTTAGAAACAGCCATACCAATACTCATCATGCCTCGTCGTTCTCAAACAGTTATCCAATCTAATGATGTGCACTCCATTCCTCCTACTCCAAGGTCTCCAAATCATGAAAGCCATGGAAGAATTGAAGCATGGTTTGAGGATCATGAGGACAACATTCAAGTGTTCCTCATTGAGATGAATAGGAAGCAGATTAGCATTCCTAAGGTGCTGAGGTTCTCATGGCTAAGGGCTGAAGGCTTTGAGAGCCTATTCCAACAACTAAAACATCAAAAGTTGAAGTCCTTCCTTGAACTTTTAGGGAAAATCTATCCAGACTTGGTGAAGGTATTTTTCACCAACTTGGAGTTCAAAAATGATGTCCTACTGTGCAGCATCAAGGGTGTTCAAATGGAGATCAACAAGAGAGCTTGGAAAGATGTGGTTGGACTCAAACCAAGGGGTGTGCAAGTGAGAAAAGGTGAAACTAGGACTGTTCCAGAATTCAACAAGATGCAATACTATGGCCAATGCTTGAGAAATCCTATTGCTGAAATCAAACACTTCCATGTTGGTAGTTTCAAGGTGGATCAAAGGTTACTTGGTATGATTGTCACAAAAATCCTTGTTCCACGTGGTAGTAACCATTCAACATTGAATGAGGGAGATTTGATACTCATGTACTGCATTCTACACAACATTCAAGTGGATTGGATCTATATGTTTCGTGATCACATGCTCAAGGTTAAGAGGCTCACGGATTTTAGGCTTCCATATATGGTTTTGGTGTCTAAATTCATTGAATACTTTGGTATTGATGTAGAGGATGAGCTAGAGGAGTCAACTGAACTATTGAACCATACCTCCAACCAAAATCTGCACAAAATGAGCTTTATCAAGGTGGGAAATGGATGGACAATTGCTGGAGCTGTTGTTGGTGGTGCACATGACCATGAAGCTGGTCTAAGTGGTGCAAGTCAAGAGGAAGAACCAACTGCTGGACCTATGGACTTGATTCCCTACAACCCTCCAGAGGATAGAGGTCCTGTGTACTCACATTTTGAGAGGATGGTGCTGAACCAACTGCATGAGCTCAATGTGTCCCAACATGAACATCACAACTCTTGCAATGAGAGGTTCAATGCATTGGATGGCCAAATCCATGACATCCATGATATGCTCCACTCATTTCAGACCAGAAATGATCCTCAGGATGACTGAGTGTGGTGGTTGTTTAGGATCATGCATTGCATCGTTATGTTTGTGATTTTTCAGTTTGAGTTATGTCTGTTTCAGTTGGTTGTTTTTCATTTCAGTCGTCTGATTGTATCAGCTTTATGCATCTGTTTTCTGTTTTCAGTTTCTGTTGACGGTATTCCCTTCCGGTATTAATCAAATGATATATAATGCTTGTTATCTTTATGTATTTATTCTATTTGATGAATCTAAAAGGAGAGAAAAATTAGAAAAATTGAAAAATGGATAATTGATCACATTAAACTAAGTATTAAAATTGGAATCACAAACATAGATTTATTTGTTTTGGTTATTTAAAAGTAGAGAGAATGATTGATACAGAAGGAAGGAGTGTGAATATATATAATTGATTTCGAATTATAGGAAAGGGTTGATACATCAGTGACCACAAAGATAGAAATTAATTAACTACAAGAGCTAATTAATTAATGAAGGAATATGTCGTGGATCGATCGGAGAGTGTGATGATGAAGTGTTGAAGCGATCGACGAGGTGGCTCTGATTGAAGAAGAAACCAAGTTTAGGAAGAGTAAGGTGGTGGCTTAGGCATATCCTTGACTATGCCGCAAAGAAGCTGGGTATCTGGAAGGTTGTACTCATCCCTGAGGGACCTGTTTGGAGACAAAACACTAACGTACAACTGCTGTCCAAGGTAACGATTCTCGCCAAGCTCCGACCTCAAGTTCCACATACCAGCGTTGTCGAATGTCAACATGATAGCAGCCCAGGACTTGGGGAACACCTGAATGGTGTGTCTGCTCACAGCATCCAGAAGATTGTAGTTCTTCCTCTTCTCCGGTGACCACTTCCCTGGCTCAATGGCGACGGCAAAGAAAGAGTAGCCATCCAAGTTGTAAGACTGGGGAACCTTTGTGGGGTTCTCGAAGATGACTTCGATGAAGTCACGGAAGTTGGCGGTGATGACGTTAGAAGCAAGGGTGAGGTCGCCGATGAGAGAATTGGGGTCGTCGGAGATGAGGTTGTACTGGAAAACCTTGTCGCTTACACCGTAGTACTCAGCAAGTTTGAATGGGGTTTCGTTGTCAAGGTGGGAGACACCATTGAGTCCGTAGCGGAGTTTTCCACCAGACCTGCTGAGGGTGTTAACGAGCTTGATGGTGCGAGTGATATTGATCTGGCCGTAGTGGTAAGAGCCCTGAGGGTTGGGCCTGGCGGCGCTAGCGGTTAGGTTCCAACGGAAGGAGCGGAACTGATTGAGAGACCAAGCCCAGCCTTCGGGTGATGGGGGAAGCTCAGGGGAGGCGGGAGCGACACCGTTGGAGTAACGGATGATGCGGGTGGCGCCGAGGGTCTTCTTGGTGAAGCGAGTGGAGGCGACCATGTAGTAGTCCTTGGGCTCCTGGTCGGCGGTTACGAGGACAGAGAAGCACTGTCCAACGTGAACGTCGAGGGAGTTGTAGATGTTCTGAACAACGTGTGAGCCTTCCATCTCGACGAGCTTCAAGGGATGGCCTTGGATTCTGAAGTTGAGGGAGTTCTTGGTCCCCACATTGCAGATTCTGTATTTGTATGTCTTGCCGGGCTCCATGGTGTAAGCGGGCTCAAGACCACCGTTCTTGCCGTTGATATGGACTCCGCTGGGCCTGCCAATGCTACGTCCACTGTCCAAGAATTGCCTGAGGGTCTGGTGGGTCTTGCCGTACCAGTCACCGATGAGGACCCAGAACTCGTCGGCGGGGTCAGCATAAGGCACTGGGATCAAAAGGCGGCTGTAGATCCTCAAACCACCGAAGCCTCCGACGGCGCGGTGCATGCCGATGGAGGGGTAGTAGAAGTAGCTGCCGATCTGGTCCTTAACTTGGAAGTGGTAGGTGTAGTTGGTACCTGGGAGGATGGGGCATTGGGCTCCCAAGGTGCCATCTTGCCATGAGTTCTTCCTGTGTTGGATACCGTTCCAGGTGAAGAGGAGGGGCTCGTCGAGGAAGTTAAAGACGTTTACGACAATGTTGTTGTTGCTGGTGCAGTTGATTTCTGGCCCTGGGAACAGGCCGTTGATGAGGATGCCCTGTTGTTCCACACCCAATGGTGCAACAGTGCCGTAGGTGACGTTCCAGGTGTAGAAGACGTAAGGGTCTTCCCCATGCACTGATGCTGCCATCAGGCATGCCATCAAACCAATCACCAAACTTGATACCCTTCCCATTTTTTTTTTCTTTTTTTATTCAACCCTTTCCTATCTCCTTCCTTTGTATTATTGGAAGAAGAAGGATTGTTATTGGCTTCTTGCTTTCATCTTCCCCTCCACCTCCCCCTTTTATAACCCCTACCTCCAACCATCTCCACTCTCTTTTCTCCGAACTTCTCTCTCAACCATCCCTTCATTTCGGTTTTTCTTTCCATATATATCTTTGCCATTTTGGTTTCCCATTCCCCCTTCTCTCGGAAATTCTATCTATAAAAAACTTTCATTTCTAATACCAAAATGTAATTTAATTAACTCTTCAAATATGGAATTTTTTTTAATTCAACTAAACCTCTTTTAATTAAAGAATAATAGTTATACATGGATTACCAATCAATTTACCTGGTAATTCTTTCGAATACATTGTACCATAACTTCACAAAATATTATTTATTTATTTATAATTGTTTTTTATAATATGAACCCATAATTATTTGTATTTAAAGTATTAATTTAATATCTATTATAAATAAAAGAACGAAGTGGAGGAGGTCGAAATGGAGATAAAAGACAATAAACAAAGTCTATTCGTTGAATGTGTAAATAATATAAAAAGTAATTTGTAAATAGAATTATATTACCCAAACATGAAAACAAAAATTGAGTACTTTTACCAAGATAAACATTGTCCGACATATATGAAATTCAATCAAGGTAAAATAAGGTGAATAGAAGTTTTTTTACAAAGTCTATTTTCATTGAATTTGTAAATAATATAAAAGGTCATTCATAAATAGAATTATATTACCAAAACATGAAAAAATCAGTATCTTTACATAAGATAAACATTGTCCAACTTATATATGAACATCAGTCAAGGTATACAAGGAATATTTTCACATCTCATTGGAATATGTCTAATATGTAAATTTAAATTGAATGTGAATAAAAATTAGAAGTTTTTTCTTTAAATTATTAGTTTGTTTTGACTTAAATACAACATTTGTAATAAAAAAACAAAATAGTTTCTATCGGTGTAGATGTACATTATAAAATAAGACAATATTACCTATAATTTCAATGAAATTATCTAATTTAACTTGAATGACCTAAACAATAGAATATTATACCTTGTTAGCGTTGGAGAAAATAGGTTGTCCATTATCTTTTGTTATAATGCGGTTGATCTTGAAACACTTGAAACATTACTCATGTTATTATACAATACTCACGATAACATACTAGACTTAACCAAATGTTGAAATGGATTACCTACATAATGTTCATGAATAAGTAATACTTAAAAAACTTTAACTTACATCCAATATATCATCCAATATAACCTTTAACTTTAACTTGAACTCATATATTGTTTCTGTATTTTGGAAGAGGTGGTCTCATGCTTCTACGACTTTAATGTCTTATGAAGATGTATGAGTCTTGCATGACTTTGATTAAATGTAATTAATTAAAATTGAAGTCGCTCTTAACCCTCACAAATTTAACATTAACAAATGTCGTGTAATGAGTACACAACTTCATTTCCACTAGTGAAAAGTCGTCTGGTGTGGTAATGACTTCTTTATAACGAAGTTGTGCCCACTTGACATGACTTGTTCCTGAACATAATTTTTTTAAAAGGTAACTCATATTTGTAATTTTGAAACCAAATTGACTCATACCGATAACACTACAAAAAAAATTGCAATTATCGACGAAATTTTACTGACGGATATATTTTTGTCGGTATATTTGAATTACCGTTAGATTTTACAGACATATTCTCAAATTTTAATTACCGACAAAAAAATATATCGGTAACACAAATTTTATTTATCAACAGAAAAATTCGTCGGTAATTCAATTTTTTTTTACCGACAAATTTACCGACGAAAAAATCTGTGGGTCAAAGGAGCGAGAATTTTCTCGCCCAAACCTCACCTTATAAGAAAACGAGAAGAAGAAGAAGAAAAGAAGAAAAAGAAGGAGAAGAAGAAGAAAAGAAGGAGAAGAAGAAGAAAAAGAAGGAGAAAGAGAAGAAGAAGAAAAAGAAGAAGGAGAAGGAGAAGAAGAAAAAGAAGAAGAAGAAGGAGAAGAAGAAGGAGAAGGAGAAGGAGAAGGAGAAGAAGAAAAAGAAGAAGAAGAATGAGAAGAAGAAGGTGGAAGAGAAGAAGAAGAAGAGGAAGAAGGAGAAGAAGAAGATAAAGAAAGAGAAGATGAAGGAGAAGAAGGAGAAGAAGAAGAAGAAGAAAGAGGAAGAAGAAGACGACGGCAGCGGCAGCAGTGGCAGCGACGACAACGGTGGTAGCGACGACGACGGCGACCACGAAGTAAAAAACGAAAAAAAAAATTGAAAGAGGGAGGAAGAAGAAGATGAACAGTGCAACAAATTTACCGACAGATTTTTTGGTAATTACAGACGGATTTTTTGGTTGATAATTACCGAGAGATTTTACCGACGAATTTTTTCATCAGTAATTACCGATAGATTTATCGATGGATTTTTTCGTCAATAATTATCAACGAAACATGATTTCCGTTAGTAAAATTTTACCAACAAGCATTTTATTGACAGATTTTTGACCGTCGATAATCTATGATAAATTATCACCAATAAGTATTTGTATAAATTTTCCAAATCAACCCTTTGCAATCTCCTTAAATTATCTTCTACATAATCCAATATCTTCAAGATATATTTGTTTGTTGTGGAACTAAAAAGATTCAAGAAGATCTTGTCATATTTAAAAAGATTTGGTAGTTATTATCTTTCAATATTTTATGATATAATAAAATAAGATAATTATTTAAAAATATCAAATAAAATATCTAAAGATATATTTTTCCCAAATTATCTTCTATCATAAAGATAAAGAAAACCGCAAGGTCCAATATTTTTTGTTCCTCTCTTCTTGGTTTAGCCAAACTTATTCACTTTTTCAAGCTTTTCTTGCCGTCTTCATGCAATGTTTGGCTTGGATTTTTGTGCTTTTGATAATTTGTTATTCTTGGATTTATCTTTAAGGTGTCATGAAGCTTTAATCAATTTATTTCCACACCTCCATGAGCTCAACATAGTTGCAGCTGCACTAACACACCTCAAAATATCCAAAGAACATTTATGCAACTAAAAAGCTATTTTTAACATGTTTTTGTATCTCATGTTCAATAAACCCAATTATAGGAAATCCCAATTAAATCAATCTTTAAGCACAAAAATTCAATTAAATTCCCAGAATTAAACATTAAATGAGGGCAAAAATACGCACTCATCATAACCACACACTTATCCTTTTGCACTCCTGGGTAAAATTGAGCAATTTCAAAACTTTATTCTGAGGTATTTTATTTCACATCAACACTGGATCAAAGGAATGAACCTTACTTGAGACAAATCAATCTTCTAGAGATTAAATTATCATGTATATACAAACAGAAAGATTCTATTTTTCACAAATGAGTTAATCTTTTGAGTTCACAAGACAATCAATTATGAAAGAAAGTACTCAAGTTAAATGTGTATTTTCTCACCGAAATTCTCTCAAGTGTTTTGGCTTGTGTTTTCACTCAAAATACTCATGCAAGTAAACACTCCTAATACTTAACAAGACTCTAATATTCACAAACTTTAAGAAAATATGCAATCAAAAATCATGAGGACTTTTCACAGGTTATAACGGGGCCAAGGCAAAGGTAGGAAAAATTTTAGGATTTTTGGGTTTTTGAAATAGTAATGTAGGAAGAATAATGGAGCATAACTTCAAAAATAACTCCTTTTCATTTATTGCTTGTTGCTCTCTCTTTTTTTTAGAAAGCAATTATTTCAACACTTTTTCATTAACAATTTTTCCTTCGCCATTTTTATTAATTTGTGGGTGAGGTACTCACCCACACACTTTATTCCTCAACCATTCCTGAACACAATCCATTAGCTCCTTCTTTCTTCCTAAGGTAGAATATGGTCTTTTTCTTTTCAACGTTATGCAATAGGCTTAAAACAAGAAAAAGAGGTTTAAAAGCACAAAGGGGCTACCAATGGATTAATATCAAGGTGGGCTTATTTGGCCAACTAGCTAAAAACAAGAAATGCCTCAATCATATCAAATCATGCATATTCACCTAAGTTGCAAAACAAAAGAATCAAGCTAAATATTTGAGTATAAACAAACATGAGCAAGTCACTCAAGAAAAAATAGGAATGACATATGGTAGTTCATCCTTTACATTAAGGCTCAAGACTCACAAGGTCAAATTCTTTCACAAAAGATTTAATCAAGAAATTCTCAAATCAACTCATTTAGCAAATCATAGAAACAATCCACTCATATCAACATGACTTTTATTTTTCAAGAATTATGATCATCCCAATTACTGAATCAAATCCTAAAAATCCAATGTCAATATGTTTTATTGAAAGTAGGGAAATATTTTTGGTGGATTTCTTATGAGACATATTGTTTAAAAGTTTCACTTAGTAAAAAGTTAACTTTCACAATTTTCTCAAAAAGAAATCACAATTTTTTTTCTTTTTAAATAAAGACAAAAACAAAAAATTGAAAAACACAAAAAAGAAAAATCCTACCTACAGTTTGTCTCCCCCACACTTATTTCAAAAAAATGTCCTTGATGGACTTATTTTGGGGAGGAAACGAAAAATCTTGTGACAATTGGCTCAATCTGGCCATATGTCAAAATTTATTTTCTTTAATTTTATAAAGTACAAGTCAGCTTGTACAATTTTATTAAAGAAAACAAAAACACATATTTTTGAATTTTTTTTAATATTTTTAAAATTAAAAATAGAAACAAAAAATAAACATGCATGCAAATTAACTTTTCTATCAACAATGATTTCAAAAGAATATGAATCTAAGATTTTTACCTTTTGCAGCAACCTTTCTTCTTTTGCTACAGCCATGTCAACAAAGATAACCACTGAAAACTTATTTGCATATTTCACATCAACAAACTTGATGTGTGGAGTGTGTGGCTTCAACTCAACTTGAGCATCATCAGGTGCATTCGGATGGTTAAGCGGATCATCAGTAATCCTCATAATCTCATCTTCTGAGTAAATATTTTCACCTAATGTTGTTGACTCCGCTGCTTCATCATTAACCAAGTCAGTTGCAATAGTAGATGCTTCAGCTGCATCTTCGAATATTGTTGGCTCTTCAACTGCACTTGGTTTTTCTATTGTATTATCCTCACAATTTTGCTCTTGAAAATGATCATTTGTACTCATATTCTCATCAACGGGTACAACTTTATATTCACATTGAGCATCGTCAACATATCCATCAGTAGATATGTTTGTGTGAGAATCTTTAATTTCTTCATCAACTTCAGCAACATTTTTAATAAAATTGATATGTCCATCAGTAGACATATTACTATGAGCATCATTATATCTATCAGTAGATATATCAGTGTGATGTGATTCCGCTATCAATTTTTCATATTGATTCTGCAAGCTTTGTGTGGCGGCATTCATCATCTCTTTCTGATATGTCTGATTCATCTTCATCATTTCAGTCATCATATTCATCATATCTTCCAAAGTGACCTTTCTAACTGTATCATTCATTAGCAGACTCAAATCTTCAGACATTTGTTCAGCTCTGATGGCCAACTTGAGAAGCACATCTTTGATTTCATGACGAAGTGCATTAAAATCTGGATTTTCAGGAAATCTCTGGTGGGGTTGAGGGGTGGTATTAACAGTTACAAGTAATTCTATGAAGTTGTTCTTACTTGCATCCCTCAACATAGCAGACAATATTTGCTTATTTTTGTACCACTCTTGCTCAATATTTCTGCATCGTTGATCAACTCGCAACCTTTCATCCATGGACTCTAATTTCTCTATAACTTCACCCATTAGTATCATAACTTCCCTGTAGGATGGTCCATTGGTTGC
>Ga0209589_1013968_pt1 | contig 10254 bp, 8 predicted proteins | sample CowpeawhiteBW_FD_187525 | JGI IMG/M metagenome (GOLD analysis project Ga0209589, IMG submission 187525) | Root nodule microbial communities of legume samples collected from California USA - Cow pea white BW (SPAdes) (version 2) | ecosystem: Host-associated > Plants > Roots > Nodule | place: USA...
TATTGTTATATTATTATTATTATTATTATTATTATTATTATTATTATTATTATTATTATTATTATTATTATTATTATTATTATTGTTGTTGTTGTTGTTGTGAGATACAAATCTTACTTTTCTTTAATATGGGATCATTATCTTAATTACGTGTATTTTTTATTTCTTTTGTTTTTTTTATTTTTGAACTCAAAAAGTAGTTATTAAAATTGGTAAATTAAAAGAACCAAAAAATAATTTTTTTATAATGATAATTATATTCCATTTATAATAATAATAATAATTATATTACTATAATGGTACTATTATTAATATATTATTACATGATATTATTATAGTGATATAATAATAATAATAATAATAATTATTATTATTATTATAATAGTTAGACACATATTTTGTTTTTGTTTATTACGGAAACATATCTCAATTACTTACACTTTTTATTTGTTTTATTATTGATTTATCTCAACATCGAAATAATTATTTAAAACAAAAAATTAATTACGAAAATTAGTAAAATGATAAAACTGAAAAGTACCTTTTTCATAAGAATAATTATTTAAATTTAAAAATAATAGTAAGAAGATAAATTTAAAAAATTAAAAGAGGACACCAAAAATATGTATTTTTTTATATAGAATTATAAATTATTGTTGTTAATAGTCTCAATATTAATATTTATATTAATAATTTTAACATAAACATTATTATTATTATTATTATTATTATTATTATTATTATTATGAATAATATTGTTATTATTATAAGTATTTTCTTTAATTATAAAAAATGTTATTGTACTACATAATTTTATTAAATAAATTTTTAATCTTTTAAAAATTTATAATTATTTATAATATTATTATTAGTGTTTTTAATTATTAAATATATAATTTTTAAATTCATTTAAATAAATATTATATTATTATTTTATATAAACAGAAGAAAAAAAATAAGGATAAATATTTAAAAATATTTGGATAGATATAAATTATTTGACAAATATAGTTGGTTGATAATATCAATATCTAATATAATAAAATTAATTAATTAATTAAAGATATATGATAAATTATCACCAATTAATATTTGTATTAATTTTTCAAATCAACCATTTGCAATCTCCTCAAATTATCTTCTAAATAATCCAATATCTTCAAGATATATTTGTTTGTTGTGGATCTAAAAAGATTCAAGAAGATCTTGTCATATTAAAAAGATTGGGTAGTTATTATCTTTTAATATTATATGATATAATTAAATAAGATAATTATTTTAAAATATCAAATAAAATATCTAAAGATATATTTTTTTCCAAATTATCTTCTATCATAAAGATAAAGAAAACCGCAAGGTCCAATCTTTTGTTGCTCTCTTCTTGATTTAGCCAAACTTCTTCACTTTTTCAAGCTTTTCTTGCCGTCTTCATGCAATGCTTGTCTTGAATTTTTGTGATTTTGATAATTTCTTATTCTTGGATTTATCTTTAAGGTGTCATGAAGCTTTAAGCAATTTATTTCCACACCTCCATGAGTTCAACTTAGTTGCAGCTGCACTAACACACCTCAAAATATCCAAAGAACATTTATGTAACTAAAAAACTATTTTTAACATCCTTTTGTATCTCATGCTCAATAAACCCAATTATAAGAAATCTCAATTAAATCAATCTTTTAAGAACAAATTTTAATAAAAAAATCCAGAATTAAACATTAAATGAGGGCAAAAATACGCACTCATCAGTAGTTAAAAGAGAACGAATTTCTTCAGCTGATCTTGTAAATGTGACATGCGAAATTTCTTTAGCTGATCTTGTAAACGTGACATGCAACTCAATTATTATGTTCAAAGGGAAAGAAGACTTACATTACAACATTTGAAAAACATCTTGATCCGTTTTCAATTCAAATGCGTCATACGTAATATGTCCTTCAAAAGTGATGGTGGGTCGTCTGAAGTAGATGTTATGTATGGATGATTTTGAGGGGCATGGAATTGTTGCACAAACTTTTTGTTTCAGCATGTTGTATGTGCAGTCATATGGAATGCAAAATATTTTAGGACTCTCACATATGAACTTGACTCCATCCTCACAGAGTTTCATTTCTCCGTTTGTAAATAAGGCCGCTATGTAAGAATTGGTGAAATCTTGAGATTCGGTGATGCCAAACATTTTAGTGTAGAAATTATTCATGTTTGGGTTATGAATTAAGAAAGAAAAGGTATAAGGAGATGACAAGGAATGATGATGTTGAAGACTTGAATATTTGCAATTGATAGAGTGTTGGGGGGTGTTATTTATAACCATAATGGTACCATTATTGAGTGAAAAGAAAAAAAAAAGTTATTGATTGCTTTGCAAACGTACATATGAAGTGGTCAAATTTAAATAGTATAAAATCAAAGTACAAGAAGGTCCCACATTGAGATAATTTTATTATACAATAACATTCTTCAACGATGGACGTTTGTTACGCATGGTGGCCTCTATGTGGGTCGTCACGGTCGTCACTCAAGTTGTGTGGGAGGAGGGGGTGACTCAATTTCGTCGTCAGTTTCTTCCACTTCTACAGATTGAGAACCTTCATCCGAAACATGAAATATAATTTCTGGTCTGTAATATTGTTGTGAAGATGAAGGCCCTCGGTATGCGGATGGTGGAGTCATTGATGATGTTCCAAACATTTGTGATAGACCACCCCTATAGCTGGAACACTGTGGACTAGATGAACCACCATAAAATTGGGATGGACCCGCTCCAAAGGTAGACTACGGTGGGAAAAAAACTGTACGAAGTGGGGACCTAATGAGAAGATGATGGAGGTTGCATTCTTTGATCCCAATTTCCATAACTTGGAGTCTGATTTTATGAGTGAAGGAGGCCAGAAAATGGTCTATCCGTACAAAGCTGCTTATGTGAAGGTGGATCGTGATATTGTTCAGGCATGTCATACTGATACAAGAACAACAATTAATTGACTTGTTTGAAATTCAATAATAATAGAAATTAAAATTTATGAAATATCAAAAATAAAAAATTCTCATTTCATCATCGGATGATTGAGCAACAGGCGAAATGTAACAGATGATATGATTGATGTACCATTGCATGTACGGAGAGTTATCACGTAGATGGCCACTCTTCCTGAAAGATTCACCTTGAACAACGAAATTATGACGATTATTCCATAGTATTATATACCGATGATGATATTGCCTCCAATTAATGTCCCCCATTTCTCGAAGATCAATTATGTGAACCTCATCCAGGTTAATCGGGTCGGCTGGGATGCTCCGTCGCCAACTAAATTGTCTGACGACCCGGTCTACTTAGTGAAATTTCATAGTTGCAAAACAAATCAAAGGAACCAAAACCCTACTTATGGGAGAAACATATATGATGATCAAGCGACTAACCAAGGGTTGTCGATATGATGTCCATAAGAACTGCAAAAATTAAGGTTAATATTAAACATCAGGAAAAACAAAGCGAATTTGTACAAAAAATTAGTGGAGCACTCATGACAATGAACCTGTTTTGGCTGAATTTTATCAAATTTTTTTTCGGAACTCGACCACAGTTGTTTGGTCATGGAAGATGAAACGTGTTTGTCGACACCACTCTACAATCTCGTCATCCGTGACTGGTTGTATTTCTGGAGAGATACATGTGAATCTCTCCCACGCCCAACACTGCAATAGTAACATGCATCCATCAATGTTGTCTTGTTCGAACTTAGTACTGTGATCTAGTGCACGATACAAACATGCCAACATTGTTAATCCCCAACTAAAGTTTGAAAGATGAGCCAAGTCTCTTAACAATGACAAATACATAAAATGCACGATATTAGTTGATGTATCTGGCATCAACATACTATCAATTAGTATGAGGATGTGAGCGCGTGCATATTGTCCAATTGTTCCTAGGTAGGCGTCAGCAGGTAATTCCCGGAATCTGTATTTAGCTACAACAACTTTATCCGGTTCCTTATGAACAAATTTTTGGGTGGAATGTCCCCCAATAATTCTTGGCATAGTTCCATCAGGTTCCCAGAACTAGAACCGGTGACGAATTCGCTATCTATTGGCACCTCAAATTGGAGTGAAACATCCTCCAAGCTGACAGTTGTTTTGCCTAGTGGCATGTGGAAGGTGTGAGTTTCAATCCTCCACCTTTCGCAAAGTGCTGCTATCATGAGGTGGTTAATCTCCATATTATCCACTTTCCAAACGTGGCCAAAACCAGTTTGATCAATTAACATTCTGATCCTAGGGTCAATCATATTAGTATGTTTCAAAATCCAGATTGCATGGCGTCTTGGCCGGAGCACTCTCTCGTTTCCTTCCTAAATCTGCTTCGTGATGTGGTTGTCTTGATGACGCAAGATTGACATGTTTGCTAAAATGTTTTTTTTAGCCATAATGAACTACGTAAAAAAATGTGAAAGAGGAAGGGAGTTGTAAGGGTGCGTATGGAAAACGTAGGGGTGGGGCACGTTTTAAAAAAGAAAATGTGAGCGGGGTCATGTTTTTTGTGAGAAAACATCAATGGGGGCATGTTTTCTATTTGAAAACGTGTGAGGCCCTACGTTTTTAGGAGAAAACGTCATAGGGATGCACATTTTCATAGTTTTTTATTTTTTTTTATTTTTTCGTTGTACATCCTCCATCCATCTATTTTGGTTCTGGATCCTCATATTTTTTGTTATAAATGCTATGTGAACCTGCTTTTAAGTGCTTATATATTGAAACACACCACCATTTGTTCTTATACCAAATTTTCTCTATATACACCGCTCACTTCGCATCTCAAATCTCTTACAACCCATTTCCATACCAACGTTAACATAATGAGTTCATGGCATTATGGAGGATCTTCTTCGTCTAATCCAATCAAAGATAAACCTATCATTCCAGATATCATGGACGAGTTTACTTCTATTTATTTTTATGAAGACAATCCAGACGATCAAGAAATTGTTCCGGTCCCTACCATGGATTACAATCCATATGGGAAAGTCGAACTGCGGGAACGAATGCATTTCGATTCAAAAGAGGCAACAGTGTTTGCAATAAAACATTATCACATCACCAATGGATACAACTTCAATGATTTAGAATCGAAACCCCACCTTTACGTTGCACGATGCATCTATTACAACAATGGATATCAATGGCGTTTGAGGACTAGTTACAGTAAAATAAAAAATCATTGGAAAATCAAGTCCATTGACAGTCGACATACATGTTTCTCTACATTAATTTCATAGGATCACTACAATTTGGATTTGACTCAAATATTGTTTTTCATTTGGTACTGACGAACCCAAGTATTCGCATCAAAAGCTTGGTCGTAAACATAAAAAGTCATTACGGATATATTGTAACATATAGAAGAGCATGGATAGCGAAGGAAAAAGCAATTACCATGGAGTATGGCGATTGAGACCAATCTTATAATGAAGTTCCCAGATGGTTACAAGCCGCCCAACACACTAATCCTGGGACAATTTTCCAAATTTCTGGTCCTCCGGTTAATGTTGATGGTGAGGATGCGACATTCATATACATTATGGAACGTTGCTTCTGAGCATTTGGACCATGCATTGAAGGTTTTAAGTATTGTAAACATGTTGTTCAAGTCGATGGAACATTTTTAACAGACAAATATCATGCCACCTTGCTAATTACAATTGCTCAGGATGGAAATAGAAACATATTTCTTTTGACATTTGCAATAGTAGAATGTGAGGCAAAAGAAACGTTGATTTGGTTTTTTCAACTACTACAAGAGCATGTAACTGCTTAACCAAATCTATGCCTAATTACTGATAGAGGCAAGTGCATTTTGTCAGCCTTACGCTCAGAAGAAGTTGATTGGGAATCAGACAATCTTCACTTTGTCTACTGCATACGTCATCTGGCTTCCAACTTCAACAACAAGTTCAAAAATCCAGATCTGAAGAAATATTTTCTTAACTTGGGTATTACATTTTCCTAACCTTACATTCCATATACATACAATTTTTCCTTCAAACTAAATATTATTTCATTTAATTTTATATTTCTTTTTCACAGCTTACGAAGTCAAATAACCTATAGTGCAAGCAAAACTTTCAGCTATGAGGTCCCAATTCCCGCAAGCAGTAGCTTGGATTGATAAAATCCGCTTACACAAGTGGTCTTATGCTTATGATGGGGGGCAGAGGTATATTCACATGACAACAAACTTGGCAGAGTGCGTGAACTCTGTGCTTAAGAGGGCTCGATCATTACCTATCTGTGCACTATTGAAAATAACATTTCAAAACATAAATGCATGGTTTGTTGAACGTGGCTTGAAGGCAGACTCTATGTTAAGAGCAAGTCATCAATATCCAGAAGACGTCACTGCCTTGCTCCAACAAAATCACCAAAAATCTGCATATTGTCATGTTCAACATACGATCGAGATAATTCTGAATTCGAGGTGCAAGAGATATCGACCCCCCATCAATATCGGTCAAAACCAATCTCATTCACTGTCAGATTAAATGATTGGTGGTGTGATTGTGGTCACTTCCAAGCTAGTCGGCTACCGTGTCATCACATCATATTTGTTTGTTCTTTTGCTCATATGCCACTTACAAATTTTATCGATCTAGTTTACAGGCTTGATTACATTAATAAGGCTTATCAAGTCCAATTCCACCCACTGCGAAATGAAGACTATTGGTCAACATATACAGGTCCTAATTTCATTTTAAACCCATAAGGCTTCCGGACGACCAACAACGACAAGGATCCATAACGAAATGGATCAATCGATTACGGATAAACCAAAAAAACTTTCTTATTGTCTCACTGAGGGTCATCATAGGGGCCAATGCCCATTTCGCCAATAATTTGTTCATTTTTAATTTCAACAAATTTACTTTTCAATGTTTTCTACTTCTTTCTTGAATGTCAAAATTAACACAAATTTTATGACATTACCATTTCTTATGCGTTCATCCACTACATACACTACTAAAATTTTGGATTTCTGTGTCAGTTTAATGTGTTATTTAGTGGTGGTTCTAACCGCCACTATTTTTTTTACCGTCAGTTAATTAACTGCCATAAAATTTAGCGCCACAAAGCAATATAACGTCAGTTTATTGTAACCGCCGGAATAACCGCCAGTAAAATGATTAAAGTCGGTTTCAACCGCCTCTAAATCAAATTTTTAAAAAATTAAATAAATACTTAGCGGCACTTACAACCGTCGGTAAGCCTAGAAATTTAAAAAATTGGTGGCGGTTGTAACTATCAGTAAGTTTAGGAATATAAAAAATTTTAGTGACAGACATAACCGCCAGAAAGTTTTAAAGTTTGATGGCAGTTATAACTGCCAGGAAGTTTTAAAGTTTGGTGGCAGTTATAACTGCCAGGAAATTTTAAAGTTTAGTGACGTTTGAAACTGCCAGAAAGCCTTAAAATTTAAAAAAAGTTAGTGGCAGTTCTAACTGCCGGTAAACCTAGAATATAAACAATTTTTATTTTTAATTTAATAAAATTATATAAATTTGTTTAAATAATTGGACGAATGTTTATATAGTAATCTGTATTCATAGTGCGGAATCAGATACTCGTATATGGAGATATACGAGAGAAAAAATTGGAAAAGTCGATTGTTTATTATTTGCGTAAGATTTGGAACTTATCTCTGTTTTTTTTTATGAAAAAGTAAACAGGAGAGGAGAAATAAGCACGCATGTAATGATTTTGTTGAATAGGAAGTAAATTACAAGTTTTATTACAAATAAGTTACAAAGATCCTGTCATTAAACATATAATCAAATTAGTCAAACAAAAACAATAATAATGACACAACTTTGCAATTTATCATAAAACTACCTTTTGGAAAGTTAAATGTATAACTTTTTCTACTAAAATTATGATAAATACAGATAGCATTAAATATTTTTTCACTAAACATAATTTCAAGATAAATCCTTTTATAAAAGATAAAAATAAACTTAGTGAAAAATAACTCTAACATCTTTTTACCACTTTGTCAAGAAAGATTAGAACCATTTTTATATATTTAAGATATTAATTAGTAATTTCTTTAAGGATTGATAAGAAAATGTATTCCTACCAACATAAATTTAATGACAGAGGTAGCATTGTTATTTATTCATTTTAGGAATCAATTTTTTTTATTTGATGAAGTGCCTAATAACTTTTTTGCTGATCCGAAAACAGTACATGTGTTAAAGTTTTTAGACTTTTATGAATGTACTATTTCTAATGGATGTACTATTTCATCCATTTCACTTTAGGTGTAATTTAAGTTTTTCTATGAATTTTTAAAGAACTGACATTTATTTCTTTTGTAATACATTAGTTATAATTTTATTCCAAATAAATATTAAGACTAATTTCATGAATCAGATAAATGAGGGAAAGTATGGTTCAATAACTATTGCTACCTTACAAATTATAAAGGGAGAATAATCTAGAATATAAGAATATTTCAATAAAAAATTTTAATTCATTAATCTTTTTAATCATAAACCTCATGTAATCATAAACCTCCTGTCTCATGTAGGGTATAATGGGTTTTGGGTATGACACTTTTTGTCTTACTACCCTTCTAAAGATCTTACTGGAAAAAATTTGCAGAGAATAAAAGCTAGATGAATATCTCTTACACATGGAATATTGAATAGACAATGTAATTTACTAAATTTTCCAAATATACTAATAAATTTTACCTGAGAAAAATAACATGCATCAAAAGAAGCAACATATGATGCTCAACTTACTCAACAATTCATATATATGGCATTAATATACTCTTTTAATCAATGTTTAGTGTTTAGTGCCTGAGATGTTACCATAACAACAAAGATAGTCACTATATCATCATAGTCACTATATCACCTGAGATGTTTAATTCAAAAGTCTAACTCAAAATGATGACAACAACATAGTTATTATATCATCATCATTCCCTCATTCCTAATACCAAGCACAAGATCTAAAACATTATAATAGAGCATAAGGTCTAAACCATAGTCTAGTTAAAACATCAAAAGTAGAATAATAAGTAGAATACGAACTTCAAAGTAGTTCTAAGGTTGATTGGTGTTAGCATTTGATGAGGAAGGATGGTCACTAGAACTTTGTTGTTGCTGCAATAACAAAAGTAAAAGAATAATCAATTATTTCTACAAATATATTGAACTTTTATAGCTAATCATGGGATATGATAAAAAAAACTTACTATAACATCAAGAAGTTCAGCAGGTACTTTCATTGATGAATGTCTTAGCAGTTGAGCAAGAAGTGTAGCCATTATTTTCATATTCCCATCCTTTGTCTCTATTTGATTTTTCAACTCTTGAACTTCAATCTTAAGTTCTTGAACACAACTAGTAGAAGTAGGAATGCCACCATATCGTGGGTTGGATTGTCCAAAAATTTGGGATGGACAAACTTCGTCTCCCACGCATCGTACTCGACCTGGATGTTCTTTTCCAAACACTTGACCAAGGGAATCGTTGGGTGAGATTTCCACAGAAGTAGTTCCATGATTCTCTATCTCAATAATCTTCTCTTGTGTAATTAAAGTTACATGATATAGATATAATAAAAAAATGAACCAAACATACAAAAAATTAATCCCTTACACAAACGATTCGAGCTTCTTCATTTATGTACGTCCCATCAGCTCTCATGTGAGTATGAATATACAAACTACCTCTGCTCACTGGTTGGCCAGTTTCCATCATCTATTTATAACAATAATATTTCTATTTGTTAAGCATATCTAATTTACCAAAAAAAAGAAAAGAAAAACAATAGACTGGACTTGTTTTTAAATACTTACAATCTCTGTTCTTTTTCTTTTCAGTTTTTTAGATCCACCAGTGTGATTAATCTTGAGTTTGGATCTATTTTCAGTATTCCTTTTGCACATTTTCTACAAATACACATACACAGAAAATGAATTTTATAGTCAAAAGGCAACAAAATTATAAATATTGAGTAAGAAAAATACCTTTGTGTTTTCTTTCAATCTATAGTTTATGAAAGTTGCTCACTCAATTTCTGGAATTGACAATGGTGGGTTCTTTACATTTTCATCACGACTCTTTTTATCATCATAGTAAGTATAAAACAATTTTAGCCTATTCTCCTTCCATTTTTTGCCTATGTCTTTCATCATATATACTTTTGCCGCAGTTTCGTAGATTGGATCCCACCATAACTTAGCCT
>Ga0209589_1013969_pt1 | contig 10253 bp, 5 predicted proteins | sample CowpeawhiteBW_FD_187525 | JGI IMG/M metagenome (GOLD analysis project Ga0209589, IMG submission 187525) | Root nodule microbial communities of legume samples collected from California USA - Cow pea white BW (SPAdes) (version 2) | ecosystem: Host-associated > Plants > Roots > Nodule | place: USA...
AAACCCAGACAAAACAATATTCCAAGTAACAGAGTCACGGTGAGTGAGTTGAGCAAACAGCTTGAGGCAGTCATCAAGCATGCTACATTTGGCATACATGTTGAGCAACCCTTTATTGGTAACCTGGAAAAAAGTATGACCTTGTTTAACAACATAACTATGCACAACTCTGCCCAATTTGGGAGCCAAAAGAGCAGAACAAGACTTGAGAATGGCAGTGATGACAGTGTGATCCAGGTGGAAAAGAGACAAGGCTTCGCTGTGTCTTGCATCTAAAAACACAAGCTCCGAACGATGGAACCCCAAGTCCTGAAATCTCGTCCAAGCATAGTGTCGCAACCTAAATCAATATCAACTCCAATTGAGTGCAATTAATGGTGAATAAACAAAAGCATTTAGACAAAATAGAGATATTATATAACATCCACATGCAAAGAGAGCAATGGCCGACAAACCAATCCAAAATACGCATCCAAAATCACATAAGCACACATTCTACTACTCAACAACCATTAAATTCATTCACACACAAAAACAAAGATTATATCAAACCCCAAAATTATCCCTAGAACCGAATCAATTCCAACCAAAAAAAAGGCTAAAAACAACACGAACTCGTAAGTTACCATTTATTCCATTTGTTCAAGACCAGAAACTCAAACTTTAATCCCATAAAATCCAAAGAACTTAGAAAATGCCCATTCCAAAACTCAAAAACTTCATCCATCTAAATTCATACATGACCATACACCCAAAACACCAATCTGGTGCATTAAACAGAGGCTAATTGTCACAACCTAAATCGTGACGGAAAATGGCTAACTCGAAAAAAAATAAAATTAAATAAATGTTTGGGAGTCGCCACCATAATTTATTTTGAAAAACTATGAAAAACCATAAAGATAAGACAAATATAAAAAAACTGGTTTGAGTCCGAGAGTTGCTTACGCTGTAGGGAAGGTATTAGCACCCTACCGCGTCCGCCCGAAAGCAGTACCTTTAACTAGATATACAAAGATGATGTGGTTTTCAAGATGTTTAATTTTCCCCAAAACAAACTAATAAGAAAATAATATAGAAAAGAAACCAAAAATATTTTTAAATTTTGTGGACCCGACAAGGATAAGTCCTCGCTCTCCTATGTATCTTTAAAAAATATTAAATATTTGGATAACAAGACTGGATACCAAATGATACGGATGACCATACAGGTATCCAACCTTAGAAAATGTATATGTATGAAATTAAAAGGTGAGAAATGATATTGGGCTTAATTTTGCATGTAAACATATATACTAGATAAAAAATGATAGAATAGTAGGGAAGTTCTGTCACATGAACCAGACTCTCAACATGCTGCAATCTCAAACACATACTCAGATTTAAAACTTCTATAATCAAGCATCAACAATTAACAATTAATCACATAATCTCCTCCACAATTAATCCAATAATTTTGAATTTCATCACCCAAAACAGAACTGATTTCGTAGCATTCCCTCCCAACAATCGGGGCTTTTCAAGCCATATAATTCTTTGTTCCGAAAGAAACCAACACCATTTCCCAATTTGAACTTGAAACTGTAATTCCTGGTCTCACCCTTATTGCATTGATTCCAACCACGATTAACAATTACACATTAACATACATACACCGCAATCAACCCTTAGTTATGCATTCAATTACATAATTCCTTCAATACATTAACAATAATATCCAAGAGCTACAATCACAGTAGGTATAACATTACCCATAATCACAAGCACAAATGTCATAGTCAAATAAAACAATAATCCTTTCACTCAACGCCACAAAACAGCACATAATCAATTTAAATCACATTAATTAAATCTCAAAACCAAAACAGAATACAATCATAAGAGAGATTTTAAAATGACCAGCATAGCGCCAGCAGAGATTGTTGATACTGTAAGAGTCTCGCCGGAAACAACAATAGTGGGCTTGGAGAGTTGCACGAAGAAGACTCTAGGGATCCGAAATTGTAGTGCAGCGAGGTGATGTGGTCTAGTGGCAACGAGCTCGTGAAGTGGTGTCCCGGAGCTGAGACGCAAGTTACGTGGTGATTGAGGAAGAAATTAAAGAAAAATCAGAAAGGGGTTCGTAGGGGTTGAGAACCTGTGCGTGAGGGCTTGGTGGAGAATCAGGGTCCATTTCCCCCAGAGGCGTGGATTTCGTCCCCTTGGGGTTTATTGTGAGTGTGTGTTGTGTGCGTGAATTGTGTGGTTGAGTATGGTGAGTGGTGCACGTGCGTGAGTGTGTTTTTAGTGTGTGAGTGGTGTGCTTCAGTGGGTGTTTTTTTTAGTGTGTAAATGGCGTGTGAGTGTTTTTGTAGTTCAATTTAAATTGATAAAGAAAAATAGGAACTTTAAATTTCCAAGCTAGCTGTCTTCAACAAAACTCACTGCAATCCTCTGTTTTTGGTTTCTGGGATTTTGCTTTCCTGTGATTTAGAGTTTGATCCTGATCGAAACCTACACCATTGCCATGTTCGATTCCCTTTTCAACCTGCCAAATGGAACTGTTTGCTTATTGTGTTTGATTTTGTATGTAATTGAAAATTGAACTCAAAAAAATTATTTTGTTTTTCAAAGTGTTCGCTCCGCCTTGGGTTGATTTGTATATTATCTGCTAGATTTTCAGGAAGTATATACTCTGAATTAATTAAAGCTTACGTTAATCTCACTTTTAAACTAACTAATAAGTGTTTTAAAATATAAATTGTTTTCTAATAAAATAAACAAATAAATAATATTACTATAAAACTTTTGATAAAAAAATTAAATTTTTAATAGTTATTTTATACTGAGTGGGTGTTTTTTTTAGTGTGTAAATGGTGTGTCAGTGACTATTGGTTTTTCTGAAAAAGAAAGTGAGTGGTAGGAATAGAAACAATAGGGTGTTAAATGTAAAAAAAAAAATTAATATTATTTATAACAAAAAATAGGCTAAAAATGAATTTTCGATTTCTTTTTATTTCTTTTCTTTTTTTTCTTCTTTTGTTGATCCTAATTAACTTAACCGATTAATTTTCTTTTAAATCTTAAATTTTCATTTTATAAATTTTATTTCAACCTTTTATGTTTATCTATTAATATTTTATCAATTTTTTAAAATTTTTGAAAATATATTTTATTTGACCAGACGAAATTTGATGTTGACAATTGTTTCTCTTTACTTAGATTTTATTAGATAATATGAAATCTTAACTTTCATATTATCATAGTGAAAGATAAGATAAAAACAATAACTTTGTTCGAAAAAGGAAAAAAAACAAATCAAGCGAATACATAGACTAATTTTAAGAAGAGAGTCACCATGCGAAAACTTTATCTTTCCTTGAAAACAGATTCAACCATTTTTGAGAAAAGGGTCTTGATCCAAAGGATTCGGCAACTATTACTATGTAGAGGGTCCCGATCTAGAAACATAATTTTTTAGAATGATAAGTTTAATTTTGATGCATACAAAAAACATGTGATTGCTTAACATTGATGCAACGTACATAAAAAGCTGTCTCTGATGACTTTTCAACTTTTATCATTTTTTTTAACAAATTTCTTTGAATTGATTTTCAATGCTATTCATGAAGTATGATAATATGATGTGATACGGGTGCATGACTACATGAATGCGCATATGCATGTAAAACCCTTTTTTTCACTTTCCTTTTCTTTTTCATTCAATCTTTGTTTTTTATTCTCTTTTTCCTCTTTCCTCTATTTTTCTTTTTTCTTTTCTCTTTTTTTTTTAAATTACTCATGTTCTGAATCAATTGTCAACATAATCATCAAATTCAATGCATATTCACATGTTTCCTCTTTTATTGCCTATGTTCAAAATATAACAATGAAGGATGATGAGAATCCTAGTGAAAAATAGGTTTAGTGGGCCAGAGAAAACGAGGCTTAGAGGCCAAGCAAAATTGGTCTAAGGAACTAGTATGAGACGGGTTTTAGGGAGCATTGCATAATTGGACTTAGGACAGCCAACAAAGTTAGGCTTAAGGGGCCAAACAAAGTTGGGCTTAAAGGGTCAGTACGAAGCTGGGTTTGGGCCAGACAGAGCTAGGTTTCGGAGGTCAATGCAAAACTAGGTTCAGGGGCCAGACAAAACTGGACTAAACTGGACTTAAGGGGCTAAAGAAAAATGCCAATTCTACCTTCAGTTTCAACTTTCAAGTCAATTATTGCAAACTTGTTATGCATGTTAATGTCATTCTTTTATGATAAGAAATTTCAACATTAATAATGGCCCATTAGTTATGTCTGCGACTCTTATTTAATATGAAAAAGACAAATGTTTCATTTCCTTGAAAATTGTGTATCCTTGTATTGATGATTCTTTTTTTATGTAAAGATAAAAATTCAAAACAGAAGGTTGTGAACAGAAAATTACCTCTTTGTTATCCCCCTCTCCAGCAAAAGATTCTCTACCTTAAAAACAAAGTTCAACTAAATCAACATAAACTCAATTTAAAAAAGTCTTAGGTTTCCTATTTCAGTTATAAAATTCATCATTTTTTTAAATAAAAAATTTCACTAATTTTATAAAATATTTTTATTTCAAGGGAAACAAAATAAACAACAAAGAAAAGCTACATTAAGTAACTCGTTATGTAGCTTTAAGTGTTCACTAGTGGATAAAGCACGTAATGACATATCAAAGCTTTAGTTTTACTTGACACACCACTATTACCAAATTGATGCTTGCAACCCATCTGCTGGAGCTACCACTAAATCTTCTAAAATAGAAATCCCATGCACAAGAAATATACACAAATCATAATAGCAATCCTACATAATAAAAGATCGATAATTAGTAAGTCACTTAAATTAGGAGATCACTTTTAAGAAAGGGAATAAACATTCAAATTCGTCATCCAAAGATACACATCAGCACAACAGTCAGCTAAGGAGCAAAAGTAACTGGAAGATGCCTTGGAGGTAAAAAGAGAACAAAAAACAAAAATAATACCAATACCAACCAAGATTAAAGCTTCATCTCACTAATTTGCACTATAAGAGATTCATTAAATATATATGAAGGAAAAAAGATTAACACTGTGAAACCCTGATTCTGATTTAGTAACAACATGAAAAAAATGCATGAACAACTATATCTAAAGTTTTGTTCATAGTTGCAAAAAAAATGTCAAAAGGGTGATGATTACTTCTTTACACCCTTGTATTAGCCCTATTATTTCTCATGAACTTCAAAGAACCTCAATGGAGTATTAGCCCTATTATTTCTCATGAAGTTCAAAGAACCTCAATGGAACAGTGAAATAGGGACATACATACCTCAAGCTTGATATGGAAGTCTTTTATTCCCAAATTTCTTTCTATAACGATTTGATCAAATACTATGAAATCAATATTTTCAAATGAAAAAAAAAATAATATCAGCCATTTAAAAATTTAAGAAAGAAACATTTTTTCTTAAACTAACAATTCCATTGCCAAGCTAAAATCACAAACATGCAAAACACAAAACCAGTCTCAAATGCTTCTCATGATAACGAGCCAAAGTAAAAATTCTCATTCTAATGTACCAAATCACTAGCGAGTAAACACAATTAATGAATCAACATCTTTGTTATTACCTCTGTCACCACCCCTCTTCTTCTTTACAACACCCACACCTTCCATTTTCTTATTCTCAAACTAAATTGCACAAACACAATGACTTCATCATAATTTTCCTCACCCTTCTCAAGAAGCATCTAGATGGTTCTCACATCGACTTTCTTTGTAGCCATGCAGCTTGTCACTTAGACTCAGAGCGTCGAAGAGGCGATCATGCTCCTGCCTTACGCGTTTTGAAGAAAAAAAAAAACAATAAATCAAAAAAACCTAAAATATTCATTAAGTGAGACATAAAAAATTGCTCAAATTCTTCAACTAGAGAGTAACTAACCTCACTGTGTGCGCCATCCATCACCTCATCTTCTCACATCCTCCGCTTCGCTTCAGAAAACACAGCACAACATGCACCAAAGTGAATCGTCAGCTTGGTGTCACAGAGAAGTAAGCCTCTTCGAGAAATATTTCGAACAAATCTTCACCATCGTCGACGTGCTACTCGCCACGAGTGTTAAGATCTGCAGCCCCATCGATAGTAGAGGCGAGCCCAAACCAAAAATGAAAACCTAAGTTGTAGGTAGATAATGAGAACTTAGAGGAGGGATAACCTAACCTCGACCATAGTGAGAAGGTCATGAAGAGTTGTCGGGCAATGAAGAGCTGCTTGAACAAAGATAGCCAACAACAAAGAGAGGGAGTTGATCAAAATAATATGCAAGATCGAAGGCGATGAAAATGGCAGATGAATTCGTGATTTTGTGCTTTCAGCGTTTTCAAAATGAAACGAGGGAGGGAAGAAGTCAATTTTTTGCATTTTCAGTACTGTTTTTGGGTTTTCAAAAGGGGGAAAAAATTTAGTTTTTCAAATTTTAACAAACACAAAAGGCAGAAATGTTTTAATATAAAATTTAATTTTTTTTAATTTATTTCATACTGCAACATTTAAATAATGACAGTTAAAATTGTCATATTCTATATGTAAAGTATGACAGTTTAAACAGTTAAAACTGTCAGATTTTTAATATAAAACTAGTGTTATATATGTGAGTACGTACAGAGTGTGTTTTTTTTTTAAATTATATTTGTAAAATAAAAATTATTAATTATCTTTTGTAATTAATATTTTTTCATATATATCATTGTACAATATTATTGTTTATACGAATAATAATAATAATAAATATAGTAGTTAGATATTATTAGAATTAGTACATATCAATATTACTTTAACTTTTGTAGTTATATTTTTGAATAGAGTAATTCAAATTTGGTTACATACAAATTTAGATATATTTTTTAATATAAATAAATTTATATTATATTTTTTAATGGATTGTTTTAAAATTGCTTAGAAATAATCATAAATATGTTGTTAGTTGAATAACAACATATTATGTTTTTTAATTGCTTACTAATAAATAAATTGGTTACAGTTATGATTATTTTGATTATGCTATTTATATAGTAAAATGTCATATGATTATTGGTTATTATAATCTTTGGACGGATATATTAATTAAAAGTTTAAATATAATTGCAAATGTGAGGAATTGTTTTTTTTTAATATTTCGAGTGTAGAATTACAAATATTGGAAGTAATAGATGGAAAAGGATGTTTAAAGAGGGAAAAAATTGTTTGATAGATTTATTTGCGTTCTAAGAGAAAGTTTCACCCTAGGAAAAAAAAAAGAACTTCATGACTATATCAAGAATATTGTGCATTAAAGAATACCAAAATTTGTAACCTTGTTTTAATCCTAAAAAATAAATTTGTTTGTGTATATAATATAAAAATGTGATGGATCAGAAGAGCAATAATAATAACCGTATAAAAATAATTAAATATCTCATACAAGTACTTTTAATAATAATAATAATAATAATAATAATAATAATAATAATAATAATAATAAGATAGTGTAAATATATTATAGATTATGAATCTCGTACAAAATAATAATAATAATAATATGAAAAATTTTAAATAATTATTAACAGGTATCTTTTGCAACAAAATAATTAAAAATATTAAAAATAATATTATTATTTTATACTAACATTTTAAATAAAAATAATAAAGTGTAATAAATATTTCTAATTTTCAATAAGTATAAATTCAACTTCCAATTAATAATAAAATATTAACATTAATAAATCAATAAATAAAGAAATAGAATATAAAAATTGATTACATTTATAATAACAAATAGTAGTAAAAATAACACTAATAGTCCAAGAAAAGTATTTAAATAAAAGATAATTATTGAATAAAATTATAATATCAATAATAAATATATTGCAAATTAGGGAAGAAAATGTGAATTGAATTCTTGATTTTGTATATACGCATGTTATTTTTAAAATCAAATATAGACATATTATATATTATGTTATGTATTATGAATCCTATAAAAAAAACAACACCAGTAATAATAATAATAATACTAATAATAATAATAGAATCATAATAACATTAAAATAATATTAAATATTTGTTAATTCTAATAATATTAATAGTACTATAAATAATAATAATAATGATAATAATAATAGAATAATATAAATATATTGCGGTTAACATTAATATAATAGTGTAGATTATAACGTCCCATTTAATTAATAAGTATAATTAAAAGAAACGTCACACACAAATAATATAGCAACGCAGTCTTGGGGTCTTAAACACAACCCCTACAAAAACCTAGGCACATTACGATGCCAAAAGTATATCAGATACAACATTCAACACCAAATCCCAAAGGAAATTAAAAGAAGTAATCTAATACATGGGTCATAGCCCAGAAAGAAAGCCCATAAAGACACAGATCCAGACCAAGCGGACTATGCAGCGGAACCTCCATCACCTTGATTATTTCGAGGAGTTCTCACCTCTGCTCACATCAACCAACAAGTTGATGATCATTGCAAAAGAAAAGACCACACCACGGAACATACAACCACAAACAGTAGGGTAAGCTAGAGCACAAAAATAATTTTATCATGCAATCAGATACACTTTCGCAGTCAACTATATATACAACGCCCAAGCATGTTATGACTTTCAAACCAATACACTAAGACTCGACTCAACTCATCCGGATACATATAATCTGGTCAGATTCAGCGGATGCTTGCACTTGTGGTGGATACCTCTGCTCACCCCCGAGCTGCTACCCCCGAGCTATGTGTTACAAGTGTTACGATGAATCAATCCCCCACACACAAGGTTAGCCCTTAATGAGTTTCAGGCCTCCTACTACTCTCACCACAAGAGTCAGTCCGCTCTAAGTGAGACTAATTGACTCCTTAGAGTGTCAAGATGCAACCTTACCTTGAATCCTTACCAGACCATATAGATGGGGCACCACCATAGACACCTACTAACAGGGGCCATGGAATTACGTCCCGACCACTGAAGCACGACCCTGAAATCTCACCTAGAAATTTCAAGGAATTATGCACTGACCACAAACCAAACATATTCAAACAACCAATTAAAATTATCACGCTTATATACATATACATATGTCAACTCTTATAACCAACCTCTTTCATATTTCAAGTCAAACCAATACCAACTCACCATGCTCCATCCATGAATTAGAATCTCAACCCATCTCATTACCGTGCCACTTTCACAACCAACCATTTCATGTTCATTTCATGCCAAGAATTTATTCAAGTTTGTCATTCATAACTCATACACCCTCCCACTCATGCATATTTATACCCTTCATGCCATCATACAATAACCCCATCAATTACATGCCAAACATTAAAGGACAGGAAAGGAACCACCAAACTAGAGCGTATCATCGCCCAACTCTTCGCTCAGGCTGAAGGGTCTCGCTTAGGCGAAAGGGACTCTCGCTCAGGCGAGCCCCCTTTTGCTTAGATGAGAGCTCGATAAATCTGATCAGGACCAAACGAGCTAACTCGCTTAGGCGAGCTCTTCTCACCTGAGCGAGACAGTCTCTCGCTCAAAACCAGAACCACCCGCCTAGGTGACCACTCGCGCAGAGGGCATGGGCGAGCCTTCGCTAGTCTCGCTTAGGCGAGACTAACTCGCTTGGGCGAGATTATTAGTTCTCACCCTTGTTCTAACCTGCAGCAGTCGCATTTTCACATCCAAATAACAACACAATGCATTCCACATGTTCACAACAACGTATAATCCATACCAACACCAAGCAGACTCAAAAATAAGCCAAAAATGATTTCAAACTCGAAACCCTAGCTTCCCTTACCTGAAATGAGCTAGTTTAAGACCTTGACGCCGAACAGCGGAGCACCACAGCTCTAGGAGAAGATTGTTAGTTTTGAAATGGTTGAAAAGCCAAGAAGGGGGGTTGAATTGGCTAGTTAAAAATTTAGGCTATCTTTGCAAGCTAAAAACCACCTTTAATTGAATCAATTAGATCACCAAGTTAGGATGCAAATAGTACTGAATTATACACTTTCAATCGATCAAAAACAGAGTCAACATATTGATTTTACTAAACAGATTTTGTTCTGGTATAATCAATCGATTAAAACTAGAAAACAGTCGACTGAAATACTAGGAAAAATACAGAAATGCGAATTTGAATTTTAAACCAGAAACAATGCTCAAGAATGATCAAGATCAGTTCCAAATGATAATACAAACA
>Ga0209589_1013973_pt1 | contig 10252 bp, 7 predicted proteins | sample CowpeawhiteBW_FD_187525 | JGI IMG/M metagenome (GOLD analysis project Ga0209589, IMG submission 187525) | Root nodule microbial communities of legume samples collected from California USA - Cow pea white BW (SPAdes) (version 2) | ecosystem: Host-associated > Plants > Roots > Nodule | place: USA...
TATATATATATATAACTTTAACCACTTCAAACATAATTTAAAGTGAAAAAAATTACAGTATGATTAATAATGAATTATAAAATAAAAAATAATTAGATAGAATATATCAAAATATTTTTTTACATGATGGAAATAAACAATAAATAAAAATATTAAAAAACTAACAAATGTGTGTTTTTAGAATTAATTTGAGAAACTATCAAAAGAAATCGCACAAAGGAAATCAAATGTATAATTAAAGTATGATAAGATGAAAAATATCTTAGAGAACTAAGAAAACTTTTCAAATATCAACATATATACTCAATAGTTGAAAAATAACGAAAATTATTTTAATTAAACAAAAGAGTTCTTCAGATTAAACAAAAATTAATAATAATAATAATAATAATAATAAGTAAATAATTTTTGTTCTATTACCTTAAATTGAGAGTATAAACATTCTCATGCGAAAGAAAAATATATAATAAATAAAAATATTAAAAAATAATAGAAATATTCAAATGTGAGGCATAATTTTTTTTAATTAACATATATCATTTTAACATAATTACATAAAGGTTATGATAAGATAAAAAATATATTGGAGATGCAAATGAGTTTCATGACAAATCAAATAATTAAAAGAAATAAAAAATAGAATATATATATATATATATATATATATATATATATATATATATATATATATATATATATATATATATATATATAGGGATACTTCATTAATTGTGAATATTTGAATAATTTAAACGAGAATGGAGATATGGCGGGGACGAGTATTATTCCGGGGATATGTACATCCCCATACCCATCCCCATCCCCCATATCCAACTGAAAAAGTCGGGGATTCCCCATATCCATACCCATACCCAGTCAATGCGGGAATTTCCCGTCAAAACGGGGACGAGTTCGGGCAATATCCACGGGGACGAGTTTATTTGCCATCTCTAGTAGAAGTACTGGAATAAGATTTTAGAACAAAATTTCAGAAGTAGAAATTTTGGAATACATAAAATAAAATGCATTTAGAAACAAGTTTTTTGAAATCAATTTTCTAAGACACATATAAAAACTTTTTCGAACGAGAAAATACATAAAATACGTTTATTTCATAAAAAACTTTTCGAATCAAGTTTTTTTTTTTCCTTTCTCTCTTTTTTACCGCGTTCTCAATCTTTTCTTCTCCTTTTGCAACAACAGCATCATGTATGCTATAATGTCGAAATATTGTTAACCTTTTTCTATTAATGTGAAATGTAGTTAGTGATTGTTATAGAAAAAAATCTCAAACCATTAAAGAAATTTTAATTCTATATGAGTAACATTTTATTATTATTTTTATTCTGCATAATTTCTTAAAACATGAAATTAATTATTTTAATAGCTATTAATTCGTATTATCCTACCAATCAAATAACAAATTTAAAAGTATACAGCTAACATAAAATATAATATAATCCTTAATTTTTTTAATCCCTTTTTTTTATTATATATTCTGAATTAAAACATAATCAATAATTTAATTTATAATTTACTTAAAATTTTATTATAAGTAAAATTATAAAAAATACTATGCCATTGTTAAGTTGGAATCTCTGTCGCTTTTTCTGACCCACCACGATTACTTACATTTTCTTAGTTAAACAAAGATAGTTCGTTAGAGATATTTTGTCTATCTGCTTTCATAATTAGGGTTTTCTCTTAGATTATTTAATTATTTAATTAATGTCCATATAATCATGTTTTGTCAAAACAAAACAACACGAAGTAAGAGGAAGAATCAACAAATGTAAAAGCATAAAACTTATTTTTCATTATTCTAGCTTCTTCTAGATTTTTCCTCACCGGATGCAGTGCCTGCTGGAGCACAGTACGCGCGGTACAACCCAACGCTAGTGCCGTTGATACAAACCACATGCCAAAACGCCGACGTGGCAATCACTCAAGAGTCCTCTGTTTCTCTTTCTGACTTTTTATCTTTCACTTCACGCTTCTCGCCCTGTCTTCTCTTTCCTCTCTCATCTCTCTCTTCTGAGAAGAGGGAAAAAATGGAGTAGCACCTGTCATGTCCTCACTCGAAGCGAAACCCTAGAATAGTAGCATCGCATTCGCCTTCTTTTTGCAAATCCATAAATACCCCTCTCTCTCCACCCTCGCAATAAAAACCCAAACTCCACGAAACAGAACAAAGCCAAACGAAACAAAACACTCTCTCTCCGATTCTCTGCATCCAATCAGGTTCCATTCTCTTTCTTCCTTCGCACCGAAGTTCAAATCGGTACGTTGCTTCTCTCTTCGTTAATCTCATTCGATTAACTCTCTTTTACTCGAACAATTACAGTTACAAATACAATTACAAAAATAATAATTGTGCTCATGCTCCGTGAGCTAGGGTTAGGGTTTTTCCTCGCCGTGATTCCGTTAGTGGTTTCGCGGTTTGTGTATATTGCTTTTGACTTCGATCCTCTGCGCGATCATCGCGCTGTTAATTCTCCCTTGTTCTTCATTGCTTTTGTTGTTCTTGTCGTCGTCCTCACGATCGCGCTGCATCGCGTGTTCAGCAGCTTACTGCACTATATGCTTCCAACTAAGAGACCTTGCGAAGTACCGGTTGCAGCAGAGGAGACCGAGAACAGCGACATTTGCAGCAGTAGTTTTTCTAAGAAGAATCGGATCGCCGCCGGAACCGCTGATTCCACGGTGAAGAACGACGATTTCACCGTCCGGAGCTTCAACAACAACAGTAGCAGCAAAAGCGGGAGTACGAGTGAGGGAGCGTCGGCCATGGCTTTGGGCGACTCTAACCCGCCGGAAATCGATGAGGATCTCCACAGCCGTCAGCTCGCCGTGTATGGTCGGGAGACCATGCGAAGGCTGTTTGGCTCCAGCGTTCTGGTCTCCGGGATGCAAGGTCTTGGCGTCGAGATTGGTAAAATCTTTGAACACTTTACTTATGGATAATATTTGTGCTGTTTGGGTTTTATCTTGAATTGAGATCGCATTTAGATTTGCTGTTATCTGTGATGCCCTAGTTGGTGGTGAAACTCTGTTAATATTAGTTTTATCTGAGCTTTCTGCTTGATGTTTCTTTTAGAAGAGATCGTTAAGGTGATAAACAGTGGGATTTGTGTTAGTGGATTTGGTGATTTTATCCTTATCTGTCCACTGCCATCTTAAAAAAACTGTAGGCAGAGTGCTGTAACCCTCCCTGTTCGTAATATCGTAGTTTTGTTGTTGGTCTAGATTTGTCATAAAAATGATCACCAGGAATCTTCAAATTGCAATCGCGGTTAAGGCTTTGTCGCATCCTGTGATTTTTCCAAAAACGTTGATGTTGCCGACCGAATTTTAGAAACCTCTTGATCATCAACCGATGGAATCAGTCTTGTAGTTTCTTTTATAGATTTGTAATCTATAATTTTACATTGATTTATTGAGAGATATTTAATAATGTAATTTTTACCGTACGTTTTGTTGTGTGATTTGATTTTGTATTTAATGATGGTGATATTTGGGTTGAAGTCATTATCAGCTCTCGAATTTTAAATCTTGTTTTGGATTTCTAATGAAGTTTACTGCTTACAGCGAAGAATCTTATTCTTGCTGGTGTCAAATCTGTGACATTGCATGATGAGGGAACTGTGGAGCTGTGGGATCTTTCCAGTAATTTTGTGTTTTCAGAGAATGATGTTGGTAAAAACAGGGCAACATCTTCTGTTAGTAAGCTACAGGAGCTCAACAATGCTGTGATTGTCCAAAGCTTGACTACTCCTCTGACAAAAGAGCAGCTTTCTAATTTTCAAGTACCGACTTCTGCTGTCTAATCTTCCCTTTCAAAATTTATTTCATGTTATTTTTTATTAGAATGTATTTGTTTTTATGGTTGACATGTCATACTTTGTTTATAACTAGTAAGTTCCAGTCCCTTCACTTTCATAAAAGAATATTGTTTTACGAATTAATTCTTATGTGCATAGATTTTGAATGCTGCAAATGAAGTCACACTTGTAATAGTGATTATTGTTATTGTATAGCATTTATAATATAAGTTTCTATTAGTAAATGAATCACAGAGATACACTCACCTTCCTGAATGTCCCATTTCTTTTAAATTTGTATAAATTACGTCCTTGTTTGATCTGTATAATTCCGAAGTAATTTAATGCTGAAAAATTTCAAGTTTGTTTGTATTGATGTTAATAAATTGGATTCTTCATATTTTCAACTATAATTTCATTTCTATTGAAGTTTATTTTGATAATATATTTACTGTTTATTTCATTAATTTGTAGGCTGTTGTTTTCACCGATATCAGTCTAGAGAAAGCCTGTGAATTTAATGATTATTGTCGCAGTCAGCAGCCTCCTATTGCCTTTATTAAAACTGAAGTTAGAGGACTTTTTGGTTCCGTGTTCTGTGATTTTGGGCCTGAGTTTACTGTTGTTGATGTTGATGGGGAAGAACCCCACAGTGGCATAATAGCATCCATTAGCAACGACAACCCTGCTCTAGTATCATGTGTTGATGATGAGAGGCTTGAGTTTCAGGATGGAGATCTTGTTGTATTCTCTGAAATTCATGGTATGAAAGAATTGAATGATGGAAAGCCTAGAAAGATTAAAAATGCTAGAGCATATTCGTTTACTCTCGAAGAAGACACTACAAATTATGGTATGTATGAGAAAGGTGGAATTGTTACACAGGTCAAACAATCAAAGGTACTCAACTTCAAGTCACTGAGGGAAGCACTCAGTGATCCTGGTGATTTTCTTCTGAGTGATTTTTCTAAGTTCGACCGCCCACCACTCCTTCACTTAGCATTCCAGGGTTTGGATAAATTCATTTCTGAGCTAGGTCGCTTACCTGTTGCTGGTTCGGAGGAAGATGCAAAAAAGCTTGTATCTATTGTCAGTGAAATTAATGACAACACTACTGATGGAAAATTGGAAGATATTAATCCAAAACTTTTGAGAAACTTTGCCTTTGGTGCCAGGGCAGTATTGAATCCTATGGCTGCTATGTTTGGCGGAATTGTTGGACAAGAGGTTGTCAAAGCGTGCTCTGGGAAATTTCATCCACTTTTTCAGGTCAGAAAATTTTATCGCTCGACTTATTGAGTTTTTAAATTTTGTGTTTTGCAAGGTGAAACCTAACTTGTTTAAATATCTTTTATTGATAAATTTACTTCCCTTTCATATACTTGGGCTGATTGATGGTGTGTGTTCAGTTCGTTGTTTCTTTTTTAGTGTTAGTGACTTAACCAATGTAGTTTCTGAAGAAGATTAACTCCCTTCCCATTGGTCGAACTCTACTCTTATAAAGATATATGATCTTGACTATAATTTAGTATTACCCGACTTCAAAAATGCTGACATGTATGAGGATTTATTTGATTGTTGAGTTGCTGTCCTGAAACGATATACCAAAGTTTCTAATGCACAACGTTCAAAACTTAGGTAAGTACCCTGTGATTAAAAAAATCTTAGCTTCTATCCTAATCTTCTTTAGTCATGAAAAAATATTTAAAAGGAAATGATTGTCATAAGCTTGGACCAATGTTGTCAAAATTGTGAGCATATTTGCGAACTTGTGTGATTGTACTGGTGAAGGAGACAGTAGCGAGCTTAGACACAAAGTAGATGGGTAGAATCATGCCTCTGCTTGTGCACTGTGTTAATCTGTTTGTGCAGAGCCTGAATTGACTCGGGTGTTTTTTCGATTTGGGTTTCTGATGACCTAGTTTATAAATTTAAGAAAGATGGCCCTCGTTTCCTAGGTTCCTAATTGCAGTTTAGTATAAGGGCTAAACGGCTATGCACGATGATGCTCAATACTCCCATCATCATCATTGTCTGCCATGACAGCACTCATGTTGCTATAGTCAATACTTGCTGAGTCAGCAATCTCCGAGTCTCATGATCCTTGCTAGTGCTGCCTTCATCGTTGTTGGTCATTGCCTTCATCTTTGTCTCTATTCTGTTTTTTATTTTTCCTTGATATTTTCTTCTTTTCTTGCTTCAATTTAGACTTGTGGAGTGTTTTGTTCTGTTTAGAATTTGAAGAAAAAATGGAGTCAAATGAAGGTGGTTCAAGTCATTTTATGACATATGAATCTATTTTAGCTGTATTATGTATTGGATCTTAATATTTATGATTTATTTTTGTATATTCATAGCTCTTACGAATCAAGTTATGATCTTTAATCCCCTTCATGTCCTCAAGTTTGACAACATTGGTTTGAACCCTGGTCATCTATGTACCAGAAAGAACAATGATATAATCATTTGACTAATGTCAATCAGAAAGGAAAGATTAATGCATACATTAAAAAGAGCAAGGGAGATTAAGAAGCTGATGCTGATTAAGCCAATTGCCCCTATATAGCATACACAACTCTGGGATATGAGATTCATGTTTTGGTCACCCTTTTAAGCCATGGTCCACTTGTTTTTCCAGGAAAATTTCTGTGATCACTCCTCCTCTTTCTATATTCCACTCAATGCTAGGCAAGTGTCTAATTTAGATATACAACAGCTAAGATTAGAGAATAAAGATGAAGTGAGATACGCTTACTCATTTAATTGAATCCCATGATATTTTTCTGTTTTGAAGTTGGTGTTGTCATGATACTCGACAATCACATAGGATTATAGGCTATTGGTAAAAATATGTTGTTTTTTGTTCTGTGGAACTGATGTTTTCTAAATTTTTGTCAATTGCCTCTTTAATTAGAATCGTATCCTAGGGAAGAAGGGTCTGATTGTTAGTTTATAGGTTATAAAATGATTTTAGAAAATAGTTTCTAGATAGATAACTAATAGTAAGGCAATACAATTTATTTTGGATTCTTTGTTTTAAAGACTTAAGAAATTGGTATTACTTTTAAAAACAGTATTAATAAACTAAACTTATCTATTGATTTTTTTCTTTAAGTAACAGAACATAGCTTTCAAGAATTGAAAACAATGGGCACTTAATAACACTGGTCTTTGGTATGTGTTATGGTTTTAACTTTTGGTTCCTCTGCAGTTCTTCTACTTTGACTCTGTTGAATCACTCCCTTCAGACCCAGTGGACCCAGATGATTTCAAACCAGTAAATGGCCGTTATGATGCACAGATTTCAGTGTTTGGGCGGAAATTACAGAAAAGATTAGAGGATGCTAAAGTGTTTGTTGTTGGATCTGGTGCTTTGGGATGTGAGTTTTTAAAAAATCTTGCTCTCATGGGAGTTTCTTGTGGAAGTCAGGGTAAACTCACTATTACTGATGATGATGTGATAGAGAAGAGTAACCTAAGCAGGCAGTTTCTTTTCCGTGATTGGAATATTGGACAGGCTAAGTCCACAGTTGCTGCTTCAGCTGCTGCTTCCATCAATCCTAGTTTTAATATTGAAGCTCTACAAAATCGTGTTGGCACAGAAACTGAAAATGTATTCAATGATACCTTCTGGGAAAACTTGAATGTTGTTGTAAATGCCCTAGACAATGTTAATGCAAGATTATATGTTGATCAGAGATGCCTGTATTTCCAAAAGCCTCTTCTGGAGTCTGGAACTCTTGGAGCGAAATGCAATACACAGATGGTTATTCCTCACCTGACAGAAAACTATGGGGCATCAAGAGATCCTCCTGAGAAACAGGCACCGATGTGCACTGTGCACTCATTTCCACACAACATTGACCATTGCTTGACATGGGCACGATCTGAATTTGAGGGTTTGCTAGAGAAAACTCCAGCTGAAGTAAATGCATATTTGTCTAACCCAAGTGAATATACCACCTCAATGAGGAACGCTGGTGATGCTCAAGCAAGGGATAACTTGGAGCGTGTTCTTGAGTGCCTGGACAGTGACAAATGTGAAACTTTTGAAGATTGTATCACTTGGGCTCGGTTAAAGTATGTGCGTTTGTCAGTATATGCTAGTCTTTTTTAACTTTTATATTAATGTTGTGTGAACATATTACTTTTATGTCCACTTATAAAACACATTTCTCACAGGTTTGAGGATTATTTTGCTAATCGGTTGAAGCAGTTGATCTATACTTTTCCCGAAGATGCTGCAACTAGTACTGGAGCTCCTTTCTGGTCCGCGCCAAAAAGATTCCCTCATCCCCTGCAGTTCTCATCGTCTGATTTAGGTCATCTAAATTTTGTGTTGGCAGCCTCAATTTTGCGTGCAGAAACTTTTGGTATCCCAATCCCTGATTGGGTTAAGAACACTCGGAAGGTGGCTGAAGCTGTGGATAGGGTGATAGTACCCGACTTTCAGCCGAAGAAAGGTGTGAAAATAGTGACAGATGAGAAGGCTACCAGTCTCTCTACAGCTTCTATAGATGATGCAGCAGTTATTAATGATCTAATAGTCAGGTTAGAGAGGTGTCGCGCTACTCTGCCGTCAGAGTTCAGGATGAAACCAATTCAGTTTGAGAAGGTACGGCATTTCCCGTCACTTTCTCTGACGCTCATCAATTTGTATTTTTTGTAATTATGTTCAATGGTCCTGAGTTTATATTTACCTGATGTGACTCTTCTGCATTTTGTGTGTTTATATATATTTTTTAGTTATCGCCGATTGAGAACACAAACCATTCTGCCATTTTAACTGCAGGATGATGATACAAACTACCATATGGACGTGATTGCTGGGCTTGCGAACATGAGGGCCCGGAATTACAGCATTCCTGAGGTGGACAAGCTGAAAGCCAAGTTTATTGCCGGACGGATCATTCCTGCAATTGCAACCTCGACCGCCATGGCCACTGGTCTTGTCTGCCTGGAGCTTTACAAAGTGTTGGATGGAGGGCACAAAGTTGAAGACTACAGAAACACATTTGCTAATTTGGCACTGCCTCTGTTTTCAATGGCTGAACCAGTTCCACCGAAGATTATCAAGCATCAAGATATGAATTGGACAGTTTGGGATAGATGGATTGTTGGTGATAATCCTACCCTTAGAGAACTTCTTGAGTGGCTTAAGGCAAAGGGGTTGAATGCTTATAGTATTTCCTGTGGAAGTTGCCTGCTCTATAATAGCATGTTCCCTAAACATAAAGAGCGAATGGACAAAAAGGTAGCAGATTTGGGAAGGGACGTGGCCAAGTTGGACATTCCTTCATACCGTCGTCATTTGGACGTTGTTGTAGCATGTGAGGATGATGATGATAATGACATTGACATCCCTCAAATATCCATTTATTTCCGTTGATAGAGCCCTCTTTCTCTTCCGTCTTTCAGACCGACACCATGTTTGACTTATGCATCATATTCATAATTCATACAAAAAGAAAACATTATGTCAATTTTCATGTGAATTCAGAAAACAACTTTGTTCCTCCTGGCATTCTTACTCTGTTTGCATATACTATTATGTTGTTACGGTCTCTGTTTATTAAGTGAAGAGTTGAGATTATATTTCAGTTTAGGCTTCATTTTTTAAAAAATAAATAAATTGTGGATACTTCTAAAATAACACTGTATTGTAATAATTTAAGTACACTTTTAAAATGTTTAGATGGTATAAGTTGTAGTTAAATTATATCAATATAAGCATTATTTTTTTATTTATTTCATAAATTAAACATTGCAATGGGGTCACTTCATCATAGAAAGGAGAGTAGCTTGGAAGTGCTATGGTTTTGTTAATAAATGTTTAGTGAAATTATTAGTAAAAACACATTAGACATATATATAATACTTTTCGATAATGTTTTTATTAAATTTTTTCAATTCTATAATATTTTGTTTATAGATAAATTATTTAAATTTAAATTACATTCATATTATTTCAATTGTTGATTATTTTTCATTCTGTATAAGTTTTATAGTATATTTTCAATACTTTTTATAATTTAAACCAAAGTAAAATAACATTTTTAAATGACTATCATGCTTTCATTATATTAACTAATATAACACTTAACAAATCTACTATCCTATAAATCGAATGTAATAATAAAATTAATTATATATTTAAAAAAATCCTGACCATTAACTGTATAAATGTCAATATCTTATTTAGTAAACAAAATTAAAAAAAATAAAGTTAACCTCATACAACACGGCTAAAAGTATCAATAGAATCTTATGATTGAAATTATATCAAAAATAAAAAAAGGTCATGAATATATTTTAGGGTCAAATAAAATAAATATATAAATCATAGAAGTGTTTTTAAAATCGTTACTTCCAGTATTGTTTAAGTTTTTTTTTTTTTTTAAAAAAGCGTTATAAATTTGGAAAAATTTTTT
>Ga0209589_1013975_pt1 | contig 10249 bp, 3 predicted proteins | sample CowpeawhiteBW_FD_187525 | JGI IMG/M metagenome (GOLD analysis project Ga0209589, IMG submission 187525) | Root nodule microbial communities of legume samples collected from California USA - Cow pea white BW (SPAdes) (version 2) | ecosystem: Host-associated > Plants > Roots > Nodule | place: USA...
TTCTTAGAAACTAATAAAAATGTGTGAAACATAGAATGGTGATGTTTCTCCATGGATGTAGGGGTGAGGTGGAAAAGACGGAATTGCCCTTGGGAGAGTGTTGATAATGATTGAGTTTGCCGTACGTGGGGAAATCCCGAGGGCATTTGCGTCCCTAACATGTTTCTTGTTTGCTCTTACTCTACTTTCAGTTTTGCAACCTACGTACTGCATCGTTTTGCTCCTTTTAGTTAGTACCATTAAAAACAGCTGCATAGTGCATTGCATCAACAAAATAAAAACTATATACTATTTTTATTTTTTTATATTTTTTTGGGGTACGTGTTTTTTTTTTGTCTAATTAATTAACTATTGTTTGATTTTGACGTGCAGGTTCCATCTTCTCTCTGAGTTTGATAACGGAAAACGTAGCTGCAGGAAGAGATTGGCAGATCACAATCGCCGCAGAAGAAAAACTCAGCAACCATCTCAAGAAATTCAGAAATCTCAACCCTCTTTGGATAATGTTGCAAGTACAATCTCTTTCTCTCTCTCTTTCACTCTTCTTCTTCTTCTTCTTCTTTCTCTCACCATGTTCAATTATCACTCTGATTGCTACAATGGCTCATTGAACAACCAAGATCTGTCATCCGACAACAGAAAAAATCAATCCTTTTTTAAATTTACGCACACCGTGTTTCCAAAACCTCACCTTCAGACTGTTTTGTCGGACTTTCTTTCTCCCACATGCATGATTCCTTGAAAATTATTGGTAGGGAGAAGAATGAGGGTTTTCTGTTGTTCTATTTTTGAATTATTTTTTTGAAGGATCTCCACCTGACTCCGGAGCCCAGTCGTCGTCGGTGACGGTGGCGGTGTCACCGCCGGACTATTTCCGGCAGAGGCCGTATCAGAGCGCGAACCCTTCCACAAATTCAAGCTCACTGTTTTTCTCCAGCGGGTAGTGCATGTTGGAGCAGTTTAATTTGCATGGCTAATCAACATTTGCAAGGAATTAACGAAGGAGCGTCAACAACAACAATAATGATGATAATCATAAAAAATAATATATAGTGAACTAGTACTACTACTACTACTTCTTCTTCTTTTTCTTTTTTCTTCCACTTGTAACTCCCGATCTTAGTTTCAAAGTTTGTATTAATTAAATCTGGCGTTATTGATGTGTACGAATTGTGATTTAAAGCATCTATGTTAATGAGGGTCTTAATGTGTTAATTGTTGTTGTTGTTGTTGTTTTTGAATGGCTAGGTTTTATGGTAAGTGGCAAATGGAATTGTGAGGAATGGCCCCTACCTTTTTTATGATGCGTTCAGCTTTTATTTTCACTGCTGTAAAATTTAGTTATGGTAAACCGTAGAAGGGAAAATTGGACCCCTCTATTTGGATTTTCCCGGAAATAGGACCTGTTTCGTTTCTCAGGAAATTGTGGCAGCTGAGCACGGGTGTTCAGGTCTATACACATATTCATTTTCGAGCATTCAATTATTTTCTTTTTGTCTGTCCCTCAAACTTTTCCCAAAAAATTAAGGCATCATGTAAATCAATATACTACTATCGTTTTACATGTAAATCCGTATAAAAACGGTTATTTACGAACGTAAATATCGTGAATCGATCTTATCTCTGTTATATGACATCAGTCTTTAACCGGTATATACAATAATCTTATATTGTTTAAGAATCGAGATAGGTTAAGATTAATTTAAATACACATTTTCAAACTTTAACACGGACAATACTAATCTGTAAGAGATTTTTAACACTTCAAATAGGACAATATCACGATTAGTGTCTTGATGAATTTTGGAGTCGGAATATGATATTGAATGAGAAAATAAAAGTGGTAATGAAATAGGGTTGGATGTGAATTTGTAGCTAGGAACATTTATTGGAATCCCTAGCCGTCAAGCTGTCTCCTCTATGGAAGCTATATAGCTGTACTAAACCCAGTTAATTGTTTCCAATATCAACCTGCAGATACCCTTTTCTCTCTCTCTATCTCTCTATCTTTCTCTCACTCAAACAATGTCATCATACATGTGTGGCTATTCCTTGTTAAGTACCTAACGGTTGGGTCTACCTAAAAACCAAACCAAAGTAGAGGGAGAGGGTATCCTAATCTTTGAGGTTATCTTATCTTAGGATCATTTCATTGCATGGGTCCATAATCCTAATTAAGGTCCAATGCTTAAGTAATTAACCTCTCTCTCTTCACTTCAATGCTTGGTAGATTAAATTAATACACAACACATATTGAGCAAGAGTTCCAGTAACTATGTAAGTAATCTTAAAAATCAGTAATCATTAATACAAAATAGACATTTTATGTCTGCAATTTTACGTTTGACCCACTAGAATCAGACAAAAAAAAATGACCAGTGACAAACTTGTAAATAAGTTATCAATTGTTTACATCTGACGCCTTAGGGTCAGATGTAAATCTCTTTTGTTACGTTGATTGCATATGCCACACGTAAATTTACATCTGACGCGCTAAAGTGAGACGTAAATTTACGTCTGATCTGTCTCATCTGACATAAATTTACGTCTGATTACAGTGCGTTAGACGTAAATTTACGTCTGATGAGACAGATCAGACGTAGAGATAAACTTATGACTATAGTTACTACGTCTGACCTAAACTAGACGAGAAAAGTAAAAAGCGTCAGACGTAAATGACGTTTTTTGTGTTAGTGAATATATATTAACATAGAGATTAAGTCAATAGTTATTCAATAATCAAAGATTATTTTTTACTTGGTGTAATCTCAATACTAGTTTAGAAAGTGAAATCGTTGAGGAACTAACCCTCTAAGGTGAGATTAGTAGGTGTTTGGGTAGTATTAGCAAGTTTAGGAATCATTGTGCGTGTGAATTAATGGGATGTGGAGGGAGTTATTCTAGTTTTTAGCAAATTTTAACCTTAAAATGTTACACGAATTGTCGTCAACCAATAAAGCACGTGATTTGAAGAAAAACACAGAGAGAATAATGTGTTTTTTTTTTGAAAAAGAATGATTATATTCTATATAATGTTTTGGACACTTCTTGAGCATAACTTAAAAATGAGAAACATAGAGATATATTAAATGGTGTTTAGATATTTGATGACAATCTACTTTTAGAAATAATATGATCATTAAAAAAATATAATTTTAATAGATAATAAAAGGTAAAATAATAATGTAGAGGATGAGTATAAAAATTTGTTGAGTGTCGAAATATTCGATCTATATTATAATAGTTATGAAAAAAGGAAGTTAATATGAAATACAGTAACAATAACGATTAACATATGTTAAACATATTTCGTATATGCTTTGATGTTAAAGGGTTTATATAGTTGTATTGGAAGTTTGAAACTTTTATAGTAAATTAGACATACTTTCTTAAATTATGGTTTAAATAGAGAGAAGATTATCAAATGTTGGATATATTAATTACATTTTGTATATATTCTATGGCATTAGATACGAGTCTAAACACTTCAAGTATATTATTTATTTATATATTTTAATTTGAGACAAAAAGAGTACCAATCAGAATGTAAAAATTTGTGACAAATATGACACGACTTGTAAGGTGAGGTTTGCACCACACTTTTCTATTATGAAATTGTTTTATCTCTAGTCGATGTGGGACTTTCAACACATCCCCTCACACCGAGGTATATTCATCTCGTGCGTGTGACTAGAAATGGATGGTCCGATAGCGGCCCGAGATAGCGGGTGAAACAAAATATCCAAGAAAGTTCGCTAGAATAGGCTTTAACCTAACTTTGATACCATGTTAGAAGTAGGTTGTTTAAGCCTAACTCAACCTCACAAAATCAAAATCGGCTTGTAAGGTTAGTACTCCACTTATATATATATATTATAAAATTGTATTATCTTTAGTCGATGTAAAATTAACAATAATGGTACCTTAAATTATGGTGTGTTTGGTGGGAACATGGTGACTGGTTAGGGTGAGTGGGAGATGAAGGTGTGGTGTGTGTAAAGATGTCTAACGCGTTTAGGGTATCCCACAACACCCACCCATGTGGTGCATGTTTCTATGGATAGAGCAAGCAAAAACAATAAGAATGGGAAGGTACACGTAGCCATAGCCCTAACAAGTTTCTTACATCAAATTATCATTAATAGTGTGTGTGCCCTTCAACCATTTCCAACTTCCAACTTTTTTTTTTTCACACACCATTCCTTTCATTTTTAGTACTCTCATCAAATTAGGTAATGTGTGTGAGCACCTCGACAACTTTTGTCTCAATTATTGCCAACAAATTATCCTCTCTTCTTTTCACTCTTCACTTAGGGTAAAACTTTATTAATAATAATAATAATACCAATATCTACCCACCAAATTAATCAATGCCTTAGCTTAATTAGCCTAATCATTCACATAATTTCACTTACATCTTGCATGGCCAAAACTTTTGTAGAGCCTACACTTTTGGTTTCTGCTTCACACACAAGTGTACTTTGTCAAATTTTTCCATTCATTCTTTCTTTTTTAAAAGAAAAAAAAAAACTTATTCTTTTAGGTTTCAGATATTGCTACCCCATTTCTTCTATTTTTGAATATATATATATATATATATGGAAACAAGTTTTTCTTTTCTTTTTTAATCCAAGTTATATATAAAGGTGGTTTAAATAATATTTTAATTTTAAGTATGTTGTCATTATTATTAGGGTTATCCCATTAACAATATTTGTATGCTTAATATATATTTGCCAATATTTTTTTTATGAAATATTTTAATAGGTTAAGAGTTCATATATATTATTCTATTTATGATATGAACTCTTAATGAAGGTGAGATTTTTCTTTTTCTTTTTAAAAAATATGTGATATCTATCCATTGAAAAAAGTAATCAGTGTTAGGGAGAAAATAATTGAACTGCTAAGAGTAGTTTTCTATCCAAAAATCCATAATTGAGTGTCTGTGGCCATGGATTCGTACCTAAAATAGAAAACCAAATAGACATGGTTTCATCTTCTGCTTTTAATTTGCTAGAATAAAAAATAAAGTTTATTATTATTATTATATATAGATATTTTACAGATTTTAGAAAAATGAACCGAGAGATGATTGAAATATTTCAACAAATTTGGAACATATCCGATAAAATGTAAAAATCATATCATTGAATTACTTGTAAGTCATATATAATTAACCTTCTTTCTTTACTTAGTTTCAAAGGGTTTTGGTATTTTAATTTTTTACTTAGGCAATGAAATTATGACCAGTATATTTTGTTGACACATCAAATCTAATTCATTAATTGGGTGGTTTTAATATTTTGATGTTTGTACTTCAATCGCAAAGTCTTATTCACTTTTTTTTCTTTGCATGATATTGATCTATATTGTCTTTAACTGAAAATAGAGTTTGTGATGTGATATATTTAGAAATGTCATCATAACTTGAATTATGAATAGTATTTTTAAGTAATAAGGACACACACAATTCCTAATGTATTACTAAGTAACAAAGAATTAAAAACTCTTAAACTAGGAGACTCTTGGCATCATCATAATATTTTTAGAAGAAAAATAATAATATTATTATTACTAACGTATACTTGTCACACTTGTATGAACATATTTTTTAAATATATGTGATATTATATTAGTAGGTGATGATAATATAATGTTATTAAATTAATATATAAAATAAAATTATATTTATTAAAAATAAACAAAAATATATCAGAAAAGATGAGAAAATAATTATTGATAAATAGAAAAAAGGAAGCATAAATGATTTTATAAAAAGTTTGTAAAAGTAACAGTCAATTTTCAAAAATTTAATAAATAATTATATTTGAAAAAATAAAATTGATAATTTAAAACGTAAAAAAGAAGAAATTCTCTTTACATATTTTTATAAATTATTATTATTATTATTATTATTATTATTATTATTATTATTATTATTATTATTATGGATTTCAAGCTTTTGATAATTTGGTCTTAACAGACCATATATTCTTAAGTTATTATAATTTTTATTAAAGTACAACATGATATATATATATATATATATATATATATATATATATATATATATATATATATATATATATATATATATATATATATATTTTTCTTTAAACAATGATCAATTTCATTAACATGTCTCCATGATTTCTTCTTTTGATTTCAATATAACACATAAACAAAAAGAAAGAAAAAATAATTGTTAAGATGAAATAAATTGTGAGAAATATACATTATATACGTTGTAACATGTAATACAAAATATTATATAAATGATTGTATGAATAATCCAACTCTTAAAAAAAATTTATACACATTCTTGGAGAGATTCTTGAACCATAAATATTTATAATTAATATAGACTCTTGCCAACTAATCTGCTATGCTTAATAATATAATGAAATCTAACATTAATTACGATCCTCCCAAAAAGGTAAACAGTATAAAAATAACTTAAGACACTTCAAAACAATTAAACCATTACATATGTACCTAACCCCAACACGTTACACCACGTGGTTTTTTTCCTATAGGTTTTATAATAATTTATTGTGAGCTAAAACAATCTTTTAGGTAAAATAATTCTGTTCGAGTCAAACTTTCTTTCAAAGGTTTTAATATAATCATATTTTCAAGATTTAGACTTAATTTTTTTATCAAACTGAAATAATCTTATATAAAGTAAAAACACTAATACCACTTATAGTATTAATGATTATCGTTGAGCTAATGAGTTTTCACATGAAACGAAAATCACAAACAATGATTTATAGACTAGAAAAAGGTATAATAAATTCACAAACAACAATTTATAATCTAAAAAAGACGTAATAAATTTTAAGTTTTATTTGAAAAAAATAAACTTTAAATTTAACTCCATAGTTCAAAATTGAAAACTATAATAAGTTCACAAACAATAATTTATAATCTAAAAAAAGCATAATAAGTTTTGTTTGAAAGAACTAAACTTTAAACTTACTTCAATAATTTAAAATTGATTTAAAATTGATTTGTATGCTAAGATTTATATTATTTATATACTATAAAATTATTTTATCTCCGGTTGATATAAAATCTTCAACATATACTCCTAAACCAAGACATATACATCTTGAATTGTTGAAAATATTATTTAATATCTTTTTATTTAAATTAGCTTTTAGTAAATATTTCAGTTTTAGATATATGTTTTAATTTTAAAAATTAGTTATTATTTTAGATTAAGATTAAGATTTTATAAGTATTTTATATTTGATATTTGGTTATATTTTACTTTATATATAAGGTATATTAATAAAATACAAAAACAAGTTCCTTCATACAATATATCTCATATGTCTGTCATATATATCATATCTCTCGTACTTTCAAAAGTCCAACACTAGGTGATAGACAAACCTGATAATAAATCTCGCAATGATATTTTAAATGGTTTTGATATTATATTTAAGTAAATCTTAAATTTAACTCAAAACTTTATAACACCGACTCATAAATAAGATTTATACCACTTTTTTTATATACAATAAATTTTTCTTTTATCCCATTGGTGTGAATCTCGAATAAAGTTTTGAAAATTATTGTTTAAAACATAAGCTTAGGAAATTAAAAAGAAAAATGAAAAAAGAAGGAAGAGAAATGAGTTTCCCCATGCACACGTTGCAGAAACGCAGAACATACGTTTAGGTTGCATGCATGAGAAGCATTATTAGCAGAAGAAGACATGAATTGTTGGATATTTTGCTTGGTAGCAAACGATGTAATGGTTTGGTAAGAATGATGAAGTTTTTTGAGGATTTTGAGGATATGGCATGTTGTTGTTTCCTTTTAAGAAGTGGGTGTGGGTTTCTTTGCCATGAACCTTCCAAGAAAACCATGGTGGACCACACATGCACTTTCATTTTCATTTCCTTCTCTTAAATTAATTTGCTTTATTTATTTTTTTCTCCATTTTTGCTACTTCACTTTACAAGAATGAAAGCACCATATTTTGTAGTCACTATAACGAAGAAATAGAAGTTGATGATACCAACAACAACAACAAAAAATGTGAGATATCACCATCAACGCTTCGTGTCGTGACAAAACTCTAAAGCACAAATCAAACTCGACAACAACGTTTTCATTGGTCATTGCAGATGCGTTTTGTCTACGAAGCTTCGTACCAACTTTGCCTAATCTTGTATTAATCTAAACCGCCAAAACTTTCAAACTTTATAGCAATAAAAAACATGCTTCTAATATATGCATCTCAAACTCTTTAATTTTACGTAAATTAAGCGTGAGTCTAAGTTTCACATTAAGTAAAACTGAGAAAGTTGAACACCATGTAAGGATGAAGACCCATAAACTCACTCATTTCCTTATGTGTCAATCCCTTATTTGTGTATAAGGGCTGAAGTACTTCAAGTGCTCCTATTTAAATACATATTTATACTTGCCACTTAAAGGATGAAAAAAAAAATCATTGATATTATATATCTTCAACTGTAGCTTTTAACCTAGTGGTAAGTGTTTGATCCTAACAAAATTAATCTTTATATAGGTAAAATATTACTAACTTGATTTCACCCTAAATTATTCTTTTACACATTTTCATTTGGTTTAAGAGTATTGGAAGTTCCACATTGACTAAAGATAAGGTCAATTCACAATATATAAATAGGTAAGTGGGTGCAATCCTCACCTTACAAGCTGGTTTTGTGGGGTTGAGTTAGACTTTAAACTCACTTTTAACATGGTATCAGATCCATGTTTGAGCCTATCCTAGCGAGCTTTCTTGGACATTCTATTCCACCAAGTATCGGGCCACTAACGGACTGCCCACTAACGTAAGGAGATGTGTTAAAATTTCTACATTACAAGTCGATTTTGTGGAGATGAGTTAGGCTTTAAACTCACTCATAAGAAAGAGTTTGATTAATATTCTTTACTACGTAATATTCACATTTTTTATCCATGACAACAATTTCAGTTTTGTCAAGTACCTCATATAACTTCGTGTTTTTTTTTTCTTATTAAGATATTTCCTATTATAAATTAAGATGCACGTTATATTAATTATTAACCTTGCCCAAAGTCATGTTAGATAGTAAATACCTTTCACTTTTTATTTTTTATTTTTTACAAATATAGCAACATGTTATTGGTAGACACGAACATACAATAAACTGTAGACGATGATATATTGATAAGGTTTTGCTTACGTAAAGAAAATTAACAAATTCACTGTTCACAATAATGTTCTAACATATGTCAAACTGTTAACAGAAACAAACAAAATTGAGTCAATTTATCCACCAAACGAGTGAATTTGAGATATGAACGTATTATCATACTATTTCGCTTCACCAAAAATAGGAACAAAATATATTCCTCAGATTTAGCTACCATATTTTTCTTTTCTTCTTCTTCTTCAAATTGTTTTAGAATCAATAACTTTGTTTTTTGGTAAGTGGTATAATTTATTTTTAATTAATAATTATTGTTAAAATCCTTTCTTAAAAAATAACTAAGCACTATAAGATTTTTTTTAAACAATAACCAATTTTAATGACTAAAAATAATTAATTACTAGTAAATAATTTATAAACTAAAAATTATTAATAACTAAAATATTTTAAAAAAATTATAATTCAATGTCATAACAAAAGGTTTAAATTTCATTAAGAGAGGTTTGATATTAAACGTGCCAATTTCAAATAGTGCATCCTTTCTTTAGATTTGTTTCTTTCTCCACTCTCCTATTTTTCTCAGTATTCTGACATTTTTTTATGATAAGTTTCATAAAAAAATTCAATATATCTTACATATTTTTTTCACATAATAAAATTAAATTATCATCCAAACTAAGAATTCAAAATTTTAAAAAATTGAATTGATTTATCCAAATAAACAATCTAAAACAATGAAAAGAATTTAAAATCAATTCCAATTTCAAACATTTTAAAATTCTTCAATTAAAAAAATGTAACATGAAAATTGAATAGAATATGAAACCTTTTAGCTTTGCCTAGGTTTGGCCAATCTGAAATTATATTGCACATTAGTCTATTTGCATTAATTATACAGAAATATGTCACATTTACGTTAATCAAAATTTTGGACTTCCATGATTCTTTTTCAGCGAATTAAGATCAATTTATACATCGTTGCAGAGAAAACAAATATAAAGAAATAATAATAATTGAATAACAAATAATATGAAGAAAAACAATATGAAGAAAACAAAGTGAGAATATAT
>Ga0209589_1013976_pt1 | contig 10249 bp, 6 predicted proteins | sample CowpeawhiteBW_FD_187525 | JGI IMG/M metagenome (GOLD analysis project Ga0209589, IMG submission 187525) | Root nodule microbial communities of legume samples collected from California USA - Cow pea white BW (SPAdes) (version 2) | ecosystem: Host-associated > Plants > Roots > Nodule | place: USA...
TTAGATATTTTAATTAAGTGATTGTTAGAAATTTTTAATGAACTTCTTATGTTTTCAGGCTCTTCTAGATTAAAATTGGACAACATGAAACTTTATAAAATGTTGCAAGAGGTGTACATTGATGAAGCTAGTAATTTCTTTAATATTTTATTCAAAAATAAACTACAATATAAATTGGTCGTGATTTTTTATTTGTTTGTTTTTCAAGAATCAATCGGAGAAAAGAGACTTCTTATCCAAGCACTAATTATGGTTAAATATTTATTTTTTAAATATTTTTGTAAATACCCGCGGGTACCCGTGGATACCCGCGGATATGAAAAAAATAGACGGGTACCCGCATAACGGATACCCGACGGATATGGGTACGGGTACAGGGCGAATATTTATTCAGCGGATAGGGTACGGGGGAGCTACTACCCGTACCCTACCCGCCCCGTTGACATCCCTAGTTGTGGATCAGGTTAGCAAATGTTACCGGTGTGAGTGTGCGAGTTGTAGCTTGTACGAATACGTCCAAATAGATTGTCCTCCTCAGTATCTAGCTACGAGTTTAGTAGTAATGGGACGTTAAGAACTATGTTCGTATTGGGAAATCCACCTGGCATTATGAAGTATGGTCCGTAGCAGGTTTCCTGCACGTGTCTACAAGTTGTGGTTTGTAGGTGTGGCAGCAAGTGTACTTGAGGTATTCATCTAAAGACGTAGATCATGGATGACATGGTGGTGGTCATGTGGTTTGGAATCAAAGGATAGAGTTCCTTTGATGTTTGTGTGCTTATATATATATATATAGGGGTGGCAATGCGGGCCGGCCCGCCCTGTTTAGGCCCGCCCCGCATAAGGCCCGTACAACGCGGGCTGGCCCGCCCCGCCCCGCATACTTTATGCGGGCTGAAAACACTGGCCCACCCCGCATACTCCTTGGCCCGCGGGCCGGCCCACTTTTTTTTTAATTTTTTTTAATTTTTATGATAAAACTTTCAATGTTTAAAAATTGGGAAACTTTAAGAAGTTCACAAAATTAAGTAAAGACTTTGGCGAATTAGATGATAAATTGATAATTCAACATCTTCATCATATTCATACTATGACATACACAATGTATTTTTTAAATTTTAGCACATTAAAAATTACATAATACTTGTCTTTTCCAGTTATACAAGAATTTGAAACGTTAATGTAAGATTCCATAAAAGAAGTAATTAATATACACAAGTACAAGTTTTTTTTTTAATTTTATGCGGGCTTGCGGGCCAGCCCGCATGGGCCGCGGGCCAAGCCCGCGTGGGCCTGCGGCCTCACTACCTTGGCTCGTCCCGCATTTTTTCTGCGGGCCTGCGGGCCCGGCCCGCAGGCCAGGCCCTAATTGCCATCCTTATATATATATATATATATATATATATATATATATATATATATATATATATATATATCTAAATGTTATATATGCTTTATACTGTTAGCTCACCCTATCTGCTTGTGTTTAGCGATGATCATGTATTGCGTTACACGAGAGCAGATGATGTCATAGGTGGTTCTGGTGAGGCTTTGATCCGGAGCGGGTATTTCATAGGAAAAAGCTATACTTGAGTTTATTATTTATGGTTTTGAATAATCTTTTAAACACTCATATGGTCGACTTTATCAATCTTATTTGAGTATTATAAATTATGGATTTTAGACTATTTCAAATGTAATAAAAGTTTTAAATTCCCTGAATTTTTGGAAACACGTTAATAATAAATGAAGTTTTATTTTTATTTTCTGATTTTATTATTTAAATTTGTAATATCCGACCGGGATGTTACAACAATCACTAAGAATGTTGGAGGAAAATATTCCAATTATTCTTTGCAAATTGGAAAGAATATTCCCACCTGAGTTCTTTGATTCATTTGTCATATAAAGCATGGCTTGGTGGGCCAGTGCAATATAGGTGGATGTATCCATTTGAAAGGTGATAACCCATGATTACTATATCTTTATAGCTTTACACTTTTATTCTCATTTCAAATCATAATCTATTCATTTCTTTGTATAGATTTAGGGGGAATCAAAACGTTTTGTAAAAACCAAAGCCAAAGTGGAAGGATCAATTTATGAAGCTTACTTGCATTGTGAAACAACATATTTTTGTTCTCATTATTTCAAGAACTTCATCTTATCGCCTAGCAATATTAGGAAGGAAACACACTGGCAAAATCAAGCATGTGACTCAACATTATTAGTGTTTCGAGAAGTTAATCGTCACACAGGGAAGGAGTCGACTCATTGGTTAACTGATGCTGAATTCAACTCTGCTTATGTCCATGTCTTAATCAATTAAGCTGAAGTTAAACTATATCTTGACTATGTTCTAATCTCATTCTATGCACCCTAATCAAGAAATTTCTATACTCACTAATTGTATTCTTATTTAATAGCTCATTCGTTGTGGTTGAGCAAGTACCTAAAAGAACTGCTAATGCTCGAATATACTTAGATTTTCCTTATTTGTTCAAACATCAAGTATGAACTTCATCAAGTTTCTTAAACAAATTGTTATCGAAATTGATGCAATTATTTATTGTTGCCTATTTGTAGGTTCATAATTCACCAATGGTTCCCACAAATCAAGAGTTAAGGGATTTGGCAAATTGGCCCATGAGATGCGTCAAAGAATGGCACACCTACTTTGTTAATGGGTACAAGTTTCACACTAACGAAATACAAAGGAAATAAGACAATTAACTGTGGTGTGTACGTCAAGGGCCTTACAAACGGTGGTTATGATGATTTTTATGGAATAATTCATAAAATATATGAGTTAGAGTACAACACTTGTACTTCTCCAAATAAAGTAGTTATTTTTTATTGTGAATGGTTTGATCCTTCTAGAGATGGTACAAGAGTGAATCCTAAGTATGATATTGTCGAACATGAAATGCGTAAAAGATACCTACCATTTGATCCATTCATTCTAGCAAACAATGTTAGACAAGTGTATTATGTCCCATATTCAACATTTCAGAGCATCAATAAAGGTGGTTGGTGTGTTGCAATACAAACTAAGTCTAGGGGTTGCATTGAGTCAAATGAGGTGGAAGAAGAAATTCCCTATCAAGTTGATGAAATGTCACATGCCCATGAAATAATTGAAGTTGAAGATGTATCTACATTGCATGCCTTTCATAGTGCTCATGAAGAATTGGATGGAGAGATACAAGAAGAAGATGAAGAAGATCTGAACAACCAAGAAGAAGAAGAAGAAGAAGAAGAAGAAGAAGAAGAAGAAGAAGATGATGATGATGATGATGATAATGATGATGATGATGATGATGATGAACATGATGATGACGACGACTATGACGATCATTACAAAAATGATGACGACGACGATGACGACGATTGAATTATTTGGTTGTTGTCAGATGTTATTGTGGTTGTTGTAATTGTTAAATTTATGTAAAAGATTCCCTAATTATCTTTTGGCAAACTTTAAATATATCACTTATAAAAGTATTATCTTTGTGGTTGATACTGTCGGTAATAACAATTGTCATCATACAACTATCTGTTTCATACTTGATGTTTAATTTTGTTGTTTTATACAGTTTGATAGCTGCAATGTCACCTAAGCGTCCATCTAGTTCCAATAAAGGGAAGAAGATATCAAAACCAAGAAATCAGCCACGCTATATCATAAAGGTTCTTAACCAAACACCACATAGTGCACCTATTCAGGCACCATCCCCTTTTAGGGTACCCACACCACACCCTGCTATGGCTACCACACCATCTACATCCACACCACAGCCTTCGCATACAAGACCAGCTCAAAGTACACCCATTCAGTCACCATCCCCTATTGTGGTTCCCATACCTCTTACATCCACACCATAACCTTCCTGTATAGGACCATCCCTTGTTGTGGTTCACATTGTTTCTAGACCTTCCTCATCATCTAATCCCTCTCCTGATCTAGCTTCTGCAACAAATGCTCTTGATTCAGCTGTTGATGATATTGACCTTCCTGACAGATGATTGAATCGTTCAATCGAGGGTAATATATCCCATTATCTTAAAATACAAATTTGTATTACATGACTTGTTATTTGTTTTGCCTTGTTTTTGATGACTTTTATGCATTTATATTTAGGTTTGTTCCTTCTAAAGTTGCTTCTCAGGCCATCACTCCATCTATTAAGCAACAAATTATGTCGCCTTGGCCATCATGGGTGTAAGACCCATGAAATTTAATTAATTAATAAATGCGGGCAAGAAGAACATTTATGGTATTAAAATCTGATTTGCACGATGTGGAAAAGTACTAGCTCAAGTGGTTGAGAGTACTTAATTGTGTGAGAGGACTTGAGTTCGAGTCCTATGTATGCCAATTGTGTGTATTTATTTGTTATTATTTTAAATATATGATAGTCATGCAGTGAAATAATATAATATTTAAATTATATTAGTTAACATGAAACATGAATTGGTATGATGGTTTGGCATTGACTTGGCATATGCATGGTTGTGGGTTCAAACCTCGGAGAACCCAAATTAAACCTTATTTTTTGGTATTTTTGGCTTTGGCTTGAATATGAAAAGTTGAGAGAAAACCCTAGTTGTAGGGCAGTCGAGAGGTGGCTGAAAAATAGACATAATGAGATAGTAAATGTCATTAACATCTAATTAAGACTCAATTTTCGTTTTAGGTAATTAACCTAGCTTTTAGGCACCCTTTAAAAAAACAAAATTTGGTTAATAGTGAGGGTTTTGCAACGCTGGAAATTTTACTCATAAAGAGAGCACAAAATTGAGACTTAGGTTTGAGTGAGATTCTTGGGGGCTGAATTGAGAGGAGGTTAAGGAGGCACTTGGTGTAGGTAGAACTTTTAAATTGTCAAAGCTTTAAGCGAAGGAAAACCAGGTTAGGGGAGTTGTCCACATTAATTTGAAGTTTTGGCATGAGATGTATGATAATTACATGTTAATTATGCATGAACCTTATTTGTTTTGTGATTTTGCTGAATTCTAGAAATTTTCCAAAAACCGCCTGGCTGGCTATACATAGCCGTCAGGCGGCTCATACCCCGTTTACGTGTTTACTGTGTTTTCTGGAGGCAGTGCCTGGCGGTGAAGCCTTGTACCGCCAAGCGACGCAAGCCTGTAACCCATTCTGGGTTCTTCCTGATGAACTGCCTGGCGGTGATGAATTTTTGCCAGGCGACGCGAGTCGGTTTGGCTTGGTTTTGTGATTCTATGCAGATGGGATGATTAGAATTGGGGAAAAATCATGGGTTAGTGGTTAAGAGATGATGTGAGAATGAAATTCTTGAATTCCAGCATAAATGATGATTAAAAATTGATGGAACAGTGAAAAGAGGGGTAGGGTTTAATGACGTGAGAATTGCAGGTCTTGTAACCAAATGGGGGAAGCTAATTGGGTAATTCCATTGTGGAAACATACTAATCATTTTGTGTGGGGTTGCTAAACAATTGGAAGAGGGTGATCAATCTGCGTTGGGAAGGTATTAGGAGAAAAGAGTAATACAGGTGCGGGAATTCTGGGAATTTGCCCAGAATCGTATGCACTGCCTGGCGGTACAGGTCTTGCCGCCAGGCGCCATCTCGGGAAATCAGAATTGGAGGCGTTCCGACAGTTGCTAGAACTTATTGGTTTTTGAAAAAGTAAGGATGCGTGTTATTGAGAGTTGGAAATGTTAGCGTAATGATAATCTTGTAATGAGCATGACTATATAACTTGAGAGTGGAATAAATTAGAGTATTGTGGAATTTAGAATTTGGAGTGTCCAAAGATTATAGATATAGACTGTGTACACTGGATTTAGTAGAAAGGCTGGGTTTGAAATTATGTAATCCAATGGAACTTATTGATATAAAAGTGTTAGGGCTTGGAAACAAAATGTGAGATCAGAGGTGTGAGGATTTGTACCTATGGGTGGGGAAATCAAATTGTTAAACCAAAATAGAGGGGGAAACCTAGCTTGCAAATGATCTAATGATGTTGTACAGAATCTTATTTAGTGGAAATTTTAATATAGGTGAACCAAACATGTTGGGGGTGAAATGATGTAGATCATAGGCTTAAGTATGGGCACTATTATAGACTGTAGTTATAACCATTGAACTTGGTTGAGTGATTAACAAGGTCTGCATGCGAACAACAGTGTCTAAATTCATACCAGTACAGTGAAAGTGGTGATATTGGTATGGCGCCTGGCGGTGGGGTTAGGCCGCCAGGCGATAGCAAGGAAACAATGGAGTCCTGGACTTAGTGGCGCCTGGCGGAGGGGAAGGTCCCGCAAGGCGATAGCGGCGGAAACAATAGCCCTGGAGTGTGTCCAACTGGTGGTGTGGATTGTTCCGCCAGGCGGTGGTTGGAGAATGGTTGATTCTTAGGCGCTTGGCGCCTGGTGCCTGGCAGTACGTGTCTCCCGCCAGGCGATTTGGGAGCTGCTAGCGCCTAGCGGTACGTGTCTCCCACTAGGCGATTTGGTTGCTGTAAGTCCTAGTCATTGGACTTTGTAGGCGTGATCTACTAGAATTTTGGTGATGCTTCAAAGGTAAGATTGTTGGGTTCCTTGAGTTGAGCTCAGAACGTAATCCTTGAGTTGAGCTCGGGATAGGGGTTAAGAACGTAGCATTCCTCGAGTTGAGCTCAGAATGGCATCCCTCGAGTTAAGCTTGGGATGGCGGATGAAAATGAGGATCTTTTGAGTTGAGCTCGGGTTGGCGAGTGTTGCCGGTGTGAGTGTGCTGGTTGTGGCCAGTACGAATGGGTCTCGATAGATTGCCCTCCTTAGGAAATAGCTAATGAATTTGGTAGTCTTGGGACGTTACGAACTATGTTCGTATTTGGGAACTCCACCTGGCGTTAAAGTGTATGATCTGTAGCAATGGTTTCCCGCACGTGCTCTGTCGGTTGTGGTCGATAGGTTTGGCAGCAAATTACCTTGGGGTAATCACTAGAAGAAGTAGAACACGAATAACCTGGTTGTGGCCAGGTGGAATGAATTAGATGGGTTGGAATTCCTATGGGTTGAATGTGTCGTCTACATATATTTATGTTGTATATGTGTATGCTCTTTTATATGTTTAAATCTGTTAAGCTCACCCTATATGTTTGTGCTTGGCGATGATCGTGTGCGCGGTACACTAAGCAGCTGATGTTGATGCAGGTGGTGCTGATGAGACTTAGCCGCGGAGCGGGGATAGCATGGGAGTCTTTTTAATTATTATGTTTTGGAAAGAATTTGTAAACTCCTGTAAGACCTTTTGTTTATTATTTCAGTTTTATAAACTATGGTTTTGGAATTATATGTGGCTTTTATTGTACGTTAATAAAAGTTTTAAATTTCCCGCGTTTTGGGTATTAAGGAATTATTTTAAATGCGACTGGTTATTTAATTAATTTTATTTTATATTATTAAATCCGTAATATCCTGTCGGGATGTTATAATGGGGAGCAATACATGAAGAAGAGAAAGAACCTTTCTGACAACGATTTAAGGTAAAACGTTATGAAACATGTTTTCATTATCTATGAATGTATCTATTTCAAATGCGCAATAGATGTCCACTGTTGTATTTGATTTATTTTATAAATGAAGGTTCAATGGAGACCTGAGCACGAAGCTCAAATTAGAAAAAATTTCCACAATAGAGCATCTAATAGGTTATCTGATATGTTTAGAAATGCTAGGAATGCAGGATAACACCCTTATTGGATTGGGGACCATATCTGGAATCGCCTGCTAGAACATTACAATTTTGCTTCTTATTGCAATAAATGTGCGACAACCCAAAAAATTAGAGCTTCAGAAAAGGGTGGGACCCTACACACGGGTGGTTCCATTACCACTCATGAGCATGCCCTTCGTATGGTATAAACCTTAATTCCTTTTATTTTCATATTATGACTAATTACGTCTTTTATAATGTGTATCTGTTTGCCTTTATTTTGTTACAGGCAAAAGAGCTAGTGCGGGAGGCGTATATTGATGATGTATTTTACCAAACTCATCTTCGCAAGGGATCTGGCAGGTTTGTTGATGAAAGGTCTAGGAGAACACATGTAAGTAAAAACTTATACTATAAATTCCTTTAAACTTAAATATCATACCTTATTGAACTTCATTCTCATTGTTTTCTTTTAACAGGAAGAATTTTCAACTAGACTATCACATGTCAAATCTGAGCAAGGGTCATGTGTTGATGCATTAGACCATATTGATGATGTTGATCAGGAAGACGTCATTAGGACATAGTGCTAGGTTGATGTTATCGGCAAAAAAAATACAGGAAGACTTTATGGGACTAGAGAGCTTGGTAAAAGTTACACTGGAATAGGTATCCACAAACAACAACCATCTTCTTCCAGCAATGTCGAGGAGGCTGTCAACCGACTCACACAATGACTAGAGGAACGTGATCAGGCTTTTCAAAATTTGAGCCAAGATTTTCAAAACCTCCAAAATCTAATCATGGCCTATCTGTCTATTGAAGCCCACACTCGTCTTCAACAACAATCCAGTCCAGCACCGCCCTAGCAATAACACACTTTAGTCCAGCCCACTCTAGTCCAGCCCACTCTAGTCCAACCCACTTCAGTCCAGCCCACTCTAGTCCAACCCACCATAATCCAGCCACAATCCCAGCACCAACAGGACCATGAAGCATAACAAAATCCACCTGATGATTATGTAGATTATTAGATTAGGACTTCGTTCTATATTGACTATCTTACATATTATGTGATTACATTAGTTAAATAACACACTGGACACTATGAATGATGGATGTTTAGATTGCTTTTTCTTTTATATGCGGACATTTTAGAACCTTGATGTTTGTGTGGTGTATCTAGACATATAATGTTAATTTTATGATATTTGTTTGGATTACCTAACTAGGATTATACATGAAATTGGCAAGTCTGATTATATCTGTGAGATTGTAGGTTTGATAATAATTGTGTATGTTTGGAAAGCTTAAATTGCAGAATGCACCAGAATATGACATTCCCACTACCGATGGATATATCCGTCGTAAAATCTGTCGAAAATTCAATCCCCTAACGCATGACATTACTGACGGATTGTCCGTCGATAATTACTGACAGATATATCCATCGGTAACTATTACCTATACCATATTTATCGATGAATTATTTCCCATTGATAATCCGTCGAAAAAGAACGTTTATCGATGAATTGTTTCTACATATTCTTAAAATAGATATGATAAGATCTCAAAATTTTTACCATAAAAAATCTTATGTATCATTTTCAAACTTGGACAACTTTCCATAATTTTGAAAAGGTTTCCAATTAGAATATAAGTGGAGATTACTCCTCTTATTTCCTTTGTTTGTAACGAGATACAAATTATGAAATTTATGGTTAAGACCTTTCTGTATTATTTTAAAAAATTCTTCTTTAAATTTGAAATTTTTATGGATCAAAAGTCATAAACAATTTTGTAGATGAAACTAAAACTCAAACTCCTTTGATTTTTAAAGGCTCAATTAGTTTTTGAAGTTTAACTATTTATTTATTTATTTTAACTTCATTTTATTATTAATAAAATATACAATCAAGTTGTTCCTTTCTTAAAAATGCAATAATGACAATTTCTATCCAATTAGCCATAAAATCGTTCACACATAAAATATTAACGATTTTAATTTCTATATACTATAAATTAGAACAAATGTGTAACGACAATTTAAAATATTAACGATGATAATTGAAAAAAAAAAGTATTTTTTTAAAATTTATTAAGTCCTGAAATATTCACATTGTTATACATTTTTTAAAAAAGTGCATGTTTAATTTTTTTTATTAATAAAGGAATTAAATTGAACAAAATAGCAAATAATATAATAAAAAAAGTAATTAAGTCCTTTCAAAAAAATCCCCATATTAGCACAAAAAACCAAGTCTCATAATGTTGAGCATTCTAATATAATCACCAAATGGATTCATTGAGAAGGAGATTATGATTTGATAAAGTGATGGCAATAGAATGTGCCATTTGTCATCAAATAGAAGATAAGTAATGAATGAGAAATGATTAGTTGAAGCAAACAAGAGTTTATTAGCATATATTAACAACTAACAAAACCAACATAACGTAGAATCTAAAATCTATTCAAACTTAATACAACCATTGATCAATATCTCTCAAAGTAGGGACATATCTCTCTCTGCCCCTTTTCGAAAGTAAAAAAAAAAAAAAAACT
>Ga0209589_1013979_pt1 | contig 10248 bp, 5 predicted proteins | sample CowpeawhiteBW_FD_187525 | JGI IMG/M metagenome (GOLD analysis project Ga0209589, IMG submission 187525) | Root nodule microbial communities of legume samples collected from California USA - Cow pea white BW (SPAdes) (version 2) | ecosystem: Host-associated > Plants > Roots > Nodule | place: USA...
AACATTTACGATTTACAGAGCATCAGTTTGGGGAAGATAATGGGGTTTCATTTCCGCTCAAAAATCACATAAATAATGGTTTCATTTGCGGAACAACATCACAAAAATAGGTGTTTCTAATAGGATAGTAAAACATACCACAACACCCTTTAATTTGCAGAACAAGAACACTTCAAATTAGGGCTTCCAATTCGACGCACGAAGCTATGGCAGCAATCCGCACTGTCGCCACACTCTCGCCGCACTGTCGCCGCACTCTCGCCGCACTGTCGTCGCACGCCGCACTGTCGTCGCACGCCGCAGACGTTGCACTGTCGCCGCACTCTGCCCGCACTCTCGCCTTTAGTATAAACCGCAAACCAAAGTTCTGTTTTTTTAACTTCTCATTTTTCCTCTCTTGCGCGTGTATCACAACCTCACCATTCACTCCAAATTCTCTCACGCGTTTCTGCTACCGCTTGCTTTAAAATGAATAAAATATTTAGTGCCACGTAGGCGGGTAACTTGGGGGTCAAATAAACGGGGCATTGTATCATTATCCTTTCTTTAAAATGGGATAATAGTTCGGGTTGGCAAGCATGCTACAACACATTATGCAAGATTTCCCATTCATATGCATGTGCAGTAACGTGTCATTTGAAGCATATGTGAAGTCTGGAGCCCACCTTAATCTTCAATGCATTAAAACACTTTTATGTGCATATGGCATTCACGTAAATGTATAAAGGTGCATGGTATTTATAGGTTTTTTTTTTTATGTCAAATCAATGAGTATGATCGGGCCATCTTGAATTTGATATTTGGATTTAATATAATATGTGCACATTGATTTCTTTGTCTTTAACGTTTTCTAGTTTTGTTTTTAGGAGTTTTTTAATTTATTTTATATTTTAGTTTAAATTATACTTGAAAACTAGTAATAAAAAATTAATTGTGCATATCTCTTTTAAGTAGATATCCTTTTTAAAAAAAATAAAAAATCTAAAAGAATATTTTTCATATACTTTTTCTCATTTTGAGGTATTTGTACGGCCGCTCGCGTCGTCTAATATCTCACAAATAAAGGTATAAGTACCCGTGTGGCCGCTCGCATCGTCCTAGTACTTAATACCTTTTTTTTTCTAAATGTTTTATTTCAAAAAGAAAGTCCAAAATATGTTTTTCTTCCTATGGCCGTATGTCGTTTGACACTTTTATAATAAAGGTTTAAGTACTCGTGTGACCATCCGCGTCGTCCTAGTACTTAGCACCTTTTTCTTTTAAAATATATATATATATATATATATATATATATATATATATATATATATATATATATATATAAAGAATAAATAAATACAAAAAACTTCATATTATAAAATAAAAAACATCGACGTTTTCAAACAAATAGTTTTTTTCAAAAGAACTACGTAACCTTGATTTCTCATTTTAAATGAGAATACGTAGGACCAAGGTCAATCCTTGTCGAGCCCAAAAATAAAAAAAATAATAATTTTGTTTCTTTTTAGTATTATTTGTCTCATTATTTTTGGGGAAAATTAATATTTCGAAAACCACATCAACTTTGCATTTTTAATTAAAAGTATCGCCTTCGGGCGGGTGCTGTAGGGTGCTAACACCTTCCCTACGCGTAACCGACTCTCGGATCCAAAAATCTGGTTTTTCGCGGACTTGCTTTATTTTAATGGTTTTCCATAATTTTCCAGAAATAACTATGGTGGCGACTCCAAATCTCTTTTCAAACTCGTTTTCTTTTTTCGATTCGCCTTCCCGTCGCGATTCCAGTTGCGACAGTTAGCAAAAAACATGAATTGGCTTGATGGTTTAGCACTAACTTGGCATTGGAATGATGGTGGGTTCAAACCTTGGAGAACCCAAATTAAAACCTTATTTTTTTTGTACTTTTGGCTTTGGCTTGAATATGAAAAGTTGAGGGAAAACCCTAGTTGTATGGCAGCCGAGAGGTGGCTGGAAAACAATCATAATGAGATAGTGAATGTCATTAACAACTAATTAAGACTCAATTTTCGTTTTAGGTAATTAACCTAGCTTTTAGGCACCCTTTAAAAAGCAATATTGGGTTAATAGAGAGGGTTTTGGCAAGCTGGGATTGTAATTAGAATTAGAGCACGAAAATTATTGAGATTGGTGAGGTTGAGTGAGGTTGTAGGGCTAAATTGAGAAGAATCCAGGATGGTTTTGGTGATTCAAGGGAGAACTTTGCAATTGTCAAAGCTTTAAGCGAAGGAAAACCATGTTAGGGGAGCTGAACTTGAAATTTATGTTGTTTTGTTAAGGATATAATGCATGATGTACAAATTACCTGTTTTCTATTGAATTATTTCGTGAATTCTGGGTTTTTGGAATTTTTCCAAAAACCGCCTGGCGAACGATGAACTGCCGCCAGGCGACACATCTACTTATGCTTGTTTTCTGGGTTCCAGAGAGGAACCACCTGGCGGTGAGCTTGGTGCCGCCAGGTGACGCGTGACAAACCAACTCAGTTGTTGGGTTTTTGCTTGAACTGCCTGGCGATGATGAACACCCGCCAGGCGATGCGAGCCAATTGTGGCTCGGTTTTGGTGTTTTAAGTGTTTTGGTTGAAATCCAAACCGAAGGGAAGGAGCTTTTAGCTTTTAATTGAATATTGGATGATAGAGATGTGGGAATTTCGTTGTCAATTAGAGTTAATTTGAGAGAACCCTTATAAACCCTTTTACGTTTGCGAGAATTGGGGGAGGTTGTGTAGAATTGGTCGTAATAATGGTTAATTGTACTAAAATTGTTGCTGGAATCAGTCAGGGTGTTTAATGGTGACATTGTTATCGTAGTTTTGAGAGAAAAAAATAATATCGATAGAGAAAAGCATTGGAAGGGCGTGAAGGGTTCCCTGCAGGTGCTGCAAATTCTGGGAAATTGGCCGGAATCCCATGCACTGCCTGGCGGCTCAGGGTTTGCCGCCAGACGCCAACGCAGAGGCAATGGGTCTGCGTGGCAGCTGGATACGGGGATGGTTTTGGGTGTTGTTACAGTTGTAGTTGGGATTAGTAGACTGGATTCTGTGATATTTGGGGAAATTTGATGATGGAGTTCTTGGGCATGAATTAAAGAGGTTGGGATTACCTTAGGATGTAATGATATTAGCTATTATAGGTCTTGCTTATATCAATTATGGCACAGTAGGAATTCTGGACTTGGATAAGTTGGGTGCAAGGGGTTTAGAGACTTGACCTATTGTTGTGAATGGGAGTTTAACTCAAAGCTAACGCTAAAGAGGGGAATGAATTGGAAATGGCTGTAATGACTAGAATTAAGTTAAGGATTAAGCACTTGGAGTGCATTGTGGTGTGGTAGTGTTGAATAAGGTTGACTTTAAGAAAGCCAAAATGTACCCTTGTGTGGTTAAATTTAAATGAAAGTAAGGAATTGGATAGTGAGTTAGCCACTGGAAAGGCGATTCCATAAACTGGAGGAAATATCGTAAGTTATGATGCTTGGGTGAGTAATTTAATTTGTGCAGGATTGCAAAGAAACCAAAAATGCGCCTGTACTAATATAGCGCCTGGCGGTGGTTTTAGACCGCCAGGCAATAGCAACAATGTCAGTGGGGTCTGGTATGAATTCTGCCAGGCGGTGAAGGTGGATCTGCTAGGTGGTTGCGGCGGAATTAGTGAGGTTTTAGTATGGATGCGCCTGGCGATGTGAATTGTCCCGCCAGGCGGTGTCTTCAATTGTTGGTGGTTTTAAGGCGCTTGGCGCCTAGCGGTACGTGTCCCCTGCCACGTAGTCTGGAAGCTGGTAGTGCCTAGCGGTACGTGTCCCTCACTAGGCGATTTGGTTGTCGTAAGCCCTAGTTGTTTGATTCTGCAGGCATGATCTACAAGGCTTTTGGTGATGCTTCAAAGGTGGGATTGCTGGGTTCCTTGAGTTGAGCTAGGAACGTATCCCTTGAGTTGAGCTTGGGATAGGGGTTAACCACGTAGCATTCCTCGAGTTGAGCTCAGAATGGCATCCCTCGAGTTGAGCTCGGGATGGCGGATGAACACGAGGAACCCTTGAGTTGAGCTCGGGTTGGCAAGTGTTGCCAGTGTGAGTGTGCTGGTTATGGCCAGTACGGATGGGTCCAGATAGATTGCCCTCCTTAGTGAATAGTTGACGAGTTTGGTAGTCTTGGGACGTTACGAACTATGTTCGTATTTGGGAACTCCACCTGGCGTTACGGTGTATGATCCGTAGCAATAGTTTCCCATATGTGCTCTATCGGTTGTGGCTGATAGGTATGGCAGCAAGTCACCTTGGGGTAATCACTAGAAGAAGTAAAACACGAATAACCTGGTTGTGGCCAAGTGGAATGAATTAGATGGGTTGGAATTCATACGGGAGGAATGTGTTGTCTACATATATTTGTGTGTTATATATGTGTATGCTCTTTTATATGTTTAAATCTATTAAGCTCACCCTATCTGCCTGTGTTTGGCGATGATCGTGTGCGCGGTACACCAGCTGATGTTGATGCAGGTGGTGCTGGTGACACTTAGCCACGGAGCGGGGATAGCATGGGAGTCTTTTTAATTATTATGTTTTGGAAATAATTTGTAAACTCTTATGAGACATTTTGTTTATTATTTCAATTTATAAACTATGGTTTTGGAATTATATTTGGCTTTTATTGTACGTTAATAAAAGTTTTAAATTTCCCGCGTTTTGGAAAATGAGGTATTATTAAATGAAAATACTTATTATTTTTTTTATTCATTATTAAATCCGTAATATCTTGTCGGGGTGTTACACAACAAAACCCTAACTTTTGGAAGAGAGAGAAAGAGAAAGAGTTGTTATGTGGCAGCCTCCCAATGGACACTTAAATGGTAAAAGTTGGTCAAATCTGGTCAAATAAAGAAAGGTTAAAATGCAAATTGATATATTTGGATTTCCTTACAAATTTGGAGTACAGGATTGCAAAAGGTTGATTAAGAAAATTAATACAAATATTAGTTGGTGATAATTTATGAGATATCTTTACATAATTAATTTATTTAATTATATCATAAAATTTTAACCAACTATATTTGTCAAATAGTTTTAAAATTGATTATATCTCTCCAAATATTTTTACATATTCATAATCCCTATAAAGATAAATGATATTTGAGAGATTTTAGTGACAGAAAAGCCCGATCCAAGTCCTATATAAAAAGACCAAGGAAAAGCAGAAAACACAAGCTCGGAACTTCAGAGTTTAGAAACCCTTAGGGGGTGTAATTTCGTTCTCTCTCTCCAAGGGTGGGCAAAAAAATCTAATTTTTTTGATCTGATCCACTTTTTCTCTGATCCAACCCATTTAAGATCCATTTTATTAAAAATCCACTCTATTTTATTAGATCTAGATTTGAATCTAATCTACATTTTATATATTTTATGGATTGGATATTCATTCTCTAAATCCAGATTTTCAAATATGGATTATCCAAAAAATCCAATCCAAAATTGCAATCCTTAGTATACACAAGAACCCAAAAAATCTTCTCAGACTCCTTGATCCATGCATCTACTTCATCAAGAGTGGCTTTGCCGTTGAACTTAGACGACTTATGTTTCAAGACATCTTCCATAATAACTGCTTGAGGTGGCAAAATCATGGCTCTCAGTTGCGCTGCAATAGGCTACATCACGTCTACCATGTCATGGATTGCTTGTGTAATCTCGTCAACTCCATTATTATTCCTTCTTCTTTTGTTGGCCATAGCTTGGATACGCCACATATTTAGCTGGTGAATCAAACAACTTAAGTTACAACAAAGCAACAAAATTGACAATCAATAGCAACACATCAGTTTCGCAACCGAAACACGATAGGCTCACTTCGCAAAGACTCCCAAAAATCCTTTGAAATCATGACTCTGATACCAAATGTAATATCCTAGCCGAATATTACTAATTTAAATAAATAAAAATAATTAACATATAATAAACCTTATCATTTATATAATTCTATTTTTCCAAAATGCAGAAAAATTTAAAACTTCATTTATCGCGCCGAAATGAGAAATGTCTCGCACTTACACATTATTTCCAAAACCATTTTCCAAAACTATTACAATTCAAATTTCGTTAATACTAGAATGAGAATACAAAGTAAAGAAAACATAGTCTTTAATAAAATCCCTATTATCTACATCCTAACTTGCAACACCATCTGCTCATTAAAACGTAGTCTTTAACAAAAAAACGCAGATGTAGTTTCGCATAGTTAATGGTGGAAACCCTAACGTAGCAAACTGCCATTGCATAGTCAACGAGTCAAATATGGTCAAACATTACAGATTTTGGTCAAAGTTGGTCCAATAGTCAAATAAGAGGGACAAAATTGGAAAATTGACAAAAATTAAGTTGCTAAATAATTATTTAAAGATTTTTTATTAATTATCTTTGATATATCTCAAATTATAAACAAAGAAGATCGTCCAAATATTTTAAAAATGGATAAATTTTGTTAATTATTTGAGAGATATTATATCAAACGATAAAAGATTTTAGGAACAGAACAAATCAAGTCCAAGTCTAATCAAGACCTATATAAAGAGACCAAGGGAGAAATAGAGAGGACAAGCTCGGGACTTCGGGGTTTAGGAACCTTTAGGGGGGCTTAATTTCATTTCATTTCCTTTCCATCTCTGTACTTTCTTCTATTTTTATTTTACTTTTGCATTATATAGATTGCTAAACTTCTTGGGTTGATTCCATTATAATTTCATTATGGATATTGAGATTAGAATGAAATAATTTCTTTATTCTTTTTATTATTGTTGAGGTTTTAATTCATCTATGTCTTTTATCTTTGAATCACGTAAAAAGTAATAATTTTAAATCTATATGTGTAAGACCCGGGAAAATTAAATAGTTAATTAAATAATTAATTAATATATGCGGGTAATAGAAGCCTTTAAGGCATTTAATGCGGTGTGCTATGACGTGGAAAAGTACTAATTCAAATGGTTGAGAGTACTTGGTTATGTTGAGAGGACTTGGGTTCAAGTCCTATGTATGCCAATTGCGTGTTATTTTAATTTGTGCATTTTTTTGTTGACTTATTTGAATATGAGACGTGATAACGTAATCCTAAAATTATAGGAATGATCACAAATGTTAATTGGTTGGATTGGTTATGCACTTGACTTGCTAATTGATGGATTGTAGGTTCGTGTGAGTCACTGAGCAGAGGAGTTGAGCAAATTGGTGCGGGTTGCAATGAGAATTGGGTTGTGGAAGCCATTTTTGGAAGAAGGAGCAAAGGTTAGGAGAGTTTTAGTTGAAGGACATTCCTCCAAATTTGATTTCAGCAAGGATTCCAGGTAAGGGGAGTTGTCTCTTATGTGTTTATTTCATATTTGAATTATTATGGTCTACCAAGTATAATTGCATGAACTTTTCCCCGTTTTGGCGCTGTTATTCGTAGTTTCTGGGTTTTTACCCAGAAATCGCCTGGCGGTCATGAATATGCCGCCAGGCGATGCCTCTTTGCTGCCCAGTTTTATGGGTTCTGTTACCATCCGCTTGGCGGCCAAGGTGGGTCAGCTAGGTGGCGCTTCGTGATCGCTTCTATTTTGGTTATGTTTCATGAATTTGTGATGCTATGACTCTTCATTCAGATTGTTATGCCTGTGAAATTGTGTGTTGACATTGTGTTGTCATAGTTATGATGCGGGGATAATTAAATTGGGAACATGAGCATGAGATGAATAGGTTAAAACTTATGATGGATTAGAACTAAGGAAAAGAGGAATCAATTTCGTTAGGGTTGGATTTACATGATGTTAATAGTTGATTATACGCCTAGAATTGTAATGATCGTGAACTACTAGATTGTGTATGACATATGGGTTTTGGTGGGTTAAACAAAATTGTGTTTCATGGCATAGAGGAACCTGGTTTTCCCAGGAACTGATGTGCCGCCTAGCGGCATTACATTGGCCACCAGGCGATAATCGCAAACCAGAAGTTATTCTGGAATTTCTGGATCTGTGACTGAGAGAGAGAGAGGGCTAGTGAATTGAGCTATGGGGCCATTATTAGAGGTAAGGTGATGAGAAGGGTGTATTAAAGCCAGGAATGGAAAGGATTAATGAGGAGAATACGACGACGGATAATCTTGGATGTGAGTGAGAAATAATATTAAATGGAATAGTAAGTAGGAGGAAGAATGTTTCTCATAGAAATGATGCAGCTTTTGGAAACATAGTTCATTACCTATGTGTACATGGTACTTGGTGATCTTGATATATTGGCTTGGGTGTCATTCGCGATTTCTATGAATGGTGGGATGATGAGTGATTACGCAATCTTGGGAGTGAACATCACTTATGGTTTGTATAGTGTGAGTTAAGTATGTTGGGCACATGATCTGATATTATTCACGACCAGTAAAATTATGATATGTGAATTATACGCTTACTGGGTTGGTAGGTGCTGCCATAAACTTGACTGAATTCTTATACAATAATTGTTTAATTGGTAAACTAGAGACTTGGAATAGATGAATTGGAAATTTTAAGGCATGGGTTCTTGAATCATAGAGGGGTAGCTTAATGCTAATAATCTTATCTAGATCGAAGGGGACACATCGAGACACTTTGGTGTACATACGATCATAAGTTTTAATCAGTTTGGGTGCTAAAAACTAGTAGGAATACACTACTGATATAGCACCTAGCGGCACAGGTAGGTGCGCCAGGCGATAGAACCTCTATGGAAGTCCCTGCATTGTGCAACAGAGGAGGTTAAACTAACCTGGCGTCGGGCGGCGAGGAGTGAACCGCCAGGCGGTCTGGACTGGTTTCACCTGGTGGCGCTTGGGGCTACGCTAGGCGATAAATTCTACAGTCTATGTTTTGTGTGTGTGTTGCGTTTGAGCAATTATACTTGGATCAGGAGATGTTGTGCCATGAGCGGGTAGGTTCATGGATGGTGGTGAACATGTGATGATATGAGCAGGGAGGTTCCTATCCAGTTACTCTCGTGTAGGGATATGAGCGAGGTAGGTTCATATGTTCCATGCTCACGCTTGAGAGATGCTGTGTGCAGGGAGGTACGTGGCTGGTTGATGAGTCATTATTTTCTTCCATTCCACTAGCCTTTGTGTACCCATTAGACAGTTGCTCAGTGCTTAATTGTTCATATTTAGAGTGTTTTTCATCTGTTGGGCTTTATTGGGCCACTGTTTCGAATTTGGACTAATTTCACATTATTTGGCCTAATTTGTGTTTTTAATTATTTTTAGGTATTTGGGTGAAGCAATTTTGGAGCTTGGACGTCAATATTCAGTTGAAGAGAGTCGCCACGTCATTTCCACATCATTTCCATGTCATTTCCACGTCAGCAAAGTCAATGGGTCAACATTTAAGGCCCAGAGTGGCATTTTTGTAATTTTGCAACTCACAATGGCAGTTTCGTAATTCTGAGTGGCAGGGGTGATATGACCACGAAATTAGGTCTGCATAGGGGAGACCAACCGCTCCTTCTTCTTCTGCACTCTCTCAAACCTCCATTTTTGTTGTTTTTAAGCTTTGGAAGGTGACCCATGGTGGCACACACGAATTTTTCACGTTTTCCATTGGTTTTTCACGTTTTATGAGTCTTGGACAGCACATTGAAGTTGTATTAACGTTTTCTACCATTTGGGTAACATTTATATTGAAGTATTTTCGTTTTTGGTGGTTGTTTTCGTTGTTCTTCTATTATCCCTTGCCCATTTCGTTTGCTGCACCATTTTAAGCTTTGAGTATCAATTTGAAGTCATTTGAATGGTTGAATTGCAATTTCTGTTTCATATTCGAAGTGGTTGATTGTTCATTTTCCATGTCTAGCTAAGTTTTTCGTATTGGTTCCTTAAAGAAACTGAATTGAAACCATGAAGTTGATGTTTTGCAGTGCACTCCAATTCCTATTTTCTCTTCATCCTATTCAATTTCGTAGCTTTGAATGAAATGGAATTTGTGATGCTTAATCATGGGTTCATGTTTTCACAATTTCAGAATCCTTGTCATGCTTAGTGAGTTTGGGTTTTGGCCACAGTTGCTTAATCTGTGTGTGTGTGTGTGTGAAATTGAAAGAAGGATGTGTGTTATGCTTAATGGCATAATGAAGCTGTGTTAATTTTCGCATAGTTGATTAATTCAGATTTCATGAGAGTAAATTGGATAAGAGAATTGATTTAGTAACCTGTGATTGGTGGATTTTCAGTGGAATCAA
>Ga0209589_1013980_pt1 | contig 10248 bp, 4 predicted proteins | sample CowpeawhiteBW_FD_187525 | JGI IMG/M metagenome (GOLD analysis project Ga0209589, IMG submission 187525) | Root nodule microbial communities of legume samples collected from California USA - Cow pea white BW (SPAdes) (version 2) | ecosystem: Host-associated > Plants > Roots > Nodule | place: USA...
AAGTACTAAAGCAAATAAAATTATCCAAAGAACATGTAATGTGGGTAGTCGCTCCTGAATCAAGAATCCAGACAGAGGAATTTCCTTTATTTGGATATGTGGTGAAAGCTAAATTTTTAAAAAAGGAGAAACTATACATACCGTCTTTAGGTGAATTAGAAGGATGTGGTTGCTGGGAAGAACCAACAGGTGCTACCGATTCTGAAGAAGAATTAGGAGTTGATCATATTGAGCCTTAGTAAGCTGCATTGGGGTCACTCCTTTGTTGAGATCCGTGACTTGGTGAACATCAGAATTGGGTTTCTTGTATCCGGCTGGATATCCATGTTTCTTGTAGCACTTGTTTTCAGTATGACCAAGAATCTTACAGTAACTACATCTTGGTCGCTCTTTCTTTGTGGAACTAGATTGTTGTGGTTTGTTTTGGGATTGAGGAATAGCAAAAGCAATTTGTGAAGATTGTTGTGTTAGAACACCAACCTCTTGTCGTTTTTCTTCTTGAACCACAAGAGAATACACACGGCTAATTGAAGGAATAGGATCCATTAGAAGAATTTGAGCGCTGATTTGGGAAAAATTGTCATTGAGGCCCATTAAAAAGGACATGACATGCTCAGACTGCAGATAGTTGATCAAGGGTTTAACGCCACCGCAAGTGCAGGAAGGAGATGGTTGAAAATCACCCAATTCTTCCCAGAGACTTTTGATCATGGCAAAGTATTGACTTATAGACATTGAGCCTTGTTGGCAAGAGAAAATCGCTTTCTTCAACTGGAAAACCCTAGGACCATTGTTTTGCCTATATCGAGAATTTAAATCTTCCCATAAGATGGCAGCGGTAGAAGAGTAGATGATGTTGGTTGCGATTTCTTTCATTACTGAATTAAGAAGCCAAGAACGCACTATGCTATCATTTCTTTTCCACAAAGAAAAGTGGGTTAGGTCGGTGGGTTCGGGAAGGGATCCATCAACGAAACCCATTTTGTTTTTCGATTCAAGAGCAATGGTGACTGTGCGCCTCCAAGAACCAAAGTTGTCACCATTTAGAGGCGTAGAAACAAGACTCTGGCTTGGATGATCACCATGATGAAGGAAGAGAGGATCATGGGGATCCAAGACTGGGACAGCGGTAGGAGGATTGACGACGACAGGAGAAGCCAAGAAGAACACAGGGAAAGAAAAGAAAAAAAAACTAGATGCGGAAGGTAGGGTTGCAAACTGATACCATATTAGATCAGAGAAACAGAAAAGCATAGGAAAGAAAGAAAAATGTATTGATTGAAAAACTGACGAGAAAACTCTACAAAAAGAGTTTAAATATTTCTAGAATACAAGGTAACTAAAAGCAAGGGTAGAAAGGTAAAACTTACGTGTTATGGTGTTTTCATTTTCAGATTTCATTTTTCGATTTTTCTTTGCTTTGCTCATTTATGAGCGCATTTTTTTCTTTATTTAATTTATAGTTTTAGGTATTTAATTGAATTTGTGTGTTTAATTAGTGATTTAATTGACAATTCTAATAATTGGATCCATTGAGTTTATTGGACAACAATAGCTTAAAAAATGTTTTTTAGTTGGATAAATTATACTTGAATGTTCTAACGTTTATGTTTGGTGATGCAGCTGAAGTTAAATTGAATTAGTAAAGGTGTGGAATTAGATTGTTTCAACTTACAAAATAAAGTCAAAATTAGTAAATTTTGAAAACAATTAAATTGGGAGCTAAATGCACCCCCTAATTTACTGATACACTCACCTTCTCAAATGACCCATGCAAAATTTGTCCTACACTCCCTATTTTTACTAACTTTTACCCTTCCTTCCACTCAAAATTCAACCCCATTCGGATGCTGACATGTGGCAATCCTCACTCTGACAATCTCTCAAATCAGAGATTGCCAAGTGTCCAACATCATAATACTCAAATATTTATGCCCTCATTTAATGTTTAATTTTGGAGATTTAATTGAATTTTGTTCTTAAAAGATTGATTTAATTGAAATTTCTTATCATTGGGTTTATTGAGCATGAGATGCAAAAATATGTTAAAAATAGTTTTTTAGTTGTATAATTGTTTTTTGTATATTATTGGAGGTGTGTTAGTGCAGTTGCAACTAAGTTGAGCTCATGGAGGTGTGGAAATAAATTGATTAAAATTTCATGACACCTTAAGGATAAATCCAGAAATAGGAAATTATCAAAAAATAAAAAATGCAAGTCAAGCTTACATGAAGAAGGCAAGAAAAACATGAAAAATGGAAGAAGTTTGACTACGCCAAGAAGAGGGAATGAGCAACAAAAATTGGACCTTGCGATTTCTCTATCTTTTGTTAGAAAATAGGCTTTAATAATTCACAAATATTGATGATAAAATATAATATGGGAAAATATATATATTTAGATATTTTATTTTATATTTTTAAATAATTATCTTATTTAATTATATCATAAAATATCAAAAGATAATAACTACCAAATCTTTTTAAATATGACAAGATCTTCTTAAATCTTTTTAGATATCAACAACAAACAGATATTTCTTGAAGATATTGGATTATTTGAAAGATAATTGGAGGAGATTACAAATTGCTGATTTGGAAAATTAATGCAAATATTAGTTGGTGACAATTTATCATATATCTTTAAGTAATTAATTAATTTAATTATATCAGATATTGATATTATCAACCAACTATATTTGTCAAATAATTTTAAAACTAGCTATATCTCCCCAAATATTTGTAGATATTCATAACAACTATAAAGATAAATTATATTTATGATTATTTTAAAGATATTTGAGAGATTTTAGCAACAGAAAAGCCCAGTCCAAGTCATATATAAAGAGACCTAGGGGGAAGCAGAGAAAAAAGGAAGCTGGGCACTTCGAAATTTAGGAATCCTTTAGGGGGCCTAATTGCATCCTCCATCTCTACTTTCTTCTTTTGTTTTTATTTTATTTTGTATTTCATGGAGGGTTAAGCTTCTCGGGTTGGTTCCATTGTCATTTCATTATGAATTTTGAAGTTAGAATGAATAAATTTGTTTGTTTTTTTATTCTTGTTGTGATTTATTTTCATCTATGTCTTTTGCCTTTTAATCAAGTAAAAGTAATAATTTTTACATTGTAGCTAATTAGTAAGATGTTTTAATCTATATACATGTTAATCATATGAGTTCAAGGGTTTTTAATTTTAATTGAGAATGTACTTTGATTAAATTTATAAACTTTCATGTGATTGATTGGGTTTTTGCCAATGATCGAGAATGTACTTTGATTAGAGATGAAAACTTTAACTAGAATTAATCAAAACTGTACTTTGGTTAATTAGCTTTTTGCTTGATTTTAGAGGTAAAAGAATGGACACGATTAAGGATAGTAATATTTAATTGAGAATCTACTTTTGTTAAATTTACTATGATTAATCTACAAAGTTCTTACTTTTGATTGACAATTTACTTTGGTTAATATTTAGAACGCCAACAAAAATTATTTGAGAATTTACATTGATTAATTTGAAAATCTACAACAATAATTAATTGAGCAATAATCTTTAGATAACCAATGATGAATCTATTTTGAAACAGCAGTGGAATCAATCTATTTTCTTTATCATTGTTTTTTTTATATCTTTTTATCTTTATCTTCTTCTATTATTTTCCCCAATTTTATTTGACTAACTCTTTTATATAGTTTTTATAAGAACTAATTTGGTATAAGTCAATATGGTGTTCGTTGGGAGACGACTAAGGGTTGAATTTATCTATACTAATATTTTGGCTACTTTCTTAACAATACTGAAGTTGTTATAAATAAGTAGTATTAATTTGATTGTTTCACGACAATGTTATCAACTCTCCCAGTCCATCCATTAATAACACAATTTTCCTATAGGATGATCCATTGGTTCCTACAACTTCTTGTTGTGGTGCATGTTGTCGTGTCTAATTAACCTACTTATTATCAGCTGTAGAAGTAGGTGTGAAAATTTGATGCTGATAATCATATGGATCATATGGTTGTTGCGGATAGTAATCATAGTTCATTTGAAAATCACACGGTTGATTATTTTCATATTAAAAACTATTTTGCATTTTTGAAAAAGGTTTTCTGAAAAGAAATAAGTTGAAAGCTTGTTGAGTAGACTTCCAGGAAAGAGAGGTCCATATCTGTGGACAACTTAAGTACCTTATCTTTCCTTAGCCAAAACCTTCCCCAACTAGTTTCACAAATTTCCCAACAAAATTCCTCAAACAAAAATTATGCTTAAAAAAGTTAAAATAACAAAAGAAAGAAGATAAATGTCAGAAAAAAATAAAGGAGAAAATGTTAGTGATAAACAAAAATAAAAATAATAAAAAATAAAATAAAATAAGAACTAAAATGATAAAAATTCTAATCGTGTTCCCCGAGTCTAGATCGTGCCTCACCACCATGACGTTGTAAACACCACGAGGATGCCATCCTCACCGCAAAAACAATGCCTTCACCACAAACGTTGATCTGCATCAAACCAATCAAAGTTGCACTTTGTTCACGTACTTGCAACCCATGGTGGAGCAAGAAACACTTATGGGGGTGAGAGCGCTCTGACACATGTCAATCCCTCCCTCACTGGACAATCAAAAGGTCAAATATCTAAAGTCTGGTCAAAGTTGGTAAAAAATTGCAAGTATGGTCAAAGTCTGGTAAAAAAGAGGTCTTAAATGGAATTATTCATCTTTTTGAATTTCTCTGCAAATCAAGATCGCAAGGGCTGGATTAGATTTTTGGGCAAAATTTAATTGTTGCTAATTATTTAGATATTTTTAGATAATTAATCAGATAATATCAACTGAGAATATCTTCCAAATATTTTTAAAATTGATAAAATCTGTTAATTATTTGGAAGATGTTGCATCAGCAGATGAAAGATTAACAATAGAAAAGTCTAGTCCAAGTCCTATATAAAGAGATCAATGGGACGAAAAAAAGGTGTAGCTTGAAACTTCGGAGTTTAGGAACCCTTTAGGGGGCCTAATTCTATTCTCTCTCCCCCTTCTTCTTTTATTTGTATTTTGATTTCATGGAGTGTTAAGCTTCAAATGTTGGTTTCCCTGTAATTGCATTATGAATTCTAAGGTTAGAATGCAATAATTGGTTTGTTCATTTGATTATTGTTGTGATTTATATTTTTCTATGTCTATTATATCTGAATCAAGTAAAAGCAATGACTTTTACATTGTAGCAAGTTAGCATTGTGTTAAATCTACATAACATATCAATCATATGAATTCAAGGGTTTTTAATTTTAATTGAGAATGTCCTTTGATTAAATTTAGAAACTTTCATGTGATTGAATGAGTTTTTGCCAATGATTGAGAATGTACTTTGATTAGGGATGACAACTTTAACTATAATTAATTAAGAATGTACTTTTATTAATTAGTTTTTTTCTTGATATTAAAGGTAAAAGAATAGACATGATTATGCATAATAATATTTAATTGAGAATGTACTTTGGTTAAAGTTACTATGATTAGTCTACAAAGTTCTTACTTTTAATTGAGAATGTACTTTGGTTAATAGTGAGAATGCCAAAAAATTAATTGAGAATTTACATTTATTAATTTGTAAATCTACAACAACAATTAATTGAACAATAATTTTTATATAATCGATGATGAATCTATTTTGAAAAAGTAGTGGAATCAATATATTTTCTGTATCATTGTTTTTATATCTTTTTAACTTTATATTCTTCTAATATGTTTTCCAATATTATTTAACTAACCCCTTTTGTATAATTTTACAGGAACTAATTTGTCAAAAATCAATTCCGTGTTCGTTGGGAGATGACTTGGGGTTGACTTTATCCATTCTAATCTTTTGACTACTTTCTTAATAATACTGAAGTTGTTACAGATAAATAGTATTAATTTGAATGTTTCATGACATTGTTATCACTCACACGTGTGGTATTGAAGGCAAAATATTTCATCTTTGGCAAAAAAAAGCCAAAAGCTTTTGTCTTGGCAGAGAAAACATATTTGAAAACGGTAAAAAGCAGGGCATAATCTCCTTCATCTACTCCACGACATTTAGTGGTTTTAGAGTGTGCTTGTGTGTTCGTTCAATTCATCTTCTCCTTCTCCTTCTTCCATTAGTGGTTCATCTACTGTCTTTATCTTCGTTCATAAATTGGTAAGGCATTCGTGCGTTTCTCGTTCGAATTTTTGTGGGTGTGTTGTGCGTGCATTGTATCGTTCGATTCACATATGACGATTTCATGGCTAATTGTGATTGTGGTTTCCCTTTCGTTCTTTTGGATGCGAAATAAATGCCACAACAGTTGTCAAACATATGTGAGAACCTGAGAACCCTAGTGCAACTATGTGGAGAGCTGCAAAGGACCTTTTGAAAGGGATTTTTAAAACTTTGAAAATTACACAAACCATCTTAGATGTACATCAAATAGACTATAGTAATTACTTCGAAGTTGTTATGAACCCAAGGTAATGAATTGTCTTCACTGGTATCCCAAAAAATGCCACATCAGTTGTCGAGAATATATAGGAAGCCTAGTGAATATGTGAATGGATACTAGACAGATGCAACATCTAAAGGCAAAATGTTCTTGAAGATTATGGACCTTCAGTGGATTACTGATTACAAACAATTTATTGCTTTACGTGGGAAGCATAAACAATTTATGTGGAGAGTTGCGCTACACATCTTGAATAATACAGTCGCACATTACACAACATACAACTACTTCTACAACTACACATTAAGAATTTTCTACGTGGACAACAATTTGACAAATGTAATCACAAATGAATAAACCAAAATATACATGTATTACTATGTTATACGAAAATATGGTTAATACAAAAGTTTTTTAGTCATACAACAACTCTAACAATTACTATCAATCTATACATGTACTGAAGTTTACAACAATCATAAACCTATCAAACTAATTTGGGTTCCTTTTCTTCCCATATCTAGCAAATAGATTTCTTATCCCATGACTCTTGAACCACATTCGAGGTTGTGCCTTCATATAGTCATACATATTGCTATGTTGTCTAGCGTCGTCATCTTCAATTGTCGTACCATCATCACAAAAATTGTTGTATTTTGTTGCAGAAGAAGAGTCATTAACCTTTGCACCGAAATCATCATCATCATCGTTTGCCTGTTGTTTTCTTCTTTCTACAAACAATTGTTCTAAATGGCACAAAGAACCTTTAAAACGACGTTTAAAAGGTCTTAATGCTCTATAACATGTTGAAGGTTTTTCTTCTCTTTAATATTTTGTTCTAATGTATTTTTGACAACATCATGACAAAGTTCTTTGTTGGACACCAAAACATCATGCAAATAACAACACAAATTATTAAGGGAAACCAAAATCAAACTTAAAGAAACCAAATCAACATTGTGAATACTAATCACATCTTTATCAAAAGCACTTTTAATAACACTATCACTCACTTTGACGTTCATTTAATGCAACAATTGTGGAAACTTTGTCTTTGCAACATTGAACTTAGTGTGGCAAATGAGCAAATGATCAAGACCATAACAAAAACATACACAAAAACAAAAATAGTCACACATTATCCTATAAAATAAACTACAACAATAAAAATCAAAATCAATGTAAACTAATCCAGCCCAATTATATTTTCCAATACTATGTAACGAGTGCTTTTATGTTAAAGTATAACTTTGAAGGAAACAAAAAACAGTGGAGGTATGTTGTCAAAAATCTTGGTCTACCAAAACTTGAAAAACTTGTTGAAAAAATCTATCGTAGGTTCCTATTTAATTTGACGTAAGTTCCTAGTTGTGCATGACAACAACAACCACTTCATTTTTGGTAATGAATAATCCAATCCAAGTAAGTGGTGATTTTATTTTACAGTTGAACTATGATGAGAACCAAAAACAATAGAGATCTATTGTGGAAAAGGTATGCCAACCAAAAATTTAAAAATAACAAAAAATAATCATCAACACATAAAAATCAGCCAGACACACTATCAAATTAACCAAAACATGCATACGCACACCACATTTGTATACCAACCCATAATCAGCCACAACAATGAAACAAAAACCACACAATCACCCACAAAATAATTGCCCACACATCGAACGATACAACCCATATACAACTTACTTGTTAAAAAACTAATGACAAACGCGCGAATGCCTTTGGATATCTCAACAAAGATGAACAACAGAATGGAAGAAAGGATGAACAAACAAGCACACTCACAAAACCACTAATTTCCGTGGAGAAAACAAACCAGATGCCATGTTTTTCTTTTCGTTCAAATCAGTTTTCTCAGCCAAAGAACACAAGCATTGGGGTTCCTCCACAAACACAAAATATTTTGGCTCCAATACCACTTGTGTGACCTTTGAATAGAAAAATCAAAAAATAAAAATAAAAAATGAAAGTGAGGTGACACATCAAAAGTTTCAAAAGTAAGTCAACAAAAGGTGTTCAAATATCATTTTGGTATTAAATAAAGGTTCTATGGTGTAGTGGTTAGCACTCTGGACTTTGAATCCAGCGACCTGGGTTCGACTCCCGGTAGGACCTTTCCTTTTATCGAATGTTTCATATCTCAAGAACAAATTAGTCTACTATTTTATTTTTTTGACTGATTGAAAGTGTATTGGTTTGCAACTTTTCCATTCTAACTTTCCAGTTTCAAAAGTGAGTCAACAAAAGGTGTTCAAATATCATTTTTGTATTAAATAAAGGTTCTATGGTGTAGTGGTTAGCACTTTGGACTTTGAATCCAGTGACCTGGGTTCGACTCCCGGTAGGACCTTTCCTTTTATCGAATGTTTCATATCTCAAGAACAAATTAGTCTACTATTTTATTTTTTTGACTGATTGAAAGTGTATTGGTTTGCAGCTTTTCCATTCTAACTTTCTAGTCTATTTGATTCAATTGAAAAGAGTTTTATGCTTTTGAAAAAGTTTTAAATAGCCAATTCAACACTCCCCTTCTTGACTTAAATCACCATTTCAAACCTACAACAAATACAACTCAAATGGCCTTTACCACCGTATTTTCCATTAGTTTCACAATTTTCTTTTCCCCTTTTTACATTATCGTTCCACTTCTTGTGTCTTTGAAATTTCCTCTATGACCATGCCCATAATCATTATCACAACCATGAAAATATAAATCAAATGTTTTTGCATTCACTTCTGGGAATGAAGCAAAACCAATTGGGCGAGTTTCATGATTTTTTTATCAAAAACTCATTATTTTGTTCAGCCACAAGAAGGCATCAAATAAATTCAGAATATTTGTGAAATCCCTTTTCATGATATTATTATTGTAGGAGCAAATTAGTTGCTCAGATGCTTTATTTATTTCTTTAATGGCATTACCAAGACCCGTTGCATCTAAATATATTTCAACATTTAATTATCAATTATAAGTAATTCTTCCTCCTAATATCAAGGGTTACAAATTCAAAATTTGTAAGGTTTAACATGTTTAGAACTATCATATAAAATAATAGTCATGATAATCATCTTCATAATAAAAATAATAATAAGACAAAGATGAAGATTGATAAGTCAAACTCTTCTTATGACAAAAATAAGAATATAAGATAAAATTGTAAATGAATAAAGTATTAGAAAGAGTCTGGATTAAGACACGCTGAATATTGTCCTTAGAGAGAAAATGCTTCCACTAGTCCTCAATTGGTTAGAGCATGGTGTTCATGACGTGTTATAAAATTAAACTCATAATGGAGAGAAGAAGAAAATGAAGAAGAGAGAATGCGAGAATGAGGAGCAACTTTTCTGTGTGGCTTATTAATGATAGGAAGAGTCCAATTTATAGATACAAAATGTAACTCATAAAGGATACAAATGAATTAGTTGATATAAATATTTAAACCTCATATAAAGTAATTAATCATATAAGTAATTGTAGTAAATCAATCAATCATATCTATCATATGAGTAATTGTATCAAATCAATGAATAAAAATTAATTCATAACAAAATATAAGTTATTCTTTAGTATAAATACATTCAAACACTATAAAAATGAAAAAACAAATTTAATGAACATTAAAATGTGTTTAAGGGTACATATTTATTTATTTTAAAAATTAACTAATTTTAAAAATATTTTTTAAAGATATATATATATATATATATATATATATATATATATATATATATATATATATATATATATATATATATATATATA
>Ga0209589_1013987_pt1 | contig 10244 bp, 8 predicted proteins | sample CowpeawhiteBW_FD_187525 | JGI IMG/M metagenome (GOLD analysis project Ga0209589, IMG submission 187525) | Root nodule microbial communities of legume samples collected from California USA - Cow pea white BW (SPAdes) (version 2) | ecosystem: Host-associated > Plants > Roots > Nodule | place: USA...
AAAATATATATATATATATATATATATATATATATATATATATATATATATATATATATATATATTTTAATTGTAAAATGTTGGGTTGGGGGTAGGCGGGGCAATGAGAGTGAGTGAGTGAATGAATTTGAGAGGATGAAGAAGTGATTGTGGTCTTATTTATATTAAGGGAAAGATAACGTGATTTGAGTGAATTTAAAATAAAAGTTTATGTATAATATGAGAGGTATGATAAATTATGAAAATGTTTTAATGAATAAAATTAGATGATTACCATTTTATCCTTAAAGATAAATGCGATATAAATTTAAATATAAATACTTTATTATTATTATTATTATTATTATTATTATTATTATTATTATTATTATAACTCTTATTCTTCAAAGTAGGTTTCTCATTTTTTTGGGTATATGTTCTGTTTTCTCAAGCACATGGTGTTCTTTTTCCCGTTCAATAGAGATTATTTTCTTGTGTCTTAAAACTGAACAATATTCTTTATAAATCTTAAGTATATGCGTGGATCTTCAAATTGATTTAAAACCCCTTAAACAAACAACCAAAATATTTGCAAATATGCTCTCAATATTACGCTACAACAAGGCACACCCCGAATAAACAGTGCATTAAAGATATATTCGTCAGTTGTTTAATTTTTAGAATAGGAGTGGTATTTTCTTTCCTTTTTTTTTTCTCAAAATTTTAACTGAGTTTCGTAACTTTATTTCAAGCTTTTGTACTCTATTTAATTTTTAATCTTGTGACAAATCAATACTTATAAGTGAAAGATTTTTTGTAGAAAAATATTTAGTTTTTGAAAACTCGATTTGTTTAGATAATATTTTTACCTCTCTTTTAAAGTTGTTATAAGTTTGAAAGATGAGAGAAAAGTGCGATAGAAGTCTATGATATGCTTCAATAACAACATAAAGGTCTGAAAAATTTATCTCCCTGACTGAGTTGTTTGATGAGGGAGCAGACGATGAGTCTACGTAAGATAGAAGTTTGTGACCTCTTGATTTCTTCTTCTTTATATTATTATTGTTTGAATTCTAAGTTGTCAAGATTTTATCATGTTGACATAAAACTTTCTATATCACTTTTGAAGAAATTTTTTTACTTGTCTTAACTTTTTTATCTTTTTACATGTTGAAGATATCATATCGATTAAAGATAAAGTCAGTTTATCTTGTAAAATAGGTTAAAAACTTACCTTACTAATCAATTTTATATGGATGCATTCATCTTAAAATTTACTTCATAACATAATATTAGATCCGTAAGTTAGAGTCTATTCTAATAAAATTCGTTATTTGTTAGATCTATTTTTTCATATGCTATTGAACAACTCATTGATATATATTTCTTCTTTTATAATATATAATATATAAGTGAGTGTAAATCTTATTTTATATTTTGTAAAGTGAATTAAGCTTAAAATCCATTATTATTTTTTACTTTTTAAGCATTACATTTTAACTAGTAGTAAAGTCCTCTTTTAATCCCTTATTGATTGAGGTTTGACTTTTCAACCACTGAATCTGTCTTTGTTTACAACGAAGATGATAAAATTTAAATCTGAAACCTCATGCAAACATTTAAACAGTTTTTCAATAAAAAAAAACATTTTTTATATTAAATATACGTGTCATAAAGAAGAGTAGAAAATTGTTGCAATTGTGGGAGATGAAATTATTGTAATGTTTGAATGATAGTGAGGTTTTGATTAAAAAAGTGAGTAAAGAATAAGACGTTTAACATAACATCATATATATGCTTCCTAACAACCATGAGGATAAGAATGGCGTTGGGGCCAACATCCTTCAATCTCTTCGTAATACAGTTTATTCTTATATTATAAATTAGTTTTAATTTTCATAAAACTAAAAATATATTTAATCCATAAAATTATATACATAGAGTAATTACTTAAAAAAATGTAGACATTATAAATGTACACAAAGAGTGATGAGAGTTTGTGAAAAAATGTGAAAGGGAGAGATTCAAAGTAAGCAGTGGGAGTTGAGCCTCGTAGGTTCCAATTCTAGCCCCACATGCCTCTGCCCATTTCTAATTCTTATTTTTCTCTCTTCATTTCTTCATCCAATAATAGCACTTTCTGTACCCTCCAACTTTTATCAACTTCCCTCAAATTTTAACCATTTATTTATGGAACAAACATTCTCTTTCTCACTTCACCAAATCTCAAATTTTAAACTGTTTCAAATTTTTTACTTTTTTTTGGTATAATGTTGCAGAAATTTTATTTTATCAGGTTTGAAGTTACTGGTCAATCATATGGATGAGACAATAATTAATTGCACGTTCATTTGCGGGCTTGGCAACAAAATGACCCCAGCAAGCAACGACATAAACAATGGCAGAGGATGTTGCAATTGCATTATTGATATGGAATTCATTTTGTTAACGTTCCCAAATATGATTTTGATTTTTTACAACGTGGAGAATCACCATGGATCGACTTAATAGAAACAGAGTATATAGTATGACAAATTCTGCCGTGGAAAAAATGAAGTATGATTTCAAATTCAAATAAAGGCATTACATCTATCTTGGGCTACATTTTGTTTTGTTTGGTTAAAGTAGTTTATTAGGGGACAGAATTGGGAACATGAAAAAAGAGACATAGTATTTGAGTCCCTACATGTATAGAATGATGAGCTTAATTACCATTTATCTCATCATAAAAGGAATCAGTTACCATAAACCATCAACCTTACAATCTTAGAACACTCCGTTTCAAACATTTTTGTCACAATTGCTTCATTCTTGAAAGATCTTGGCCCTGTCCTGAAAAACAAAGTCATTCATATTATTCATTCCTTTTAACACATCATTAGATCATACACCTCCATTCATCTGTCCCTTCACACTACCCTCATTACTATATTCTGAAATACAGAAAAAAGAAAAAAAAAATCGAAACAGCTGTTGTAGAATTCTGGAATGTATTTTTAAATCTGAAAATACCTTTTGAAATGTTGAATCCAAAATATATAAAAAATTGGAACAAGTATTTTAAAATGTATTTTCGGATCTCGAAATGACTTCTAAAACATCTATTTCAGAATATTTGTCTGAATTGACTATTTGAGAATCTATTTTCAAATTCAGAAGTATCTTTCAAAATAATCAATTTGGAATAGTTTTTTTTTTTCATAGATTGAATGTTTTAAAAATCATTTTTCAAATTTAGAAATATTTTTTAAAATATTCAATCCAAAAAATATAAAAGTATTGATTTTTATTATAATTTTAATAAGGGATAGTTGAGGAATTACAAACTTTTAAGAGATTGTAGGAAGAAAAAAAGGGGTATAAGAAGAAAGACCCCTTTCGTTAAGGTGCTAGCCCACAAGCTCATCTTGAACCCAAGGCCCCAATGACACAATACCCACCTTAAGGGCTAAATTGAGAAGTGGTTCATCTTATGACAAGCCACAAGTGTGACCCAGTTGCTAATTTACAAAATGATGTAATTTTTTTTATAGAATTTATTAAAAGAATTATTGAAAATGCTACTTTTATTAGAATATTTAAAGATAAATATGGATTTAATTCCTAAATTATTATGTAAAACTGGAAATGATTTCCGGTTTGATACAAAAGTCAATGCTTTTGAAAATACAAGACAAAAAATATTTCTATCTAAAAAAAAATTATCATGGAGCATTTCATGAGAGTGAATAATTTTAATTAATTGAATTGGTTTTTTGTTACCTTGACAAGATTTGCTTGAATCACAGTCGGACCAAAAAGTTTTAAAAAGTTAAAAGAAAAAAATTCAAAAGGATGGTTATTAGTAATGAAACGTGAACAAAAACTTAACTGACCGATAATTAGTGGATATGATTGATTATGAAGTCCGATTTTTTTACTAAATTTTGTTTTATATAATTTTTAATTGAATATTAAAAACATACTATTTTAATATTTTAAAGATAATTTTAATATATTTTAAAATTTTAAAATTGATAATAATCTTAAAGACACGATAAAAGAATAATAGAGAAAAACCAATAGGTTAAAAAAAAAAAATAAAAGTATAACTATCCTTTAATTAATATATGAAATGTGGAGATGTGGGGATTGACAGAAAAATCATATTCCAACACGGGAAAAAAAAGTTAAACATTTATCATTTTTTGAGATAATAAAATATTATTAATTTATCTTTGGATTGAGAATACATACTGTCTTACTCATTCATTAAATTGAAGATAATATTATTAAATTATTTGATGAAATATAGAAAAAGTTAAATATATATAGGTTTTTCAATTGCCATTGTCGTTTTCTTGTTTGGGGTTCATCGGATAGAAATTGCCCGGTGTTGAACCTCGGCATCTTAGTGCGTGTGAGACGTGGAACTCATGACATGAACCATGTGTGGCCTTGAGGGCTCCACGTGTACAACGGAGATCTTTGAGTGGAAGAAACGTGACTCAGGAACGAAGCTGTGGACCATGGAATTATCTCGTTGGTGCGGTTGGTGGATGAAGTTGAAGATGGAACTTTCCCATGATGGTGGAGTTTGAAGGTATGCAATGAAGAATGTGAGACAAGACAACTCACGAGGATAAAGACTAATATCAAACTTTTCAGGGCTCAATCTTCATATTTCATTCATGCTAATATTGGCTATCAAATCAAAATATAACGTCAACAGTGTCAATATTAAGATGTGCTAATTTCTGTGAATGGCTCAATTATTTCTATAAATTACACTGTCATCCTCGTAATAAGAATGTAACAGGAGAAAGTAACATATATTACAAAACATTGGCCTCAAACTCTAACTTTTGAGCCTAAGCTTAAGGTAACTCTACATGATTCAAATTCAGATTTTAACATTATCTAACACAGACTTTCCATTAAGCCGGTTTCTGCTCTGAAGTTGCAAATAGTCTCTATGTTTCATTCCAATGTAAGCTGCAGGGTTGTTTTGACTGTCTAGAAGCTCTTTAGCCGGTTCAACAACAGTGTCCAAAGATGGTGCAATTACTATTGCTAAGGAAATTCTTGTAGCTTTGTTGCTCACTACTGCTCGATGCACCACACTCTTGTACTTGCCATTGCTCACAACCTATTGCACAAACAAAAGGGTAAAAGAGAATATTCTTAACCAAGTAACAAATCATGTAATCTCATATAACACAATTTTAACCAGGATTTGTTCTTGTGTACCTCTAGATGATCAGACACAAAAGCTAGCAAGCAGTTTGAAGTGGAACTGACATTGATCCATTTGCCGTTGTGAAGCACTTGAAGGCCACTAACCCCGTTCTGCATCAGCAGGTTCAAGAGGCCATGATCAGAATGAGGAGGTATTCCCATTGCAAGCTCAGGTTGTGGACAAGGTGGATACAGATTTGCAGCTATCATTTGCAAACCAGAATCTAAGTTCATTCTATCCTCCATGTAATTCACTCCCAATCCCAAGCTTTCTGATATTCCTCTCAGTACTTCCTTTCCCAGTTTCCAGGTTCTTCTACTGTACTCTGCTAACGCTTCCCTTAACAGCAAAAAACATTCCAAATTTATCATACAGAATATCTTGGTTACTACTTAATACACATTCTTCTGCATTTAACATCACCAACAGTGATCTATCATCAAAGAGGGTCTTAAGAGTTGAGAGAAAAAGTGGAAAAGAGTGAGGTAGAACCTGAACCCGGGTGGTTTCTGAGGAGAGTGAAATTCTGGGTGCACCACGATTTTAAGGAAATCCCTCCAGAACAAGACTTTGTCCATTGAAACATTGGAGCTGGTGCCGTACCTTATAGGCTCCATCACATCCTTACCTGCATACTCTTGCTTCTCCTCCTCTCTCAGATTGAAGAAACCAAAAACTTCATCAACCATTTTCTCCATGATGCTCTTTGACACAAGGTAATTGGTGAGCATGAAGAACCCCCACTCCTCACAAGCCCTGCCTAAGTCCTGGATGGTTTTGGCCCGTTGATCAGGTGTGCCGGCGACCAAGAGAGAATAATCAATGACAGGAATTGGATCATCTTCTTCTGGGTCTGTCACTATCTCATCATCTGAATTTGTGGTGTAAGTGTATGAAGGAGGGAGGGAAGTGAGTTTTGGTGATTCAGTGAGTGCTTTCACGCTTGTGAAACTCTTTTTGTTATTGGATTGTACCTGGCCAACCTCAGAAGCTGTTGTAGCCATTATAGAAGTTAAATCAGTGAAAATGAAGAGAAAGTTGGATAGTGAACAAATATGAGTAGGCCTCGGCACTTCAAGTTGAAGGAAATGGGGTTAAGTTCTTATCATTACTCGGTTCGTAGTTATCTGAAACGTGTCAAACATTAAGTTAGCCACCGTTCGTGTGTTCTTTTGTCGTTTCGTGACTATCACATATGTCACAAACTAGACTTTTGGAAGAGGTTTGATGAAAAAAGGTGAACTGGTTGCCATATTTTCTTCCTAGAATAAGGTTGTTTTCTTCCTATCTATTTATTAGGTTAGGTTACCAATGAATTTGACATTTATGACAATGATTTTATCAATTAAAATAAAGATTTAATTAAAATCTAACGTACTTCATGTCAAATATTGTAATCGTATAAATTTTGACAAAAGAAACAATTAGTTATATACAATTATTAAATTGCTGCATCTGACTTCATCTAACCTGATCGGCTGTGTGTGTGTGTATATATATATATATATATATATATATATATATATATATATATATATATATATATATATATATAAACATTTCTTAAAAATAATATTACTTTTATTTAAGATATGGGCTAAATAGATTGATTAAAAATAATCTAGTTCAATTTAATTTTTTTTTGGGCGGATTAAAACTATTTCTGTTGTTTTTTCGAATATGCCTAAGAAATTTATTGGCAGTGAAAAACATCAATAGTCTTCAAACACTGAAATATTCATAACCTAAATTCATGAATGGGTTTTGGTTCCTGGTTGTACCATACATACCGAAGAAAAAGAGAGGGACATTGTTGTGTTATCTGCTGTCATGGCTTTATTACATGACCAATTGTTTCATTTTTTTCAACTATCCACTGACGAGCTCTTAAAACATGTTACAAAGTGACAAATTATGAAATCATGTTAGGGAATTTTAATTCCTGAGACTGCGTTTTCGGCTCGCGAATTTGAGTTTCTGAAACCTCCTTCATCATCAAATTGCTAGCAAGCAGTTTCTGAAACTGAAGCCTAGTTTAGCTCTCGTTATTAATACTTTTTACCTTTTCACTAGGATAAAAAATGTGCAAACTCGATTTCATAAGATATTACTGTACATTAATTGGTGAAAGTTAGACAATATGCCCTGCATTTATTTTCAGCATCCATGCACCATGTTGGATGAGAAAAAAGGTATACACATAAAGTGCTCGTTACATTGCCTCTTAGAAAACAGAACAGACATCACACATGCTACCTCGTGAGCCAAACAAGGCAAAGGATAATCCTCCAATTCCTTCACAACCTTTGCTTTGCCGTTATACTTTATAGGTACACTTGATCATCACACAGAAACCCTTCAAACTCTCATCTTGTTGAGAGTCAGAAACTACACTCTAGCTGGCAAAGCCTGGAAAACTACTAGGTTTATGATCTTCATTAATCTCTATGTAACCTATAATTAAGTGTTATTAATCGTTTTCATAAACAGCAGAAAAAGTTGAGTGTATGTTGTATAGAGATTAATGAAGACTATAAATACAGGAGGTTCCAGAGTGCCTAATAATTTCTCCTAAGAACTTACAGAGCCAAGAGTTCCAACTCCAGTCAATCAGAAGCTTCTCAATGGAGGGTTTGGCTTTCTCTGGCTGCGTCCATACCATGATATTAAGTGCTTGGCATTGAAGGATCGTGACCTCTTGATGGAAGACGAAGAAGAAGAAGAACTGCAACCACCTTTAATTCTCTTTGAATTATTTCCATGAGAATCTCCTGACACAACAGTAGCAAGAGCAAGACTGATCTTAGCAGCAGAAGAAGAATCCAGAGACACCGATCTTCTTGGCTGCACAGCCACCACTTCTGAAGCCATGTTCTCAGTTTCACACACTTCAACCTCTTCCTCTTCTTCACCCCTCAACAAATCATCACCATGTTGGGCTTGAGCTTGAACATGATTATGTTCTTCTCCATCACCACTTTCAGAAACCTCCATCTCCACAAAAGACCTGGAAGCAAAAGCATTGGGGTCCATGGAAGGAACCCTTGTGGGGTCAGTGACAATAGGAGCACGGCACATGGGGCAATTGGTATGCGATCTAAGCCAGGTGTCAATGCAAGGCAAGTGAAAAGCGTGGTTACACTTAGGCAAAAGCCTGAGACTTTCATCCTCTTCAAACTCGCTCAAACAAACGGAACATTCCGACCCTTCAATCAAGCCTTCATCTTTCTTGTACTTGCAAACGGTGATGGCACCGATCACTGATTGTTGGAGGCCAGTGGTGCGGATGTACCAGATGGGGTGGTCAACCACAGGGCCATGTGCTTCTTCGTCCAACAAATCTTCCTCAGTTTGAGGCCGTGACAAGGTTCTCCTCACAGACCTGTTCCTAGGAGAGAAAAACTTCACATAGATGGCGTAGGAGCAGAGGACAACGAAAACGGCGGCTACAACGGAAAAACAGACGATCAAGTATGTGGTTTTGTGGTTGCTATTGGGACTTTGTTTATCATCTTTTAAATCAGGAGGATATGGAAGCTCAAGTAACTTTCTGTGATGCAGCTCCATGTGAGAGAGAAGGAATCAGGGCAACATGGGAATGGAAGAAGAGATTGGATTGGAAGGGATGAATGAAGGGTTAGGTGGGAAGAGGTTGCAACTTTGACTAAGGATTATATCTAACGTCAGAGGAAGAATAGAAACATGTTTTTAAATTCAATCTTTGACGCGGTTTTGTTTTACTTTTTGTTTGCATCTATTTTATTTTCACGGCGGTTCCTATGTCGGTGTGGCTGGACTCACTTTTTTATTTCGGCCCAACCCAACAAAAACCCAAAAGACACTTTTTTTTTTTTCATTTTTTCAAGATAGAGAGACTTTGTTTCTTGTGAAGACTAAGGAGTGGTTTATATATAGTCTTATAAAAAATATATTTTATTTTATTTTTAAATGCTCATACAGCATTGGGTACTTACTAAAATTAGCACATACTTTATTAAACATGTGAACGAGAAAAAGAGAGTAATTTTTTAATTTTTTTATATTTCAAAATTTTAGAAAAAACAATAGTTCAAATTATAAAAAGAAAATTATCAAAATTTAGTTAGCAAAATATTTATTTTTTTCATTTTATTTTATATTGTTAAAGAAAAAGGGATAGTAAGTTGGAGTAGTTATTAGTTATAAAAAATGTGGGCAAGTTTTGTAGAGGGACAAAAACAATGTAATATAGATACGTTGTTTTGTTGCAAAGTTGTGTATAGAGATTGTATATATCTCTCTGGTCAAATAAAATATAATTTTAAAATAACAAATCATTAACGAAATACAATAAAACTATCTCACTTCAATCTGTTGATAGAAGTCGCTATAAACATAAAGAAAAAATTAATAAATATTTATAAAAAAGAATACGAAATGAGCGATTAGTTAGATCTGATATTGAAAAGAAAATTGAAGTGATATATATATATATATATATATATATATATATATATATATATATATATATTATGGTAAACTCAAATCACACTTACTTAATGCATTGAGATTGAGTTAAATAAATTGATAAAAAAAAACATTCTTTTTATCAAAAGTTGTAATTTAAAGTACTAAACTAATTAAAAAATAACAAGTCATACAAAAATTAATTTAACATTTTAAGTAAGTCAACATGCAAGTTATACCAAATTTGTTCAAACTAATAGATGACATAAAAAAAACATATTCATAACAAAATAATAAAAAAGAGTCATTCCTTCTAAATTTATCATCTAACGGTATAAAAAAAGTTATTTTCTTTTTAATCAGATTTGATTCAATCATATAATAAAATCCAACACAACCTAATTATGTTGAATCTATAACTATATATAAAGGGAATTCCCTCTTTTGTGTCCACATTTCATAATTCCAACTTTACCCTTTATAATTTAATTATTTATTAAATTTTTAAAAATTAACGGTTATTTTTATAAGTTTCTATAAAATTATTTACTTATCTCTTTTTTCTTTTTTTCTCTTACTATTCATCAATAGTTTTTTTTCT
>Ga0209589_1013989_pt1 | contig 10243 bp, 9 predicted proteins | sample CowpeawhiteBW_FD_187525 | JGI IMG/M metagenome (GOLD analysis project Ga0209589, IMG submission 187525) | Root nodule microbial communities of legume samples collected from California USA - Cow pea white BW (SPAdes) (version 2) | ecosystem: Host-associated > Plants > Roots > Nodule | place: USA...
AATGATTTTTATCAGCTTCGCTTGCACCTAATCACACTCTCTAACATATTCAAACTTTCACACTTCCATTTTATCATAAATTTTCTTACACTTAATAGAATGATTATGCAGTTTTTTTTTTTTTTACTGAATTTTCTTTTCATCTTACACAATAAATATACGTATAAATTGTTTAAAAATATTGCAAGAGCTAAAAATACAATAAAAATAAATAAATGTATTATTACGTTACCAATTAACATTTTATCGGATACATTATTTCAAAATTATAATATCTGTATAAATATTTTTTAGAAGAATACAACGTTAAATCTATCATTTTTGAAAGGAAATTATCCGGTAAAAAGTTATTAAATGATGTTAACAGTATTAAAACATTTTGTTTTTCTTTTAATCATATTAAAATATGATAAAAATTTTGATGCTTTTTTTTCTGTAATTAATGTAATTTCATTTCCTTTTCAACAATTTACAGTGATGAATTAGGGACTAGATTGTCAAAATTTTGCGACACAACCTAATAAAATTGTGCAGAATATATCGTTCATATATTTACTTTATTCAATAAATTGATAGAGGGAAAGAGAGGATGGGATGAAGAGAGAGGGTGGGGTAGTTTAGGAAGTAAGAAAATAATATGAGAAATCCATAGTGAATCCCAACCGGATAACTTTCTGAATCAATAAAGAAATTTAATTAAGTTTTAACTATTTACCTTGGAAATTTAACTATTAACTATTTTATCATTTATTTTCATTGGTGATAATATGATGTAGTTGTTATTTTTGATGTAAAATTTTGGTAAATACTCGTTTAAGAACAATATATATCTTCCGGACAAAGATTTAAATATGAATCAATCTTTTCTTGTTCTAAAACAACATTTGACATATTGCAAATCAATGTTCTTACTACTAGTGATATACACATACTTATTAATAATGACAATATTATTTTATCGTTAGTCATTATCGACTTAGACATCAAACTTAACAACTTTCATATCATTGTTATTGACAATTCATTGATACTCAAGGTAATATCTATCAACAACATATCGTGATCAAGTAAGACCTCACCACACATATATCAATAAAGTCATTGCACAAAAAAAAAAAAAACATCATCAAGGCTAACCTTTCCAAAGATTTAATGTGCAAAGTTAATTTTGATCAACAAGTCAAACCGCTCATTTTCCGCCCTTAATTAGATCCTTCACCATTTCTTTTACCACAGTTGGGAATCGCCAAATCTCTAGCAGAAGCATACCACAAATAAGAACAGAACTAATGCAATTATTTTTTGACAAAAACTATAAACTATCATGTGCAATTTTTTTGGCAAAAAAAAAATGCACAACTTCTTATGCAATTTTTTTAGCAAAAATTACAAACTCATACATTTTTTCTTTTGGGACAAAATTGCAAACTCTTGAATGACACACAACTTCTCAAGTTCTTATATACCTAAGAAACTATTGAGTTATGGTAACAATTTTCAAAACAAGTCTTTACTTTTATAGAAGTCTTTATTTTGATAGAATTTTTATATGATTTCCTTCTTCATATTACTCTATGTGAAACTTGAGTAAATACTCAATAGAGAATAACAATTCTTAAAAAATTAAATATATTTATTACACTATAAGAAAATATGTCTTATCAATAAACATTCATCGGCAAAAATTTGTCGTAATTTGAGTATGAAATACTAACAACCAAAAATTCATCAGTAAAATAGTCATCAATAAATTCTGTCAACTAACCGTGAAATTTGTTGGAAATTACTAATGACTGCAATTTATCGATAAATATCCGTTAGTAAATATCCATTGGAAATTGTAGACGAATTCTGGTCATCAATAAAATTTATTGGTAAATTGTGCGATTGAGTCTTCTTCTTCCTCTTTCTTTTCCTTTGTTTTTTTTTTTTTTTTTTTTTCCTCCTCCTCTTTTCCTCCTTGTTGCACTTGTATCGTCGTTGTCTTTGACTCCTCCTCCTCTTTTTCCCCTTCATGTTCCTCATCTTCCTCTTCCTCCTCCTTCAACTCCTGTCTCCACTGTTGTTGAGCCGTTGTTGTGCCACCGCCTTTGATTTACTAACAAATTTATTTTCATCGATATAAATTCATGAATAATTATAAAAGTCCTCATAGTAACATTGAATTTTATTTTTAATATTTATAAAAAAAAACTCACTTATGTAATGATCGCTTTTTCGGTATTTATAAAGTAAGTGATTTTTCACTATGTTCTTTGACCCATTACTTTTTTAATTTCTAAATAATTAATTTTTATTTTGATACTTAATTTTATGTTCTACTTTGAATTTTTTTTTTCATTCATCTTTATCATTTTGAACTTCAGCAAGTCTCATAGTTTTAGCATACTTATCATCTATTTTTTAATATCATATTTGGATTAGAAATCATTAGGGTACCCATTTTAAAACCAATTGCACTATAAAAAAACTTTACAAAATAATAACAGTAATTATTTTACCATAACTCTATAATTAGATTTAAACCATAATTGGTTGGATTTGAATTGGTTCAAAAAGATCAAAATTAAAATCAACTTAATTAAATTTAAATACGTTACCAAACAATTCATAAACAATATCCTAATTGGTTCTCTTTCCAGTCAAGGCCAACTTTAACAACACTCTTCTTTTGCTCATTAATCATTTGAACTTTTAATTTACATCTATAAAATTGTATCATTACTTGTTTGAACTTTAAATTAACATCCAAAGATGTTTCTGACAGCCTCAATTGTGCACTATACAGTCTCTTGAGTGGAGTATCTGGGCCCAGTATTCCAATTTGATTCCCCAACTTCAATTATGCTATCAGGAACTTGTGGAGTTGTTTCCCATGGAGGGTATCTACCAACTGAACTTTCTTGGCCATCTACTCTTTCAGCGTGAAGGATCTTGCTTAAATCCAGGGACTTATCGGTCAATCCACTATCTTTGCTTTCACTATCCTTGCTACGTGTTTCATTCTCAGACCCATCTCTATGATGACTTTCCTCCTCTTCATGCTCATTATAAACTGAATTCCCAACTAATAATTCCATATGCCTGGTCGTTCTTTTCATCAATGGGCTTAAGGGCCTAATGTCCGTTCTTCGATATGAATCTAATGGCTCCCTTGGAATCTTAGACCTGAATTTGTTCTTGGACGGAGGAATTCTAGAGCAGAATACTTCTCTGAAGTTGTTAAATATCCCTCTGTTGTATGGGTTGGTTTGAGGGTCATACCGGTATTTAAAATTTTCGTAAGTAGACTGCACATTAGACAATAAGAATTTTCATCAACATACGTAGGAAAACCAAACTAGAAATGCACCATAGTGCTTCATTGTTTTACCCATGTCATCGACATAGCAGACTACCTCATAGTTCGAATGTAGAATGCAACAAACGATGATTGGATGTGCATAGGAATAGTGAAAGTCAAAGTTAACGTTTCAAAGAACTATGAGCTGAATGGCATTCAAACCTGGTTTGTGCTGATGAGGTACGTGTGGAAAACAGCGAGGCCGCCAACAAACCAGACACAAACAAAGGTGTAGATTATTAGTGCAGTGGATGCTATAGTTTTGGACATTGCTCTCCAAATTGATACTTTCTCAAAGTCCTTGATCCTTACAATGTAAACCCAGCAAAAGGCATGTACATACAAGCAAAGCAGAGTGGCTGAGAAAACAAACATGTAGTAGAACCGGTAATTTCGCTGCGGCAATGTACATACAAGCAAGGAGTAATAGAAAATGTTATTCAGCAACTTCTCGAATCCAATATCTGATACAAACGTGATTGTTTTTTAATTATTGTTTGTCCATATGCATGTCATATTATACGATATTGAACATGAAAGCAGAAAAATACCAACACCCATGCAAAATAATCACCATTTTGTACTATTCTTCAAAATTTTATTTTGTGAGAGCAGAGGAAAAAAACATTCCCTTCTTAGAATACGATCAACAAAATAACAAATGCTATGAACGTCAACAGACAAGGAGTTTGTCAAATGTGCATATAGGAAGCCAATGCTATTATCTGTAATTCCAAGGGCCATGACTATTTCTCCTCGCATAATATTTTTGTTCATTACACATTCAATTTAATTTTATGTACTATCTAAAGCTTTCCATCAACAGAGTTTCATGATTTAGAAGCCTGCCTGCCCTCTCTAAATGAATATACCCATATCTTCTTTTTATTTGTCGCTGACAAAGCATTTGAACAGAGTAAACTAATAGTACGAATATCCCAGTAAAATTGATTTTTTTCTCTGGGGAGGGTACTTCACAAGGCCAATAAGATTTCATGAAATAGTAAACTCGTGAGATAAAGATTGCAGCAGGTAACAAATGAGAAGGAAAGTGCAAAATTCTAATGACTGTGATAGTGTTCCTTGAATAGAATAAATGTGAAGTTATGGAAGGATGACGATTACCAGTCCAATACACTGACCCACCCATGGGCAGTGATGATCAAATCGCTCTACGCAGTTATCACAGACTGAACAATGAGAAGCACGGAGGGGTCTGTAGAGCATGCAAGTATCACAATATTTGACTTTCACTGTTATACCATTGACAATTACATCCCTTGTCCGTGGAAATCGTGACGTTGAAATTTGCCCGTTGTTGCTATTCTCAGTCCAATTATAGTCATCTGGCTCCGGAGGATGAGAATTACGAGGTACTATGCCAGGATCTCTTCCTGAGGTTACTATAAGGGTGATTAGAACCTGCAGGGAGTACGCTAGAAAAGTTAGGAGTGCAGTAGTGAATGAGAAAGTCTTTGCTTTAAGAGATCTTGATATCCGCATTATTTTTCACTCATTTAAATAGACCAAAAAAAAAAATGCTAGAGAATCGTGCAAATCAGAATTGTCTTATCCATGTATGTTCACAGTTGCTCAAATAAATTATGAAGGCTATGTTTAATTATGAAAAGTCTTAATACAAAACTAATATAAATAAAGTTTATATCGTATTAAGTGAGAGGTTACGAAAGCAGTAGGCATGATCCTTATGCCTGATTAATATGTATCGGAACCAATGATATTTTGCTTCACTTTGAAATGACACTCCCTCCTGTCATTCCTATTTGATCTCAAAACTCTGTTTACTATAGCAATTTCTTAAAATGAATTATTTTTTAAGTTTATAAGGAAACACGTTGAAATCTTAGCCGAATCCAGATATTATCTCTATAAATAGTAACAGGGGACAACTATACAAGCTGTATGAAGTAAAACTTTCGAGGATAGTAATATTTCAGCCATTTACTTATATAATTTTATTAAAATTATTAGATTAAGAAAAATGAAAATGATATGCAACTAAGAAGGTATTTATTGTTAAGGGGTTATAGGAAAAAATCTTAATGCTTTGAATATGAATTACTAAATGCAGAGTTGCATACACTTACAAGTAAAACAGAGCAAATATAGAACTTCAGTGCTGTGTGATAACTACAGACAGAGTATCAATGAAGGGAAATGGAAAAATATGTCTTTCGGCTCCAGTCATTATCATTTGTATAACAGGATTTTCTAGACATGTTTCCTTAAAAGATAATGTACAGATAAATATAAAAAAAAAAAATATCATAAAAATTATAGTGCGAATAATATAACTAACAAAAGAAAGCACAGTCTCATTATAAAGAGTATATACTGTACTTTAACCCTAAATCGTCATGTATAAAAAATTACTTAAAAGTCACTGTACCATAACTTTTTATTGGTTCACCATCTAAATATTCTCTACACTTCGGATGCATAGAAATTAAACTTGAGAAAAAAAATAAGCAATGAAACAGGTGTCACAGGAATCATCGGGCGTATTAATAGACGATTGCTTCATCTATCAATGGAGTAATATATGATATTCTGAACAAAAAATAACTTACAAACAGTGTGAGAGCAATAACCACACCCATTATTGACCATCCAGAGTGATGAGGAAAATCATCCAACAATTTCCTCGCTACCAAAGCACAGAACACCGCGATGGGCACAATAACAAGAAAAATCGATATAAATATAGATTTCACATCAGGCCCAAATATGAGTCTCCCTCCGAAAAGAAAAACCTGAGAAAATTGAAACCACGATTTCAGAAAGCAAAAAATCATCACAAATAACAAAAGCAATACAAGTACTATTTTACAAAACAGAAAACTTCAATTATGCAGAAACAGCACAGAGTTGAAAATATTTCAGTAGACTCTTTTTCGTATCCGCATGCTCCCGAATCAACTCGGTGTTGATTGACACAGAGAACTCGGAATCGAACTCGGAGAGGTGAAAGATGACCTAAAAATGAATCATATAAGTGATCGGATAAGTTGCGTGTTACTTACGTTACTTCCTTGCCAGACGCGATAAGTTCTGACCAGCGACGGAGCGGAGGTATCAGCGGAATCTGAATTTGCCGGCGGCGGCGGCAACGACATTGTGAGAGTGAAGATCGCAATTAAAACGGCAAGCCAATGATTAGAGAACGAATGAATGATTAAATGAAAATTGAAAAATGAAAGAAGACACCAAAACCAGGACGCCACCTCTGGTCAAAGCCTCCAAGGGCGAACCAAAGGGCAACTTCTCTCTCTCACACCATTTTTTTAATTAATTTCTTAATTTATTCCTTTGACTTTCATAACTATTTCTCTTGTTCAATTTATTTCCAGTGGAAATCATAAACTTTGCAGCTTCCTGCATTTACCTAACTTTTTATTTTATTTTATTTTACTATATATGATATGAAAATGATTGATTAATCCCAAAAATCCGGTTACAAAAGCTAAAAATCATAAGAAATATTTTATTCCTAAAATATACAATTTCGCAATAACTTTTTATTTAATATTTTACCTTTCAAATATTTATTACAATTAAGATGGGTCAAATATTAAAATATGTCTACATAAAAACTTGTGAAAGAAAATGCTTTTCGGCATTATCTTCGGATATCCAATATTTTTGCGCATCAGCAACTGCAAGATTAGGGGCGTTGATGACGAGGTAACTTACCATAACCATTGTGACGTTAAGCAAACGCATAAGCTTGGTTTAGTATCAGAAAATTATAAATTTAACATTGTCAGTTCTAAATAAGATTTAAAAATTGTTTGAATATTTTTAAAATATTTTTTTATTTCAATTTATTTTAATATCTGCAAATAATTTTCTTTATTAAATGATTCATGATTACGTTATGGTGAATTTTTATGACGTCATCATTTAGGTTTAGTAAAATTGTGAGCTCAATGAATTAAAAATAAAATAAATTACACTACCTACCATATGATCTCTCAAGAACTAAAATAAAAAGATACTATATTTAGAAGAATTTTAGTCAAATATATTTTTATTTGTTTGAGTTAAAAATAAAAAAACATATTTTTAGAGACTAAAACTAAGAATAAAATATCTATAGAGACTAAACTAAAATAACATATTTATAGGTGTTGAAAACAAAAAAGTGAGTTATTTATAAGGAGTTAACTCAAAAATTAGAAAAAGCGAGTTAAAAGACAATCATTTTAGAAAGATGATAACTTATTTAAAATAAGTTTAAATAGGTAATTTTTTTATTTACAAGATTTTAATAAATAATAAAAAATCTAAACATGATCTATTTTTACTCTTAAAAAAAATACTTAGTTTTTACATAAGTTAAGTTCTCTTATATTATTTTTCTAGATTTTTAATTTTAGTCTGTGGTAAATAATTTTAGTTATGATTTTTTTTTAAATATTTTATAAGAGCATTGGTTGATGTTAAAAAGACATATAATTAAGGGACTCACGTCACAATTAAACGTTCTTAGGGTAAAAAAAGTTGCCCTACCTTGTCAACTTTGACTCTTGTAATTTAAAAGGTAAACATTTAATCCAATAATTAATATATATCAGACACCTAATCACCTATACATGTATCAGCATTTGGATTCAATTTTCTGTTCCATTAATTATCGCATCAATTTCTCTATTGAAGTCATAGACTACCCACGTTTCTAAATTGTGTGGACTAATAAAGCTTCTGTTGGTGGTCCCAAGAAACTAGATTACTTTAATTTGATTAAATTAACTCAATATCAATTAGATTAGTTTGATATTTAAGTTACTTACAAAAATTCAAAACTTAATTAAATATTAATCAATTCAAATTTTATTTTAACCTGAGCAGTCTGAAATTGTCCTGAGAGACTAACGTTGCAACACGGCAATTTCTTCCAGCACCTTCATATTTTTTTTCTTGAATCCTTCATTATATTTTTTTTCATTTTTTTTCATTTTAGATTGTTCTGTCTGAAATTTCCTTTTTATTTCTAAATTATATATTTAAAAGCCAAAATTAATTTATAAATTATGTAATTTAATTTTTCTTTCTTAGCTTTTTTTCAGATTGCACCGTTCGAAAGTTAAAAGTGATTTATGGATTGTACCCAAAAATATTGTTTTTAGAAAAAAATAACTTTCAAAGTTTACAGTTAAGAAGTATATTTTTTTTATTTTTCAATTATACCATCCGAAAAATAATGATGGAAAATAAATTATAAAGATGAAAAAAGAAAATTATGGATGCGCAAGAGGAATGTGGCGATTGTAAGCTTATTAGTTGAGTAGCTGGGCTAGGCCCAATTTCTCACTGATGATTCTACTAAGTGAACTTTATTCTTTTTTGTTTACACTCAAGTAATATTACTTTTTGAACCTTAATTTCTATTTTTTTTTTCAAATAGTTTTGTTCACACCCACTTTTTCTACTTTCCACCACTCTCGGTTACTCATCGCCCTCCTCTTCCCTGATTTCTCTTCACCAATGATGAAAATACAAAGATTTTTAACTTTATTAACATCAGAGTTAATGCCAATCACACCACTAAACCTGCTTTCTTTCTATTATGAATAGAAAAAATCATATTTATCAAAATAATTTCAACAAATACTTTTTGAAAAACTCTATTCGATGAGTTTGTGAATGGAAATGAGAATGATTTTATTTTTATTTGGAAATGTGAATGGGATAACGAAACTCATTTGCATTTTGCACCGTTCTGTTGTTAGGGATGACAATGAATTGTGTCGGGCACAGATAATGCCAATTCGCTACTCAAATTGCAATAAAAAAAATTCACCTGTAGGTTAAAATCCGCGGTTATCCATGAATACTATAATATTTAAAAGAAAGTATACATTTTAAAAATAAAATATAAAACAATTAAAAAATATAAAATTAAATATAAATTATATTTTAATTTTAATTAAATTTAACCTAATAAAATATAAATTAAATTTTAATTTTAATTAAATATAACTTAATAAAATATAAATTAAATTTTAATTTTAAATTTTATGATTAAAGGATACTTATGAATAATATAATACCGACATGTTTATAAATGAATATTAAAGTTTCTATTATCTACTACTCACGAATACTAATTATGAGTAATGAATCTTATTCTTGATATCCTTGTAGATATTTTTGCCAACCCTAATCAATTTATGACATGTTTTTTTTTTTAATTTGGTCCAAAGTAGTTACGGGAAGAAAACATTTTGGGCTTATGAATTGAAGGAAGTTCTCTTCGGCCCATGAATCGGTCCAACAGGTTATACAATATTCTAAGGGTAACGCCCACAATGAAACTGAGAACGTGCATGTTTGGTAATTAAAATCGATTAAATTCATCTAAATGCCTGCTATAGTGAAAGACATAAATTTTCACTTCTCACTTTCCTGCTATGCTGCTTTCAGAAGTGCAAACTCCCGTTTGTAATTTCAGAACATGGGAGGGATATCTTTAGTATTTTTTTCCAATTTCCTATTATGATATTCAGTTAGGTTTCCTCTTTTAATTTTGTTATTTTCTCTTATGATTTTTTGTTGCTTTTATTTTTAATTTTATTTTATATTCAAGTATATTTCATTTCTATAAAATAAATCACTTCGCTTTTAATAAAATATTTATCTTCAAGTTTTTTCTCATTTGTATTATATCAAATACAGATATGACATCCGATTAAACACTAACACAAAAAAGCCTTTTAACGTCCGACATTTTCGACCTTTGACGTCTGCCCAAACACCGACGTCGTATCGGGTGACGTCAAAATAACGTCGGAAAAATAGCAGACGTCACTTGACGTCGGTCTTTTAGGAGTCCGACGTTATCCAACGTCGGGGCTAGTAACACAGACGTCAATTTTC
>Ga0209589_1013990_pt1 | contig 10243 bp, 10 predicted proteins | sample CowpeawhiteBW_FD_187525 | JGI IMG/M metagenome (GOLD analysis project Ga0209589, IMG submission 187525) | Root nodule microbial communities of legume samples collected from California USA - Cow pea white BW (SPAdes) (version 2) | ecosystem: Host-associated > Plants > Roots > Nodule | place: USA...
ATTTTAATTTTTAAACACTTTATAAGTTTACAAGATTAATATTTTTTATTTTTAATTACACAACAATGTTTTTAATTTTTAATCATTTTACAAGTTTACAACATTTATACACAACATCACTTTATTTTATCATTACAATTCAATGTTTTTGTTAGAACTTAGCAATTTTTTATTCAGTGTTTTGTTAGAACTTAGTAATTTTTTTTTTCAGTAACTTACTAACCAATTTGTCATCATCTGCATTTGTTGCTCTTCATTGTTACATTAAATCAAATCTTGTAATCTTTCTACTCACACATTTAGGTACTTCTTCCTATATCATTATCTTCTTTTAGTTTTATCTGTTGTATATATTATGTACTACTTTCATTGTCCTTCTTTTCATTCATTACTTTCTTCCAAGTAATACATTTTAAAATTTATATTAATTTTGGATTTATTATTTATTGTTTTTGGTTTAAATAGACAACATACCAAAATGGAAAATATTCCTTCTAACAAATCAACATCAGAACAACAAAGACAAAGATGGAGAATAAATGCTGCAAATAGAAGACGTAGAATGACCCCCCAAGAAAGACTTATTGAAAAATCTAAAAGAAGGAAAAATAATCCTGAAAACACCATCAACATTGTCCAAATGCCAAACAGAGCTCTCCGATTGAGAATGACATCTATTCGACAAATGGCTCAGTCAGTAACTGATGCAGGTAACATAACATTTTTGCTCATCATTATTGTATGTCATTGACCGAGAATGTCCTTCTGAGTACCCTCACATTCTTTTTTGTTATTTCCTATAAACTATATATTTGATTTAAATAAAATTTAACTTATTTTTTAAATATTAGGTTATGGTTTGGTCCCAAAAAGGTTTGCAGGATGTAATGATAATGAAGTAAGACCAAGTAATACACACATTACTGACACTCAACATGGTAGTCAATTTTATTCACCAATATTTAATTCATGTTATTTACTTACCATTTGATAAACCCTAGACAAGGAATAATGTTAGCTTAAGTGGTTGAGAGCACTTGATTATGTCGAGTATGCTTATTTAATTTTATTTATTTTACAATTATATTGTGAATGCAGGAGCATGACTTAAGGTGGTATGTACGTAAGAATTAACATGAATCATGTGATAACTTGTTGGTTCTACATAGACTTGGTGGGTGGAAGGGTGTGAGTTTGAACCTTAGTTGGCATAAGTTATATTTTTTTATGTTTAATGTTTTGCTAAAGAAGGAAAAGCTAGAAACTCTAGAGCTCCTCTAAGAAAACATAGAGGTTGTTGGAGAAGTAAAAACACTAGTTAATAGCCACAAACCTTTGTTATTAATTAAATTTCATTTTGGTATTTTTTTATTTATTCATTTTGGGGCTGGAAATTGAGAGGGAGAAAAGAGTGAGTTTGAAAGCAAACAGTCTTAGTGTGTGGCAGCAAGGGAAGGCAGAGAGAAACGAAATTTGCAATTTAGGGAGAGAAAGGGGGTGCTGGAAAGGAGCTTTTGAGTAGGAGCAAGAGTTGAAGCTTTCGGGGACGAGAAGAGATCATTGGGAATGCACTAGGAGCAAGGAAACCGGGTAAAGGGAGCTGTCCATGCTTGTTTAATCGTGTTTTTTTTTTATTATTCTGGAATGATTCCATGGCTGGAATGTTGAGTTTCCTTCCATTTCACGTGAATTTTCGTAAATTTTGGGTATCTGCCCAGAAACCGCCTAGCGGCTCAAAATGCTCTGCCAGGCGACACAGCCATTCTTAATAATCTCTGAGTTCTGTGATGAATCGCCTGGCGGCAATAAGGAACCGCCAGGCGACACACACTGGAATTGCATAATTTGATGCGTTTTTGATGTTTTTGTGATATGTTTGGCATTCTGCAATTATACAATATCGATAATAGGTTTCTTGGCATGATTGGATGATGATGAAATTGTGGGTGGTGATGTGATAAATTTAGGGTTGTGTACAAATGCATGATTACTATACGTTATGTTTGATTGTTAATTGTAAAGTATAGGAATCGACAATTTGTTATTGGAGGCCTCAATTAGATTGTATAGAATGGTCAGTGCGTATTAAATATGTGAATGCATATGGTTGAATCTTTGATGGAATATTGATTTTGGAATTTAGGGCATATTAGGGTTTTTCTGTAGGGGCGAGGAAATCTAGATGTTCCCAGATTCCTGATGCATCGCTCGACGGTATACAATATGCCGCCAGGCGATACCGAGATGCCAGTAGTGGTTTGGCTTGCTCAGTGGGAAACAAATTAAATTTATGGGCGTTATGGATGACTGTTAGTATGAAAATGAGGGTGATTATATGATGTAAGAGTTATAAAATGGGATGTGTAGATGTATGAACTATAGTTAAAGAGTCATGAGAAAACTTGAAATGAGTATTACAATAAGATAGACTTTGTGTGGTTTCATGTATGTTTAGATTGCTGGTATAAGATTGTGCCTAGTTGGAGTGTTGTTATTTAACTGCTTAAAGTGACGTATTAGTGTTGATGTTGAGTATCCTTAATAAACTGTTATGTTGGGATTATGTGATATGACAATAGTGTTCCCGTAAGGAGGTGGTGTAATGGTATTATTAGAATACTGGTTGTTAGTGTCACATGCATAAATAGATGATTGATCATTCTGTGCTTTAACTCCAACTTAAATACATGTGTACTTGCTTTGGTTGATGTTTGAGAGGTTATCATAATGATTTGATGATTGAAGTGTTGTAAATACTTCAATATGGTGATCTGAATGTATGACTGAATGATTGGATGTGTTTGGAAACCCTTGGAAGTGTCTAAACCAGTAGAAGATTGTTTTTACTGGTGTGGCGCCTGGCGGTAGGAGAAGCTCCGCTAGGCGATAAGCCACGAATAGAGGAATCACTGGGAGAGTGGCGCCTGGCGGTAGAGAGACACTGCCAGGCGGTCTGGAGCCTGTTCGCCTAGCGGCGCTTGGGAAGCGCCAGGCGATGGCGCAGGGACAGGGGTCCGTTGTAGATGGATTTGCATGGATGATCTTGATGGCTTGGTCATGGATATGCTGGATTAGTTACGAGCGGGGAGGTTCGTAACGGTGATTTGAGATGCATGATTGATGCGAGCGGGGAGGTCTGTATCTGTTGTACTCTTGTGTGGGAATACAAGCAAGGAGGTTCGTATGTTCCGTGCTCACACTTGAGGCTACTATGAGCGGGGAGGTTCATAGTAGGTGTTCACACATGTTGGACTACGAGCGAGCAGATTCGTAGAGTTGGACTACGAGCGAGCAGATTCGTAGAGTTGGACTACGGGCGGGGAGGTCCGTAGAGTTGGACCACGAGCGGGTAGATTTGTGGGAGCATGATAATTCCTAAGGACCAAGGTGGAGAATGGCTCTTTCTCATATAGGTTATGAGATTGGGGTATAATGTTCTAAAGAAGTCAATAAACTAAAAATTGGATTAGATTGGGTGAGGCTTAATGTTTATTATTTTATTATTTATCTTATTTTTCTTTCTCAGCTCACCCTTCTTGTTTGTATGTTTGTGTTTGGTGATGATCACGTAACTTGTTATGTGGGAGCAGATGTGAATTCAGGTGAGAACACTGATGCATAGTGACAGAGCGGGGCAGACGATGGGAGATTTTTCGCCATATTTTATTTCCATGCATTTTGTAACAAACTTTATGATGCTTTTCACTATTATGAACATGTAATAAAGATGGAGTAGTGTGATTGGATTATCGTGAGAAAAGTTTTAAATTTTCCCGCGCTTGGGAAACTTTATATAATGTTTTAATTCCAAAAGAAATGTTATGATTCATGCTTATCTAGTAATATCCAACTGGGGTGTCACACTTCATGCTTTCACATAACAGGTTATACTCATGAACGACAAAGGTTTGAAGAATATAATGTATATGAAACATTGCCAAGTACTCCACCTGTTAGTAACATAGATTGTGGTCAGTACACTATATCTAATAATATTAAAAGTACTTTATAAATAATTACATTTACTTATGCTTAAACAAAAAATTTATATCTAACTCTATACAAAAAAGTAGAATACAACTTCTTTGTTTAGGTTTAAACCCACCTCATCACTACTGTATGTCATTAGCTGAGAAAATCCTTCCGAGTATGCTTACATTCTTTTTAGTTCTTTCCTGCAAAGTATATATTTGATTCAAATAAAATTTATCTTATTTTTTAAATATTAGGTTATGGTTTTGCCCCACAAAGGTTTCCAAGACGTAATGATAATGAAACAGGACCAAGTAATACACACATTATTGACACTGAACATGGTTAGTCAACTTTATTCATCAATAGTTAATCCATGTTATTTACTTTCCATTTCACAAAATATCTTTATTTATTATTCTACGATGCGTAATTATGATTTTGATATAATTTATTACGATGTTGAATAATAAAACACCTTTAAGTTGTCATTAATTTTCGCAGTTAGTTCCTTTTTTTCTTTTTTCTCTGTGTATCAAGATATGATTACACTTTTTTACCATCTATCATGGTTTTTAATTTGCTCTTTATTTATTACAATGATCTTGGTTATTTATTATGCACTTTTTTACATTGATTTAACACCACACATGTTATGGATTTCCTACACAAAGATTGGAAGGATGTAATGATAATGAAACATGACAAAGTAATACACACGTCAGTATCATTCAACATGGTTAGTAAACTATTTTCATCAATAGTTAATACTCATTTTGGTACCATTGAACCTGATTTGTATCTTTTTCCTACCATAATTAATACATGTTGTGCTTTAATAATGCACTTTTAATACTTCTACAATTTATAATACTACATTATTTATTATTCTTCCAATTTATCACAATAATGTAGATATGCTACATACATTCCCCCGAACACATAATAATGCTAGACAATTTTCAAATACGGTTCTAATGCTCAAATTTCAATTGCCTACACCAACTACATGTCCACATTGTCATGCACGATTATTTTATCATGAATCAAGCGAGCAAATATTTCCACGTGTTCGTCCTCCACATGAGTTGCTTCAAATATTTTCAAGCCAAACATTTGAAAGTAGAAATTTTAGAGAGCATATAAGAAGTTACAATCATGTTTTTTCATTCAGTTCTCTTGTTGTTCATATGGATTAAACTATAGTAGCAAATGGTCGTGGTATATATAGTTTTTGTGCTCAAGGTGCAATCTATCACAGGGTAGGAAGATTTTATCCAAATGATGGGTCCAGACCCCGATTTTTGCAGTTGTACATTTATGACATTGAATATGAATTACAAAATAGGATGTTGGAAAACCCTCAACTTCATCAAACTATTGTTCATAAATTGCAACAAATATTACACCGGTGCAATCCTTTTGTGCATGTATTTCGACAACTTGCTCAAGAACCAAATATTCAGATATGTTCTTTACTCATTAAAAAACGTCATGCGAATCAACCACAATATAATCTTCCAACTACATCTCAAGTAGCAGCTGTTATTGTTACTGCAGACAAAACATTAATGGCACGTGGCCGAGATATTAAAGTTGCAGGTCATGATGGAAATTTAATAAACATACAAGAGACCGTAGGATATTATGACCTTTTACAATATCCTTTATTATTTCCATTTGGAACATATGGTTTTGACACCAATACAAAAAATCATAATGGCCAAAGTATCTCTTGCCGAGAATATTATAGTTTCATGCTTCAGGTAACTTCTATCATAATTACCTATGTTTCATCAAATTACTTAGTATGAAGAAGGCTAACATATTTTTAGAAACACGTGATTATTTAATGTAGATTCGTCCAAACTACCAGTCTATAATATTACAAGCAGAATGACTTTTTCAACAATATATTGTAGATAATTACGTTACGATTGAGATCGGGAGGTTATGATGGATTCCAAATCATCAAAACAACATTCGTGCTGAAGTGTACCAAGGTTTGCAAGATGCTTTGCATGAAGGACAAACTCACGTAGATAAATATATTTAAAACAACATTTATTACATCTAAATATATTATCATTCACTCTTTCATTTCTTTGAAGATATTGTTGGAAAGAGGACAATATTACAATCGTCATTTATTGGTAGTCGTCGTGACTTGACACAAGGATATCAATATGGTATGACAATTATTGTTAACAATGGAAAACCTGATATTTTCCTTACAATGACATGCAATCCATCTTGGAGTGAAATTTCTTCTGAACTACAAAATCAACAAACTCCACAAGATCGCCCTGACTTGCTCACACAAATCTTTCAAGCAAAATTTGAGCAATTGAAGGAAGATGTTGTTAATAAAGGAGTCCTCGAAAAAGTTATTAGTTATATGTATGTTACTGAATTTCAAAAACGTGGGTTATCACATATACATATGCTATTGATCTTAGATAATATGATAAGTTACGTGATCCACAAGATTATGATAACATTGTCAGGGCAGAAATACCAAATAAGGAAGAAGAACCACAATTGCATGAAGTTGTGTTGAAACACATGATACATGGTCCTTGCAGAACTCTCAATCCTAGATCACCATGTATGAAGAGATTTCCCAAAAATTTCTTGGAAGAAACACAACAAGGTAATGATTCATATCCTCAATACAAAAGACATTTTGATGAACCAATTTCAATAAATAGAAATGTGACTGTTGACAATAGATAGGTGGTTCCTTATAACCCTTGGTTACTCTTAAAATACGATTGTGATATAAATGTTGAGGTCTGCAGCAACATCAAAAGTATTAAATATTTGTATAAGCATGTTTACAAAGGACCAAATCGAGTAGCAATGGAGATTCATAAAGGACCTATTATAGATGAAGTCTAGCAATATCTCGATGCTAGATGGATTTGTGCTCCCGAGACTTTATGGAAAATATTCAAATTTACAATTTTATCGGATGAATCCAACTGTTGAAAGATTGCAAGTTCATATACCAAATCGACAACAAGTGCGATTTTATAAGCACCAAAACATCAATATTTAGCTCATTAACCTCAAATCTTGATCAAAGTATTAAATATTAGTTGATACACAATCTTACGAATTAGTAATTTACTGCTTTCCTTTTCAACCAATCTACGTATACCATCATAAATTATTATCAATTATTCTTAATATTATACATATAGATACATAAAAAAGTGAACACACAGACGCGACAACGCCGGTGTTTTCGCTAGTCTATTTAAATATAATACATTATACTATTATTTATTTTTATTCATCCATTTATAAGATACAACTTCATTAATTTCACTTTTCTTTTATAAGATAAAACTGTTTCATTTAATTTTTTTAATAAATAAGCATTAAAAAAATTATGTGTATTATTGATATTTTATTGGGACACATTTATTTAATTCTTTTATTTTTTATTATTTTTAAGCACTTTTATATATTAGTGTGTATGTTTATCATGACATTATTATATATTTTTTATCATTATACCTGAAGATATTCTAGCTATTATATTGATTAGCCATTGTATAATAAACACACTTAGTCCATATAAGGAATTAATTATGAAACTTCCCCTTAAAATGAGTATGAAAAAGATTAGCAGAAGTACCTTTTAATCAATGTGACTATTTTTATGGGTGAAACAGAACAATGAGACATGATTTGTGTCCTAATTTAAGTAGCTAAATGAATTACTTTTTTAACTTTCAACTAATTTTACTAAATATATAATAGTAAGTGTATTTGATGTAGTGCTTGGTGTAATATTTTAATCCTCTGGAAAAGTTTGATTATTGAAAAATTTTAGTGTAATTTTTATAAAAAAGGAACTTATTAAAATATTTTAGATTTGACACATTATGAATCTAAAGATACGCTTTTTGCAGTCTTTTATAACAGAAATAACAATTTATGATGTGACAATTCATTTTTTAAATAAATATATTACAATGTTTACTTTACAAAAATACATTATAATTAGATGGGTTCCTAGAAAATCAAATGTTAAGCAAAAAGAACTCTTGGCAAAGATCTAATTTCTCCTTTCTCTCTAATTATACATTGCATATTTAAGATTGTTTTATTTTAACTAATAATAGCATAGTGTTTCCATAATTAACTTTACATTCGACACAGTTAATTATAAAAAGAAAATTATAAAATTACACAATAATTTCAAATTTTAAATTTCACTTTATATTTGTTATTTAAAATTAACATTTTAAAATGAAACTAGTAATTAGTTACTAACCCATTTATATATTTTATTAAAAACATTTATATTATAAAATTAAGAAAGGATAATCATGTTATTAAACTTTTTTTATGTCAGTATTATATATATATATATATATATATATATATATATATATATATATATATATATATATATATATATATATATATACTAGCAAAAACATAGGCGTTGTCGTGTCTGTGTGTTCGCTTTTTTTTATGTATCTATATGTATAATATTAAGAATAATTCATGATAATTTATGATGGATATACGTAGATTGGTTGAAAAAAAAAGTAGTAAGTTACTAATTCGTAAGATTGTGTAATATTTAATACTTTGATCAAGATTTGAGGTTAATGAGCTAAATATTGATGTTTTGGTGCTTATAAATCGCACTTGTTGTCAATTTGGTATATGAATTTGCAATCTTTCAATAACTGGATTCATTCGATAGATTATAAATCTGAATATTCTCCACAAAGTCTTGGGAGCACAAATCCATCTAGCATCGAGATATTGTTGGACTTCATCTATAATAGGTCCTTTATGAATCTCCATTGCTACTCGATTTGGTCCTTTGTAAACATATTTATACAAATATTTAATACTTTTGATGCTGCTACAAACCTCAACATTTATATCACAGTCGTATTTTAAGAGTAACCAAGGGTTATAAGGAACCACCCATCTATTGTCAACAGTCACATTTCTATTTATGGAAATTGGTTCATCAAAATGTCTTTTGTATTGAGGATATGAATCATTACCTTGTCGTGTTTCTTCCAAGAAATATTTGGGAAATCTCTTTTGGCATTGATTGCGCTTCATACATGGTGAGCTAGGATTGAGAGTTCTACAAGGACCATGTATCATGTGTTTCAACACAACTTCATGCAATTGTGGTTCTTCTTCCTTATTTGGTATTTCTGCCCTGCCAATGCTATCATAATCTTGTGGATAAAGTAACTTATCATTATTATCTAAGATCAATAGCATATGTACATGTGGTAACCCATGTTTTTGAAATTTAGTAAGATATATATAACTAATAACTTTTCTGATGACTCCTTTATTAACAACATCTTCCTTCAATTGCTCAAATTTTTCTCGAAAGATTCGTGTGAGCAAGTCAGGGCGATCTTGTGGAGTTTGTTGATTTTGTAGTTCAGAAGAAATTTCACTCCACAATGGATTGCATGTCATTGTAAGGAAAATATAAGGTTTTCCATTGTTAACAACAATTGTCATACCATATTGATCCTTGTGTCAAGTCACGACGACTACCAATAAATGACGATGGTAATATTGTCCTCTTTCCAATAGTATCTTCAAAGAAATGAAAGAGTGAATGATAATATATTTATATGTAATAAATGTTGTTTTAAATATATTTATCTGCGTGAGTTTGTCCTTCATGCAAAGCATCTTGCAAACTCTGGTACACTTCAGCACTAATGTTGTTTTGATGATTACGAATCCATCGTAACCTCCCGATCTCAATCTTAACGTAGTTATCTACAATATATTGTTGTAAAAGTCGCTCCGCTTGTAATATTATAGACTGGTAGTTTGGACGAATCTACATTAAATAATCATGTGTTTCTAAAAATATGTTAGCCTTCTTCATACTAAGTAATTTGATGAAACATAGGTAATTATGATAGAAGTTACCTGAAGCGTGAAACTATAATGTTCTCGGCAAGAGATACTTTGGCCATTATGATTTTTTGTATTGGTATCAAAACCATAAATAATAAAGGATATTGTAAAGGGTCATAATATCCTACGGTCTCTTGTATGTTTATTAAATTTTCATCATGACCTGCAACTTTAATATCTCGGCCACGTGCCATTAATGTTTTGTCTGCAGTAACAATAACAACTGCTACTTGAGATGTAGTTGGAAGATTATATTGTGGTTGATTCGCATGACGTTTTTTAATGAGTAAAGAACATATCTGAATATTTGGTTCTTGAGCAAGTTGTCGAAATACAT
>Ga0209589_1013992_pt1 | contig 10238 bp, 6 predicted proteins | sample CowpeawhiteBW_FD_187525 | JGI IMG/M metagenome (GOLD analysis project Ga0209589, IMG submission 187525) | Root nodule microbial communities of legume samples collected from California USA - Cow pea white BW (SPAdes) (version 2) | ecosystem: Host-associated > Plants > Roots > Nodule | place: USA...
AATACTGAGTGGGGCTCATGTTGAACAAAATATTTCGTTGGATAAATTTGAAGGGATTGTTAATAATATTACCATTAATGATTTCCTTACTTTTTTGGATGATGAGATACAAGTTGAAGGAAGAGGATACAATAAAGCTCTTTATGTATCTGTTAAATGTCTCGACCATGTTATATCTCGTGTGTTGATTGATAATGGTTCTTCCCTAAATGTGATGCCTAAGGTGACGCTGGAGAAGTTTTCACGTGATAAATTCCCTATGAAGCCAAGTACTATGATATTGAGAGCTTTTGATGGTAGCAAAAGAGAGGTGATGGGAGAACTAAAGTTGCCAGTTCAAGTTGGTCCATGTGTATTTCAAATAACTTTTCAAGTAATGGACATCTTACCGGCGTACAGTTGTTTACTTGGTAGACCTTGGATTCATTCTACAGGGGTGGTGCCTTCCACTTTACATCAAAAGTTGAAGTATGTAATGGGGGATAAGATGGTAACAGTTTCAGGAGAGGAAGATTTTCTGGTGAGTGGTCTGTCATCTGCTCGATATATTGAAACAACATAGGAAGCTCTTGAGACGACTTTTCAAGCTCTGGAAATTGTGGGGAATACATATGTTGAACCATTACAGATTAAGCCATATTTGTCATGTGCCTCTTTGATGATGGCAAGGGTTATGTTGAGAGAAGGTTATGAATATGGAAAAGGCCTAGGCAAAGTCGGACAGGGACCAATATTTCCACTAAAAATTGTTGAGAACAAGAATAGATACGACTTGGGGTACAAGCCTACTAAGGAGGACAAAAGAAGACTAATGGAGGAAAAGAAAGAACGAAGCTTAGCTGGCTTGCAGGGTCGTAAGCCGAGGGTAGGAAAGATCTCTAGTTGTGACTTGAAGAAGAGCTTTCGTAGTGCTGGATGGATCAATGTTAGTCAAGTTGTAGTTGTTGAACATGAATTTGGGGAAGGAAGTTCTAGTTTGGTGCAACCCTGTCCTCCCAACATACAGATCGATAATTGGAAGACCGTGAATTTACCTGTGGTGTTTAAGTTCAATCAAATGTAATACTTGTTGTTTTTTATTTTGTTTTTCTCCAAAACATTCTAGGATGTCTTTATGAACTGGTTCTATCTTTTCGTTTTCAGTTAATGTGATGTTCAGTTATGTTTGCTTTCACTACATACTTTGTTTGTCTATTTATTTTCTTTTACAAATCCAAATAATGTAGATATGACAATGAATGTTTTGAAAATAATGATGTCAATATTCCTAATTTTGAGCACCTTATCGATAATATGGATGATGATCATGAAGACGATTGGGAACCTTCTTCTTAGTTGTTAAGGTTAGTGAAACAAGAAGACCGAGAAATAAAACCTTATCAAGAGATCATTGAAATACTTAATCTAGGGGATGAAGATGAGAGAAAAGAGGTTAAAATTGGTAACATCATGAGTAAGGAGGTACAAGGAAAATTATGCGATTTGTTGAAAGAGTTCAGAGATGTGTTTGCTTGGTCATACCAGGATATGCCTGGGTTGGATATTGATATAGTGCAACATAAACTTCCACTTAAAGAAGAATGTCCCCCGGTTAAACAAAAGTTAAGACGAATGAAACCTGAAATGTCACTAAAGATTAAAGAAGAAGTGAAGAAGCAATTCAATGCAGGGTTTTTGGCGGTAGCAAAATATCCTCAATGGGTGGCTAACATTGTCCATGTGCCAAAAAAGGATGGTAAAGTTCGAATGTGTGTTGATTATAGGGATTTGAATCGAGCTAGCCCTAAGGATAATTTCCCATTGCCACATATTGACATCTTGGTGGATAACACTGCTAGATTTTCATTATTCTCTTTTATGGATGGATTCTCCGGGTATAATCAGATTAAGATGGCACCGGAAGATATGGAGAAAACCACATTTATTACGCTTTGGGGAAAATTTTGTTACAAAGTAATGCCATTTGGACTTAAAAGTGTTGGGGCAACTTATCAAAGAGTGATGGTGACTCTTTTTCATGATATGATGCATAGACAAATTGAGGTTTACGTGGATGATATGATTGCTAAATTTGAATCAGGAGATGATCACATTGTTAATTTGAGAAAATTGTTTGAGAGGTTAAGGAAGTTTAAACTCAGATTGAATCTAGCTAAATGCACCTTTGGTGTAAAATCAGGAAAGTTGTTGGGTTTTATTGTCAGTGAAAAAGGTATTAAGGTTGACCCAGATAAAGTGCGAGCAATAATGGAAATGTCAACTCCTAATACTGAAAAAGAAGTGCGAGGGTTTTTAGGCAGACTAAACTACATTGCTAGATTCATCTCCCAATTAACCTCCACCTGTGAGCCAATATTTAGATTGTTGCGTAAGAATCAAGTTGTGGAATGGAATGAAGATTGTCAGGCAGCCTTTGATAGAATCAAATAGTATTTGCAGGATCCTCTCGTACTACATCCGCCAGTATCGGGGAGGCCCCTCATTTTATATTTAACTGTGTTGGATGAATCAATGGGTTGTGTTTTAGGGCAGCATGATGAGACAGGGAAGAAAGAGCATGCCATTTATTGTTTGAGCAAAAGGTTTATAGGTTGTGAACAAAGATATTCTATGTTGGAACGAACTTGTTGTGCATTAACATGGGCAGCACATCGTTTACGTCAATATATGTTGAGTCACACTACTTGGCTAATATCTAAGATGGACCTAATTAGGTATATTTTCGAAAAGCCTGCTCTCACTAATAGATTGGCTCGATGGCAAATGTTGTTATCAGAATATGATATAGTCTATGTGACTCAAAAAGCCGTTAAGGGAAGCGCTTTAGCAGAATATCTGGCTCAACAGCCCATTGAAGATTATTAGTCTATGCAACCTGAATTCCCAGATGAGGACATTCTTGCCCTATTTGGTGAAAAGGAGGGTAGCCATGATGGAAAGGCTTGGATATTACTATTTGATGGAGCATCTAATGCACTTGGACATGGAATAAGGGCAGTGCTCATCTCACCAGAGAATCATTACATTCCGATGACAGCAAGATTGTGCTTTAGTTGTACCAACAATGTTGCAGAATATGAAGCATGCGTTATGGGTATTTTGGCAGCTATCGAGTCGAAGGTGAAGGTGTTGGAGGTGTATAGTGACTCGGCATTAGTGGTTCATCAGTTAAAAGGGGAATGGGGGACTAGAGACCAAAAGTTAATCCCTTATCAATCATACATTAGAGGATTGATGAAGCATTTTGATTCCATTAAGTTCCATCACATTCCACGAGAGGATAACCAATTAGTTGATGCTTTGACCACCTTGTCGTCAATGTTTGAAATTAGTCAAGATGAGGGGATGCCGATGATCAAGATGAGGAGTTATGAACAACCAACATACTGTTATTTAGTGGAAGAAGAATCAGATGGTAAGCCTTGGTATTTTGATATAAAGTGCTATCTTAAGACACAAGAATATCCTGAAACAGCTTCTGAGAATGATAAAAGAACCTTGAGAAGGTTAGCTTCAAGTTTTATTATAAATGGGGATGTCTTGTATAAAAGAAATCATGACATGGTACTTCTCAGATGCGTCGATGCAAGAGAAGCAGGGTTGATATTAAAAGAAATTCATGAAGGAGCTTTTGGTACACATATGAATGGGCACTCTATGGCTAAAAAGATTTTGAGAGCAGGTTATTTTTGGTTGACTATGGAGAATGATTGTTACATGCATGTGAAAAAATGTGAAAAATGTCAGACCTATGCAAATAATATTAATATAGCTCCTACAACCTTAAATGTTCTATCTGCACCATGGTCATTTGCAATGTGGGGAATATATGTTATTGGAGCCATAGAGTCGAAGGAGTCAAATGGACATCGTTTCATTCTGGTTGCAATTGACTATTTTACCAAATGGGTGGAAGCAACTTCTTACGCCAATGTGACCAGAAAAGTGGTAGTAAAGTTTATAAAAAATGAGTTGATACGTCGATATGGGTTGCCTAATAAAATTATCACTGATAATGCAACTAATATGAATAATCAAATGATGAAAGATCTATGTGAAGAATTCAAAATTCAACATCACAATTCGTCTCCTTATCGCCCAAAAATGAATGGGGTCGTTGAAGCTGCTAATAAGAATATAAAGAAGATTTTGTAGAAAATGGTGATTACATATAAAGATTGGCAAGAAATGCTTCCCTTTGTCCTACACGGATATCGTACATCGGTACGAACCTCAATTGGTGCAACACCTTTCTTTTTGGTATATGGGATGGAAGTCGTCCTTCCTTTTGAAGTAGAAATCCCATCTCTGAGGGTGTTAATGGAAACTCAGTTAGAAGAAGCAGAATGGGTACAAGCTAGATTTGACCAACTTAACTTAATTGAAGAAAAAAGGTTAACAACAGCTTGTCATGGACAATTGTATCAGAGAAGGATGAAAAGGGCATTTGATAAAAAGGTTCGTCCAAGAGAGTTTCATGAAGGTGATCTAGTCTTGAAAAAGATTTTGCCTATACAGAAAGACCACAGAGGGAAATGGACTCCAAATTATGAAGGCCCATACGTAGTGAAGAAGGCATTTTCAGGTGGTGCGCTAGTTCTCACAAAAGTGGATGGGGAAGAGCTACCTCTACCTATCAACTCAAATGCAGTAAAGAAGTTCTATGCGTAATGATCTGTTAATGATTGGGAAATATTGACATTGTTCTTATGGTTCATTGTATTATGCATTATGCTTTCTTTGTAATTTTGTTTTACGTTCTTTTGTAAGTGTTTTTTGTCATCACATTGAGCTTTTTGAAATAAAATACCATGGGTTTAAATCAGGAAGTACAAGTCATTCAGTATAGCCCAAAGTGGTTCGTGAAGGGTGTCATGGAAGTGAGCAAAATAAATAGAGAAGATCACAAGTCAAAATTGTTAGACTATGCAGTTGCAAATACAGTGCATCGCTAGAAGAGGCGAAAGAAAGTGAAGAGAGTTAATCAGAGTGAGGAGATATGGTTCGTCTATGTTTTGTGGCATTGAGGGTAGCGGATCAAGTACTTCCTATTTTGAAGCATTTTACACTCATGTTGTTTGAATACCCCAATTCATGAAGATTTTCCTAAGATAAAGGATTTGCCAAAGGAAAAGAGAATATAAACAGTATGCTGGGGCACATTTTTGATAGCCCTGTTTGACTAAAAAAGCTGTTCTGAGTTAAAAAAAAAAGAAAAAGCAAAAAGAGAGAGAGAGGGAGAAGAAAAAGAGAGTTATACACGCAAACAAAAATAAACAGTGATATGTGTTTGATGCCATTTGTTTTTGTCACTGAGTTAGCTCTTTGAAGAAAATGGGGCAATCAAGATTTAAAATGATGTGTGGCCATCTTTTTCTTATCCAAAAAATGATTTAAAAATATGTTTCCATTGTACCCTTTTTGAGCCAAAAAATAATAATTTGTTTCCCAAAATATCCCTGAATAAGGATCATCAACATGTAAGGAATTGCAGGGCTATTACATGGACTCAATTAAGTGAAAAAAGCATTTCAATAGAAAAGCCAAAAATTGGAAATACAAAGAAAGTCATAAAGTAAAAAATCTGAATGGCTGAAAAAAAAATTGAGAATGAAGAGAACTTTAAAAGTTCTAGACCCCAGAGGATAGCCAAGGTGATAATCTTGCAAAACGATCTTTGTTACAAAATGCCATTAATAATTTATTTGGGCCTTTAATATCTATTTCTTTCAACACCCTTAAGCCTAAGCCACGTTACAAGCTAATAAAACTCCACACTGATTGAAAAATGCTTGTCAAATTTTGTTCATGGGAATAACTTAGAAACAAAATTTGGATGATGACATATATTAAAAAAAAAAACTCAGTCAGTTGTTAATTTTAGTCAAAAGTTTTAAAGTGAGGCAATCCTTTTTTGATACAAAATTCTTTCATTTAAACAAGTTGCTGTCACAAAATTTCATCAACTGTGTAACGTCTATCCATGGGTTCAAGCATACATGAGATGTATTGTGCATCAAGAAAGAGAATGTAAGGCATACGGTGCTCTCATTCCATGCAAAGATTTGCCTAATTCCTCATGATTCTCATATAGAGTGTGAGGTGATAATGAGAAAAATAAATTATGAACATGCATTGAATTTGATGACTGCAAAAGCAAGTGATTATAGAGACATGTGTCTTCTTAAAAAAAATTAAAAAAAAAAGCAAGAGAGGAAAAGAGAAAAAATGATGATAAATGAATGAAAAATAAAAAATGACAAATGAAAAACAAAATGAAAAATGAAATGAAAAATGATGATGAAGAATGAGTGATTGAGGATGAAAGGGAAAGAAAAATGAAAAGACAAAGGTTCTAGGTGATTCATGCATAACATGCATTCATATTGTCTAAACTAGGATATCATACTTTCAAATTACTTTTTTATATATATCAAGACCCTCTTCGATGGAATGGTCATTGATTTTCATATGCTTTCATATCGAGGCCCTTTACAAAAGCAATGGTCATCGATCTTTCATATCAAGGCCCTCTGCAAAGGAAATGGTCATTGATCTTTCAAATCCAGGCCCTCTACAAAAGCAATGGTCATCGATCTTTCATATCAAGGCCCTCTGCAAAGGCAATGGTCATTGATCTTTCATATTGAGGCCCTCTACAAAAGCAATGGTCATCGATCTTTCATATCAAGACCCTCTACAAAGGCAATGGTCATTGATCTTTCATATCGAGGCCCTCTACAAAAGCAATGGTCATCGATCTTTCATATCAAGACCCTCTTTGATGGAATGGTCATTGATTTTCATATGATTTTATATCAAGGCCCTCTGCAAAGGCAATGGTCATTGATCTTTCATATCGAGACCCTCTGCAAAAGCAATGGTCATCGATCTTTCATATCAAGGCCCTTTGCAAAGGCAATGGTCATTCTTTTTCTTAAATGTTTGCATTGATGTGATTTCTTTTTAGAGCCCGGATGAAATTAGTGTTTCTGTCTTTTCTTATATTTTACTTTGATGATATGAAAATGACTAATTTTTCGTATCATCTAGTAAGATCTAAGAAAAGAGGGGCAACTGTCAACACCCAATTTCGTTCGGGCAAATAACATTGTTTTAAAAATAAAAAATATAAAAATATAAAAATAAAAAATAAAAAATAAAATAACAATAATAATATTAAAATAAAAAAATAATATAAAATAATAAAGTAAAATAAAATAATATATATATATATATATATATATATATTAAAAATAAGTGTTACATAAAAAAGATAAAAAAATAATAAATTATTAAAAGATAATAATAAAAATTAATTAATAAAAGTTTTTAATTTATGTTTTTTTAGCGTTAAGTAAAATAATCTTTTTGTTTTTTTATATAATTAAAAAATATATTTTCGTTTTTTAATTAATTAATAATTTCAAAAAATTAAAAATTAAAAATGAAAATAAAGCTGTTTGCAGGATTAGAGGGAACAATTTCTTTTTTATCTCAACTTCTACTTCAACTCCTATTCATGACTTCATTAGCACAGAGTGGAGGGATCGTGAAGAAAAACTGAAACCAACATTCATATAAAAAGTTTTGTTTTATTTAGAGGGGGAGACATTTTTTTTCCTTTGCATTGAGGGAATACTTTACTTTTTACGAAACAGAAGCTAAAACTTCTTCTACTTTGGTTCACCGAACAAGCAACAGGGAAGAAAAAAGAATGGAGCAGTATTAGAAACAACAGTGCAACAAGGAATATAAACAACAAGATTCAGAATCAAGTACAGAGGGAACAATGATAGAAAAAAAGCTGAGACATAAATAAGGTACGCAAAATCTTCAATCTTTAAATTTTTGATACGATGTTCTGCCCATTCTATTTTTTTGTTTTGCGATAAATGGTATGAATCGTGAAATCCCTTCATCTGATGCTGCTTGAAATTGTTAATCAATGAATTAAAACTGGAAAATTGAAAATAAAAGAAAATTGGGTTTAAATAATCTGAAATAGAAAGGAAATAGAAAAGGGTTTGATTCACTATAAACAAATAGAGGCTCAACAGTGAGCACTGCTATTTTGGGAATCGTGGGGCAGCCATAGTTGGTGTTAGAATCCTTTATTAAAGGTAGTTCGTAGTGCACGACAAGGGAAAGGTGAGTCATAGTTGAAACAATCTTGGTTTTTGGAGATGAACGGCGGTGCCGCTGCTGTTGGTGGTGGCGCGATGGCGGCCGACGCCGTTGTTGGCTGCGTCGTTGCCGGCAGTCAAGGTCTCAAGTTGGGGCGGCAATGGTGTTTTGCGGGAAGGTAGGAGACGAAGTAAGAGTTGAGATGTTGTCTTTTTATATGGCTTTAGGGTTTGTTTAAGTTTTTGCTTCGTGCACCACTACAGTTCATTCACGCACCACCCCCTTTTCTTTTATTAAGGTTAGCAGGTTTAAGTTTTTGCTTCATGCACCACCACAGTTCATTAACGCATTACCTCTGTTTTTATTAAGGTTAGCAAGTTTAAGTTTTTGCTTCGTGCACTGCCATAATTCATTCATGTACCACCTATGTTTTTATTAAGGTTAGCAGATTTAAGGTTTTTTCTTCACACACCTCCGTATTTCAGTTTATGCACCCCTACTTTTAATATTGGATTTTGCTTATTTATTTGCTTCATGAACTCCCCAATGTAATAACTCGACACCCCTTACATTAAGTTTTAGTTTACTTTACGTACCCGCGTTTTCACTAAGCACACACCCCACTCCTTTATTTTCTTCTTAGATATAATGTATTTACTTTACTTTATGCACCCCGCGTTTTACTTTAATACACCCCATGTTTACTTTATGCACCCCGTGTTTCTCGTTATATACCACATTTCCGTGTTTTTTAAGTAAATTTCACATTTCAATCACATCATTTTCAAAAACAATAAAAATATTTTTAATTGAAATAAAAATTAAATAATTTTCAAAAAATGATAAAAATAAGAATAACTAAAAATTTATTATTATTATTATTATTTTTCTTTCTCTTTTAGTGTCTAATCGACCGCTCGCGTCGCATGACACTTCTTTTTAAAATAAAAATATAAAAATTGTTTTGGTGTTTAATTGACTGCTCGCGTCGCATGACACTTCTTTTTAAAATAAAAATATAAAAATTGTTTTGGTGTCTAATTGATTGCTCGCGTCGCATGGCACTTCTTTTTAAAATAAAAATATAAAAATTGTTTTGGTGTCTAATCGGCTGCTTACATCGCATGACATTTTCTTTAAAAATGCAAAAATTATTAGATTTTGTTTTGGTGTCTAATTGACCACTAGCGTCACACGATAATGAATAAATAAGTTATAAAAATGTGTTTGGTGTCTAATTGACCGCTCGTGTCACACGACACTCTTGTTTTTTAATAAATAAGTTATAAAAAATGTGTTTGGTGTCTAATCGACCGCTCACGTCGCATGACACTCCTTTTCAAATATGTCAAATGAAATTTTTCAAAAATTAAATCATTTAATCAAATAGTTTAATAAAGAACTACGTAGCCCTGATTTGTCATTTTTTTTATAAGAATACATAGGACCAAGGTTAAGCCTTGTCGGGTCCTTTTTAATCAAAAAAATAATTTTGTTCAATATTTTCTTTTGGGAAAAATAAATATTTAAAATAAACGCATCTCTTTTGCAAATTTAATTAAAGGTACCGCCTTAGGGCGAGGGCTGTAGGGTGCTAATACCTTCCCTACAAGTAACCGACTCCCGGACCCTAAATTTGGTTTTCACAGACTTTATTTTATTTTTATGGTTTTCCATAGTTTTCCTGAATAAACTATGGTGGCGACTTCTAAATCTCTTTTTCTAAATGAATTTATTTTTAGTTCGTCGTCCCGTCGCGATTTAGGTTGCGACATATTTGATTCAATTAAAGGTGGTTTTTAGCTTGCAAAGAAAGCCTAAATTTTTAACTAGCCAATTCAACCCCCCCTCCCTTTGGCTTTTCAACCATTTCAAAACTAACAATTAGTATCAGAGCTAGGTACTTGAAATTTGCTCAAGTAAGGACCTAAATCTGTTTTGAACTACTTGAATGGCTGAAAACAAGTTACCCTTTGGTGAAGGTACCTCAATTCATAGACCCCCTATGTTTAGTGGCATTAATTACCAATTTTGGAAAATTAGGATGAAAATCTTTATTGAGTCAATAGATCAAGGGATATGGGATGCAATCATAAATGGACCATATACTC
>Ga0209589_1013993_pt1 | contig 10238 bp, 5 predicted proteins | sample CowpeawhiteBW_FD_187525 | JGI IMG/M metagenome (GOLD analysis project Ga0209589, IMG submission 187525) | Root nodule microbial communities of legume samples collected from California USA - Cow pea white BW (SPAdes) (version 2) | ecosystem: Host-associated > Plants > Roots > Nodule | place: USA...
CTGCGAATGTAGGGTGGGAGTCCTCTGTTGCAAATGTGCGTGAGGGATATGAAGTGGCTCTAATAGCGGCATTGTTCTTTTTGGCCAAATGGCGAATGAGGGGAGTAAAAAGGGGAAAACCTAAGGGAAAAGTGGAAAACATATGAATGTAACGGGAAGCAAGGTGAATAAAAAATCTAATTATCATGTTGGTCATGGGGTTGCAGGTGGGTCTGCTGGTGGGTCGTGGCTACTGGTCAGGGAAGGTGATGAAGGGGAAGTCAACGATGAAGGTCCTCTGGATGAACTCCCACTTAGACTAGGGTTCCACAATGTATATCTCAAAAGGTGGGAAAATAAGAAGGATAAAATCTCAAAGGCGGGAGAATAAAATTCAGAGGAAACTGGTTTAGACTAAGTTGGAAAATGATAGATGGAAAAGCAATATTAAGATTTATTAAAATAATTAAAATAATGATGCTTACAATTGCCATATTTTACATGTAATATATGGCAGTTTAAAGATTAATAGTTAAAATCGTCATATTTTACATGTAGAATATGACAATTCTTAAATTGTCGTATTATGTTGTAAAAAGCGACGGTTTTAAACAACTTTCATATTAAAATTGTCGCAATTTACATTATTTTTTGTAGTGCAATCTTTGGAGCACTAGAAATTTTGTGTGGATTCTTTGTAGGAGATAGAACTAGAATAGTTTGGTGTTTAGAAAACTTTGAGTCATGGTTTTGTATGGTTTAGTGTGAGTATGGTCAATGGAAAAGTGAAAAATATTATGTTGTTCTGTTGAGAAGAAGAAAACTTGGGGTATGGGTTTCTGGTAGGAGATAGAAGTAGAATAGTTTGGTGTTTAAAAAAAATTAAGCCATGGTTTAGTATGGTTTAGTTTGAGTATGGTAAGTGGAAAAGTGCAAAATATTATGGTGCACAAAGAGAGAAGGGTATGAAATATTGTGGTAAGTTTACTAAGTGACATGATGATATTAGATGTAGTTCTGTTCTATGTTGGTTATTTTATTTAGTCTTTGTTGAATTGGTTGTGTTGTAATTGGTTGTGGATGGCGAATGGTCAGTTGGTATTTCTTTGTGTTTGATTGCTTTTGAAGTAACCCAAAATATGTGTTTTACACTGATTTTCATATTTTGGAAGTGTTTTTGCGAGGCGGTAGGCCCTAAGCGGTGTGTTTACGAGGCATTGGAGTTGATTTTCTAGCGTTGGGTGGTGCTTTTTATGAGATAAATGGTGCTAAGCGCTAGCGTTGAGCGTTAGGTTGTCCATTTTGTTTATTTTTCGTGGTTTAAGTGTAATAGAACGTTCTAAGGTGATGATACATGCATGGTACAGTTGTTGTGATATTCTCTGATGAGTATATGTCATGATATGATATATTCGCATGATGAGTGGATGTATGTTTGTTCATGTGATGAGATGTTGTATGTATGTGTATACATATATGATGGGATAATATGAGTTCTTTGATAAATGTAAAGCCAAGATTGTTCTTGTACCCAAAGGGATTTGTTAAGTCGAGTAAAAGGGTTTCTTTCAACCATAAGGCTTTGGCATGAGCTTAGCAATGGTGCTCTTACCCAAGGCTTTGTTGAGCGGGTATAGTTATTGCTTGTAAGTCTATGGAAAGTAGGGAAAAACCCTTTCTAGGAGGCGTTACTACACAAGAAAGGTAGAGCAGTTAGTTGTTAGAGAATCTCATGCTGTTTAATATTACTCGATAGTAATATATGGATGATTGCATGTTGTGGTTTTGGAAAGATGTGATGGTTTGTTATCTTGGTTGAGTTTATGGAGATATTGTGATCATGCACGGTGAGTTATATGTTGGTGATATACTATGGTATATTGTTTTATCTACTTCACTCACCCTTGCTTTTATGTGTTTTTTGTGTTTGTGTTTGATGCAGATGCTAGTGGAGATGCATAGTTGTGAGGAGCTCTTTTGAAAGCCTCTGGAAGTTTTATTATGAAGCATTTGGAAACATTATCTTTTGAATAAGATGTAATAGTTTGGCTAGTTTTGAGTTTTAAACTTGGAAGAAATTTGTATTAAGTTTCATTTTGTTGACTTAAATCAGTTTGGTTTATTTTAATGATGTTTTATTCGAACCAAAATTTTGACAAGTGGTTTTTATAAATAAAATGGTTGTGAAGTTTTCTATTTAATAGCATGGCATCAGAGGTTGTGTTTTGAAGTTTTGGAATTTTATATATTACACGTGGTATGTCAAAATTGGTGTTACATTTGTGATATCAGAGTTAGGTTTTACTATTTTAAAGTTTTTTGGTTTTCAAAATTTTGTTGGGGTTTTGGGAAGTGAGCTCAATGTGCTTCTATTGTGTGATTTTCTGGCTTATGATGTGTTGATGAGTCTATTGTAATGTCTTATAATGTTCTGAATGTTTTGGTTGCAATGTTGCATTATTTTAATTGGATGTGTGTGGTCCAAATGGCACGCCGTGGACCTAGTACGTCAAACCCAATCCTTCCTGCTAATGAGATTGCACATGCCATCCAACGAATGGTCAATGCGATTCAACAACAAACTCCTAACAATGCACCTCGAAATCAAATAAGCTTGAACAACTTCATGAGGCACAATCCTGCTATGTTCAACGGAAAGGCTACACCCTACGAAGTAGATGCTTGGATTTAGGAAAATGAGAAGATCTTTAGGGTCATTACTTGCCTTGAAGAGTAGAGGCTGACTTATGCATCCTTTCTACTTGTGGGTGATATTGAGTAATGGTGGGGTATGTAGTATGCAACAATAGATGGAAGTTTGTGGTGAGGAGGTCAACTAGGTCAATTTTAGAACAAGGTTTCTAGAGAAATTATTCCCTGATAGTGCTAAGTTTTATCGGGAGGCAGAGTACATGACGCTGCAACAAATGAAGATGTTAATGCAAGCTTATGTGAATTGATTTTGGTATCTAGCCCAGTTCTACTCTTAGAATGACAGAGGAGTGGAGGTGCAACAAGTTTGAAAGAGGGCTAAGGCATGAGCTGGCGAAAGTCATAGTGTCGATGAGGATTAGGGAGTTTTCGATTTTTGTGGAATAGGCAGATAGTGGAACAATTTGAGGTGGACCATAGTTGTGTTATCAAGACTTAGAAGGGCAACTTTTCTGGGGGCAAGGAGCAGAAGAAATAATAGGATAAACTTCAATAGTCTACTTTTAGTGATGTGGAGTGCTATGAGTGTGGTAGTGCTCATTACAAATGTAGTTACGCTAAGTTAATTGGTGTGAATATAGAGGGAAGAAGGTGCTACATCTACAATAATGCAAGACACCTTGCAAATACTCTTCCTGAGAGGAAGCCAAGAAATGGATCAAACCAGCAAAAGCCTTATAGTGAGAAGCCTCGAGGATCTGGAAGAGTGTTTGCTTTACCTAGTGTTCTGCCTAGTTAAAGGTTTAAGTTTTATCTAGCAAGTGTACTAAGTTAGTTGTAGTACAACAAGGTCGTATCCACAAGGATTTGGTAACTAAATTAGTAATCTAATCTAACCCATGTTTAGCAATGAAACAAATCAAAGGTTTGATTTGCTATGGTTAAAAATACATTGAAAACTAAGTTTGAGAGAGGTGATGTTGATTAAGGTGTTGGGATTTGACTTGGCATCTTAACATTATTGTATTGCCCTTAATTATCTATGAATTATGTTCTTTATTTTCATGTTCTTGGAAGTATGCTTTACATGTAGATCTAACCTCATGTCTGAGAGTTAGAACCTAAGGGTGTCAAACACAAGATGTCCCCATCTAGGTGGAGGAACCCATGCATTAAGAGCAAGACTCTTTAAACCAACTAAAGTCGCATATCCATCTTTGGTATATGTCAAGCATTAGGAGACTTGATTGAATCTAAACACTAGACTAGATGTTTATACTTCTAGTGCTGATTAGGTATGATTATTGGCCAAGTCACCAAAGCATTCAACACAAATCAAGTAACCAACATATAAAACAAGAACACAATAAATATATAATCAAGTGCAATACAAAAAGAGTTTAGAAGTTACATTTAATCCCAACTAGGAAGGAATTAGCTGCCTATGATGATGAATACAATAAGAAGATGGAGTAGCCTTCTTCCTTCCATTGCTTTACAAAGATATACAATACGAACTAAGCTAATCTAGGAAGTTTCTCTCTTTAAAGTGATTTAAAAAATCAACATATGAATCCTAGGGACATGCCTTAGATTTATAGAAAATCAAGCATTGCTCTAGCTTCCATTCTTGAAGATTAGCCATGGAGGTTTTCTTCATGAGTGGGTTTGCTTCCAAGCTTGGGCAACCATCTTGGTGATCAACAATAGAGTTTCCTGTCATGGAGGTTTTACTTTGATGCTAAGGTTCAAATCTAGAACTTTTGGGGCTTAGCACCAACTTCTTAATTTCCTTCATTTACCTATAAAACAACACAAATTTATTAAATTCCACTTTTTATAATTTCTACTCACCACATTCTGTATTTATATGAAATTAGGGCAATTCTAATGATTTTTACATTGATTTAATGCAAGATAAATGTCTAAATGATGTGCAATTTATCTAATACTAGACACTTATCAAAATGCCTCAACTTCAGCTCTTTGCTTGTCCCCATGAAAAGCTTGAAACAGTTCCATAGAAAGGTTTCAAAAGATTTGATCATGGTTGGTTTACGAATTTATCATCCACATTTATCAAAAAAGCTAAGAGAAATGCAATCAATTACTTGAATTGGAACCAATGAAATCAGTTAGACACAAATTTGGTTCAGTTTTCATAGTTAAAGATCACACACAAGGTCTCTTAAATGACTTTCTATTTAAGTGTAGAATTGCATCCTCCCAAGTGTTCAAAGTGTTTGCTTTCTTAGTATCCTTTTGCAATTGTCCTCTTAGCTTTGTATTTTCATTCTTAACTACCATGTACACATAATTGGCAAAGACCACTAAAGTCTTTTTTGGGCTTGTAACGTGGTCGGCTTATGAAAAAAATTTGTTTTACAAGACAACTAAGACTCACTGCTGAAAAGGAAAACTCCAATATACAAGTGTCATGAGTATAAGCCTATTCCAGCCGTCTTTTTCTTTTGTTTTTTCTCTCCTGCTACACCCAATTTCTTTTCAATTCTTTTCATTCCTTTTGGTACACCCCTAATTACTTGATTTGCTTTATCATTTCTAATTTGAAGTGTCCATATTCAACTTCATTCTTGGCTGCATTTTTCATTTTCCTTTATATTCTTTGTAATGCTTTTAACATACCCAAACTTTATTCCTTTATTCATCATACAACTCATCATTCCTTCATGACACACACATTTATTGCATTCTTCTCATCAGTAATATGGATTGGGATGACCTAAATTCTAAGCTCAAGGCATGTGTTCCAAGCCAAGGTTAAAAGGATATTTTTCATTCAAAGGTCATGTAGGATAACTCTTTGGCCTTGGTTCATACATAATTTTTCAAAAAAAACTTTTGTCGATCATTTCTAAGCCAATAATGCTTAATAGCTATTAAAAATTAAACACAAAACTCGTAGCTTATCACTTAGATGCTTTTTCTTATTCTCTCACATTACTTTTTACTGGAAATGAAAATATGTACGAATAAGGTTCATCATTAGCTAGCCAAAATAAATAGTTTCATAAATATTTTCTTAATTTTAAGGTATCTTTAAATAGATTTATGTTTTTATCTGATTTTTTTAGGAAAGTAAAGATTTTAAAATTATATTAATTTTGCAAGTTTAATTAGAAGTCGGATGGATTTGTAGGATGTTGTATTTTTTTTTATATGTAATAGATTTTCATATCCAAATTTTTTTAAAGATCATTATTTATTTAAATCGTAATTTTCTATGATAAATTATGATGACAAGTTATGTATGTTCTTTTTAATGATTTTAAACGTCCCGTGGAGATCTCAAATTTAAAATGCAAAAAGTCTTTTAAGATCTTTCGATAGAACAATTAAAAAAATGTGAAAGTTTTAGGTTATCTATTCTTGCAGAACTAGAACACATAGCTTATCCACAGAAAGCTCTTCTCATGGCTCTTTGAAACCAAGATGATTTTAAGCCAAAGTTTTGTTCGACATCACTAGAGAATATGTCTGCAAAAGAGACTCAAGTCAACTACGTCAAGATGTAATAAATATTGTAAAAAATGAACATATAATTAATTATCCTGTGATTAGTGTTATTTATATTAAGGTTTATGAGTCTTTATACCTGATTGAGTCTCAATCACACAAATAATCACCTTAACTAATTTGCCTATCATTCTGTTAATACATAACATTTTAACTACTAACTTTAGGTGATTATAATTTTCCTCCATTTACTCTTTTATCAAAGTCTTTTCGGACATGATATAATACTAACTGAAGTTCTTAGTCATATAAATGTGAGGTGATGTTAGGAATATAAACCGAGATGATCCCATGCTAGGTAACCGAGGTAATCTTGGACACGTATAGTACATTATCTTATTAAATATTTGATATTTCTATTTTAATAAATGAAAAAGTCTTTCAAGATCTTTAGATAGAACAGTTTAAAATAAAACATGAAAATTTTAATTTATCATATTAAATTTGAAAAATGGGAAAAAATGATCAATTTATTTTTATTAGTATACATTTTTTTAAGATATAATTGGATTGAATCAATACTTGTTAAATCTACATTCTTCATTGGTGTAAAATAAATTCATAAATAACAATTTTTTTCTTATTAATAAAGGTTAATATAAAACAATTTCAATTAAATTTATATGAAAATCTTTTAAATTTTATATATAAAAGATTATAACGATTGGAACTGTTTAAGATTCATCTTTTTCCATTATATGATGTAACGTCCCATTTAATTTATAAACGCAATTAAAGGAAACGTCACACATAAGATAGAATAACAACGTAGCCCTGGGGTTCTCAACATCACCCCTACAAAACTAGGCACACCACGATGCCAACAAAAGCAGGATAACGGTCTAACTAAAAGTTTACAATGTAATAACCACGAATACAGGGGTCATAGCCCAAAAGAAATCATGATGGAAAGAAATATGGAATCCATCACAAATGGCTAAGCTGCGGAATCGCCATTCCCTTGTTGACGACGAGAATCTCGCCCATCTGCTCCCATCAATCAAATTGATGATCATCGCAAGAAAGAAGTACCACATACAAGACAACCATACAACAAACAGGGTAAGCTAGAGCCAACACACATACATCATACAGTCAAATACATTATCATCATCTCATATCCATGTAACAGTCAAGCATGTTATGACTCTTCATTCAATACACTACGACTCGACTCGACTCATCCGGATATATATATATAACTTGGTCGAATTCAGCGGATGCTTGCACTTGTGGTGGATACCTCTGCTCGACCTTGAGCTGCTCGATCCTGAGCTATGTAATACAAGTGTTACGATGAATCAAATCTCCCTCACCACAAGGTTAGCCCTTACTGGATTTCAGGCCTCCTGCTACTCTCACCACAGGAGTCAATCCGCTCTAGGTGAGACTAATTGGCTCCTCAGAGTGTCAGGATGCAACCTTACCTTGAATCCTTACCTAGTTATACAGATGGGGCACCACCATGGACACCCACTAATGGGGGCCATGGGATTACATCCCGACCACTGAAGCGTAGCCCCGGAGGTCTCACCTAGAGACCCCAAGGAATTACACGCTGACACGGACCAACATTCATAAAACAACAGTAGGAGAGCATCAAAGATCATGTTTGCAATTCCATACCCTTCCCTGAGATTTATTCCTCATACACATCACATTTTGGATCCATACATCTGATCATCACCAACCCATGAATCTAGAGCCTCATCTCATATTAATACCATGTTCCTTTAGTTCCACACCACTCATTCATTTCACGTGCCAATTTCATATCCAACCCGTCATACACAATTCATAATTCATGCCAAGTACACATAATATTCCATTATATACAGGTCTCTCATCATACAATTCACACTGAAGCCAATATCAATCATCCAAGAATAAACAAGCACCCAAACAGCGTACTGCCTCGCCCAACCCCTCGCTCAGGCTGAAGGGTTTCGCTTAGGCGAGACGTGCTCGCACAGGCGAGCCCCCCCTTCGCCTAGGCGAGGGTTCGATGGAGCACTTAGGGAACATCACGGGATCTCGCTTAGGCGAGACCCTTCTCGCCTTGGCGAGATGTTCACTCGCTCAAAAGTTCGAGCAGGTCGCCTGGGCGACCTTTCGCGCAAAGGGGTTTAGGCGAGCCTTCGTCAGGCTCGCTTAGGTGAGTCCGACTCGCCTGGGCGAGATTATCAGTTCTCGCCCTAGATTCACCTGCAACAGATTCATCACCTCGCCCAACTAAACACACAAACAACCCACACATCCAGAACAACGATTTAATCCATGCAAACAGTTCGCAAACTCAAGGAACGACAAGAAACAAACAACCTAGTTCAAACCCTAACTTCCCGTACCTGGAAAAAAGGCTAACAGTTGGGTTTTTGGGCACGAAGAAAGACCACAGCAGCTCCTAGAGTAGTTTAACGAGTTGGAAACAAAAGAATATTATGAAACGAAGCTACCTAGTGCGATCCCAATAGAAAATCCGAAATAATAATGCTAACAAAGAGGTATGGGGCGGAAACAACTTACGCGGGGCGGAACTGGTTTAAACAAGCGCGGCGGAAACCAAAGATTGAACCCTAGTGGAGGTGATCGCGGCTGCTCAAAGGTTTGGGAGATCTGTTTCAGCAAAGTGAGAGTGAGTGTGGAATTAGGGCAGACCTAAGGACTTTATACGTTGGGCCGGCCTTAGGCCCACTTACAAGGGCAGCCCACTAACTATAGGGCAGAAATAAAATGGGGCCTTACATATGACATCAATATATATAATTAATATATATTCATGTTTAGTAATACTTGAATTCATATTAGTTTTTTAAATCCTCTCTTAATAAACGTTTTATAAGGAATATAATGAAATGTATATAACTTTAATTTATAAAAATATTGACGCAAGTATCCCAAAATATTATGAAATATAGCCATACTTTTATGTATTATATTATATTTTGTTTTCGAAAGTCTTAATTTAGGTTTCGGTGATGATTCACTTTGGTCGAACAAGAAACGATATGAAGAATTTGAAAACGTTGTTGAAAATGAAATAAACATATTGGGTCGTAATCAAATTTGAAGTTATGGAAATAATTTAGTTGACATGCATTTTTTGGAAGAACTTCTAAATTTGAGTGCAAATGATATTGTTCGCCTTGTGGGAACTATATTCCTGGTATTTAGATCTTTTTTAACAGACAAAAAGATGCTCCATCACATTTTTTTACTTTTCTTTTGCATGGTTAATTTTTTTTCTTAATTTAAATGTTGAAATATAAAGATACTTTATCTCATATTTTTCAATTTATATTTACAAAAAATAAGAGAGGAAGTTTAACTTTTTTTCATTAGTCTCCTAGATGCACAAATTAAAAAAAAAAAATTGTTAAGGGATGTCTTTTTCAACCTTTTTAATGTAAAATGAAAATTCTCGTAACTTATGTTTCTCTTACAGTGTCTGTCTAATTTGAAAAATTTGTATCTCAGTCACTCCAAAAATCTTATTGAGGTGCCAGACTTAAGTGAGGTTCCACATCTTATGGATCTTGATCTTGGAGGATGTATGCAACTGTTGGGTATTGGACTCCCTTCCTATGTGGAGAAAAGGCCCAAAACTTGAGAAGTCCATGTCTCACTTAACCTAGTGGATGGAAAGGAGGCTATAAAATAAATAGAGAGGCAGAACAATAGAGTCAAAACACACGGAAAGCCCTAACACATAGAGGGAGAGGTAGAGGGAAAATTCTGTTCACGTTTTTCACAGAGCTGTCACCGTAGAATCGGCGCTGCTGATTCGTTTACCGTTGGATCGAGCTGAAATATCTACAACAGGTTCGGAATTCATTGCTCTTTATTCTGACCGGTCGGATCGTTGATACGAGGTCTGCGTTGGGAGATATTAATTTCGCATTGCAGCAGTGATATTATAGGATTTACTCTTGTTCTTCTCTATTTTGAAAGCTTTGTTGCTTTGTTATTTGGTTGGGTGTTGGCACTAATTTGTGCTATTGATTGAGACTCTTTTGTACTCTTGTTGATCATAGTGGAGCTATTTCTTTGGTCTGGACGACTCGTGGTTT
>Ga0209589_1013995_pt1 | contig 10237 bp, 5 predicted proteins | sample CowpeawhiteBW_FD_187525 | JGI IMG/M metagenome (GOLD analysis project Ga0209589, IMG submission 187525) | Root nodule microbial communities of legume samples collected from California USA - Cow pea white BW (SPAdes) (version 2) | ecosystem: Host-associated > Plants > Roots > Nodule | place: USA...
CTCAAGTAGAGCAAGCTGACCCAAGTGGTGAGAGTAGCGGGAGGCCCTAGTCTATGGCAGGATAATGGCCTTAGACGTTTAAAGGCTAACCTTGTGCATGGTAGGGTGAAACCCATTGGCAATGGCTCTGTAGAGCAGTAGAGGCCACCACAAGTGCAAGCGTCTAGTGAATCCAATCTTGATATATTTATCCGGATAATTGAGTCATAGTGTCCTGCTTGTTTGCTATAACATGATGTTCTGTGCCTGTTGTGTTGCATGCTAAAGTATATTTAAGTATTTGTTCATTGTATCATGATAAAAATTAAATTACACTAGCTTACCCTTGCATTTTTGTTTTGTGTTGATGGTGTTTTCTCTTTTGCGATGATCACCCTTGGTGGGAGCAGATGGAGGAAATTTTGGGAGTAGGCCCGGTGGTAGCAGTGGTGCAGCTTAGGGGATCTGTCTATGTGATTCTCAGGGTTGGTCTATGGCCCTAAGTGCCTTTTGTAACCTCATGCTCTAGAGGAGCATCGCCTTTTGTAGAACTGTTAACTTTCTATTAGGTTGCCTATGGCATGGTGGTATGCCTAAATTTGTTTTCACTGTATACTTCTGGATGACTGTAACAGTTAACTTTTCTATCGTTTTTGTTCATCTGAGTGCTTCTCGTTATTATAACTGTGTGATACTTTATTTAGTAGTGTAATCTATTAAAATGGGATGTCACATTTTTATGGTATCAGAGCCTTCGTTCCTAAGTGTCTGTGGGCTATGTGTTTGCTTAGCTTTCGTTGTGTGTTTCTTGTCGTGTTTAGATGGGTTTCAAGTCTAACCAAGTTCTGATGGTTCTTCTGCTTGTCCAGTGTTATGGCACCCCCGCGTATCGCTCCTCCTCCACCCCCTCAGGGCGATGGGCAAGATCTGGCTAGGGCGATCGAGGCCATGGCTGCTACTTTGACCCAGCAAAGCAATGCCATGTTGCAGCAGCATGAGGCGGCGATGCAGCGCCAGGAAGCCTCTCTTGAGCAGCAGAACTTCATGATGCAGCAGATGGAAGCTGCTAGGCAGGCTGCAGAGGACGCTCAGAGGCAGCATGTGGATGCTCTCCGTCAGTTAGGGGAGAATGCTGCTGGTGCTCAGATGCATGGTCCTCATCCCCAACCTCCACCCCCTGAATGGAGTTTGGAAGACTTCTTGAAGCACCGCCCCGCCAAGTTTGATGGCAAGTCGAGTCCCGATCAGGCGGACCAGTGGATGAAGGATATGGAGCGCATCTTTGATGCCAAGAGGTGCCCCGATGAGAGCAGGCTTGCTTTCACTGTCTACATGCTCACAGGAGAGGTAGAGCATTGGTGGGCTAGTATGAGGCTAGTGATGGAGGAGAGGCATGAGAATATCACATGGGAAGCCTTCAGGAGGAGGTTTCTTTCAGAGTATTTCCCTGATAGCGTGAGGTACGCTAAGGAGGTAGAGTTCCTCCAGCTGACACAGGGGAACAAATCAGTAGCTGAGTACGCCGAGAGATTCAAGCATCTGGGACGTTTCTACACCATGCCGCTCGATGAGGAGTGGCGCTGCAGGAAGTTTGAGAATGGTCTTAGAGGAGACATCCGCTTGATGGTGGCCCCGCTGTCCATCAAGGACTTTGCGGCCTTGGTAGAAAAGGCCAGGGTCATGGAGCGTATGAAGGTAGAGGTAGAAGCCCAGCAGCAGTCACATCAGAGAGTTAGCGGACCATCTGGGTCCAGGCCACGAGTTGAAGAAAAGAAGAAGCCTTATGCTAGGCCTCATCCACAGCCACAGGGGTCTAGAGGTTTTTCTTCCCCACCTAGCAGGATACAGTGCCACCACTGCGGAGGATCGCATGTGAAAAGTTTCTGCCCACAGCTATCCGGGTTTCGCAGATGCAACCACTGTGGCAGGGAGGGCCACTTTGGTAGAGATTGTCCCACTCTGAGGAGGACAGTTGCACGACCTTCACCACAGGCTCCGAGCCAAACTTCTGGTCAGACTCAGTAGAGGAGGGGAGGCAGCAGGCCTCAGGCTACAGGCAGGGTTTTTGCGATGACCGGGTCAGAGGCAGCAGGTTCAGGTAACCTTGTGATCGATTGTTGTGTGATATCTGGAAAGTCTTGTTGCGTGCTTTTTGATTCTGGAGCGACACACTCATTTGTGTCAGAGTCTTGTGTGCGGGAGTTGGGTCTGCCGGTGTGTGAGCTACCGTTTGTCCTCGTGGTATCTACCCCGGCATCTGGGTTGGTTAGGACTTCCTCTGTGTGTGCTAGATATCCAGTTGAGGTAGAGGGGCGCGTATACAAAGTCAATCTTATATGCCTCCCTCTGCAAGGGCTTGATGTGATCTTGGGAATGGATTGACTCTCCGCCAATCATGTTTTCATAGACTGTCGGGAGAAGAAGCTGTTGTTCTCAAACTCAGAGGAGCCTGAGTTGTTGTCTTCTCATGGGGTTATGAAGGAAATCCAGGGCGGCGCACAGTGCTTTATGGTTTTTGCCAAGATGGAGGTTGAGAAGGAAGAGAGGATCACTGTGATACCAGTGGTCAGGGAATTTGAAGATGTGTTCCCCGAAGAGGTACCAGGTTTGCCCCCGAGGAGAGAAGTTGAGTTCTCCATAGACTTGGTACCGGGAGCCAGCCCTGTGTCGATAGCTCCTTATCGCATGGCCCCAGCGGAGTTGGTGGAGTTGAAGAAACAGATAGAGGGATTGCTAGAGAAACAGTTTATACGGCTGAGTGCTTCGCCGTGGGGAGCGCCTATCTTATTGGTAAAGAAGAAGGATGGCGACTCGAGGCTGTGTGTGGATTATAGGCAGCTGAACAAGCTGACTATCAAAAACAAGTACCCCTTGCCGAGAATAGATGATTTGATAGATCAGTTGCATGGGGCGTCGATGTTCTTCAAGATTGATCTTCGGTCAGGTTATCATTAGATTCTGGTGAAGGCAGGAGATGTTGAGAAGACTGCTTTCAGATCCAGATACGGGCATTACGAGTATGTTGTCATGCCATTCGGTGTGACTAATGCCCGGCTTTGTTCATGGACTACATGAACCGGATCTTCCGTCCGTTTCTAGATAAGTTTGTCGTGGTCTTCATAGACGACATTCTCATCTATTCCAAGACGCATGAGGAACATGCCGAGCATCTGAGAGTAGTGCTTAGTATCTTGAGGGAGAAACAACTGTTTGCCAAGTTGTCAAAGTGCGACTTCTGGATGAGGGAGGTGCAGTTCTTGGGGCACGTGATATCAGCTCAGGGTATAGCTGTGGATCCAGCTAAGGTAGAGGCCGTGATACAGTGGGAATGTCCCAAGTCAGTGATTGAGATTCGGAGCTTTGTGGGTTTGGCTGGCTACTACAGGAGATTTATAGAGGGGTTCTCCAAGATAGTGGCACCCCTGACACAGCTAACCAGGAAGGACCAACCGTTTGCATGGACGGATAGGTGTGAGGAGAGCTTCAGGGAGCTTAAGCAGAGGCTGACGAGTGCCCCAGTGTTGGTAATCCCAGATGTGAGTAAACCCTTTGAGGTTTATTGTGATGCCTCTCATCAGGGTCTTGGGTGTGTCTTGATGCAGGAGAGGAAGGTGGTGGCCTATGCTTCAAGGCAGTTGAAGGTTCATGAGAAGAACTACCCCACTCATGACCTAGAGTTAGCAGCGGTGGTTTTTGCTTTGAAAATCTGGAGGCACTACTTGTATGGTGCACAGTTCCGTGTGTTTAGTGACCACAAGAGCTTGAAGTACCTCTTTGATCAAAAAGAGCTGAATATGAGGCAGAGGCGGTGGATAAAGTTTTTGAAGGACTATGACTTCGAGCTTCTCTACCACCCAGGGAAGGCGAATGTGGTGGCAGACGCACTGAGCAGGAAGACCGTGCATGTGGCATACTTGATGATAAAAGAGATGGAGTTGTTAGAGAGCTTCAGAGACATGAAGCTACAATTTGAGTTAGAGCCGGAATTCATTAGGTGTAGCACCTTGTTCATATCTAGTGACTTTCTGGGCCTAATCAGGGAGAGGCAAGCAAGGGATGTTAGTCTGCAGAAGGTGAAAGAACTACTGGGGTCGGATCAGGCCAAGGAGTTTGCCTTGGGTAGTGATGGTGTGCTGCGGTTCAGAGGCAGGGTCTGTGTACCAGATGATGTGGAGTTGAGGAAGTTGGTCCTTGAGGAAGGACACAAGAGTCTTCTTAGTCTGCATCCTGGCATGACTAAGATGTACCAAGACCTCAAGGAGAACTTCTGGTGGCAAGGCATGAAAAAGGAGGTTGCACAATTCGTATCGGCCTGTTTGACTTGTCAAAAGGCTAAGGTGGAGCATCAGAAACCTGGTGGAACGCTCCAGCCCTTAGATATTCCGGTGTGGAAGTGGGATAACATAGCCATGGATTTTGTTACCCACTTGCCTCGCACCGTGAGAGGGCATGATGCTATTTGGGTGGTGGTGGATCGGCTAACGAAGAGTGCTCACTTCTTGGCAGTGAATCTCAGAATGTCTATGACCAAGTTGGCCCAGCTCTACATCCGAGAGATAGTGAGACTTCATGGAGTGCCTAGTAGCATAGTGTCTGACAGAGACCCCCGGTTCACTTCCAGGTTCTGGCAGACACTTCAGGAGGCTATGGGTAGCAGGCTGAGGATGAGTTCCGCTTATCATCCTCAGACGGATGGCCAGTCAGAGAGGGTGATTCAGTCCTTGGAGGACTTGCTGAGGACTTGTATCTTGGATCACCTTGGCAGTTGGGACGAGGTGTTACCGCTGGTGGAGTTTACCTATAACAACAGTTACCAAGCGAGTATAGGGATGGCGCCTTATGAGGCTTTGTATGGGAGGAGATGTAGGACTCCCTTGTGTTGGTACCAGCACGGTGAGTCAATTTTGGTTGGACCAGAGTTGTTGCAACAGACCACAGAGAAGGTGCAATTAGTGAGAGACAGGTTGCGAGCATCTCAGAGTCGGCAGAAAGCCTATGCAGACCGAAGGAAAAGACCCCTAGAGTTTGAGGTTGGGGAACATGTGTTCTTGAGAGTGACCCGAACCACTGGTGTGGGGAGGGCTATCCACTCAAGGAAGCTGTCTCCTAAGTTTCTGGGTCCATATCAGATCTTGAGGAGGATAGGGCCTGTGGCTTATGAGATTGCATTGCCACCCCAGTTGGCTAATCTACACCCAGTCTTCCATGTGTCGTAGCTACGGAAGTACGTGTTTGACCCATCGCATGTCTTGGAGGCAGAGGATGTGCAAGTCAGGGAAGATCTCAGAGTAGTGGTACAGCTTGTGGCTATAGAGGACCGCCAAGTGAAGGAGTGCAAGGGAAAAGCCACCAGTCTTGTGAAGGTCATATGGGACCAGAGGACGGGTGACTCGACTTGGGAACTTGAGGAGGACATGAGGAGTTCATACCCACATCTGTTCTGGTAAGTCTAATTTTTTGAGGACGAAAAATTTTTGTTGTTGGGGAGATAATGTAAACCCCATTTTTCAGTCTTATGTGTGTTTGGGCCTGGCCTATTCGTAGGCCCAAGGCCAGCCCTTCAGTAGGACCCCTAACCCCTTCATTTTTGTTCCATTTTCAGAAACCAGCTTCTGTTCCCTCTCTTCATCTCAAGCAAGGTGCTCTGCTAGGGCACACCATCCTTACGTCTTCAAGTTAGCAAAAACTCCCTCTTTTTCCAGGTAAGCTGAGCTTTAGAGCTCCTGGTCCGTTCCTTCTCCTCTTCACTCCATTTAAAACGCGTGGGTCAAGTTGGGGTTAAGTTTCTTGACTTCGTTTTGTCCCTTTTGCCATGTTTCAGCTCATTCCTGGGGCTGTAGTACCCCTTAGTTCAGATCGGTTTGCTTTTGGTGCTCAATATAGAGGTAAGGGAAACTAGATTTAACCGTTCATTTTGTTGTTGGGTGTCTTGTTGGTGTGTTCCATGTTTATAAGCTTGAGAAGCCTGTTTAATTGAATGAAACTGAGTTGCATGTGTTTTGGGTGTTGATCTGGGCTGTTTTCGCTACTGCATGTGTGTTGACAGTGGTGAGACCTGTTAATCTCGCCCAAGCGAGCTCGTCTCGCCTAGGCGAGAATAACAGGGCTTTTGCTTAAGGTTTTGCCTCGAGAACTCGCCTAGGCGGCCATTTTCGTTTCTGAGCGACGCCTAGTCTCGCTCAGGCGAGAAGGCCTCGCCTGAGCGAGATCTCGTGAAACCTCCACTGTTGCGCGTCTCGCCTGGGCGAGAATTCGCTGTTTCTGTGAGGACAGCATCTCGCCTGAGCGAGTCCGCGAAGGCGTGCTCTGTTTTCCTAGTTGTTTGAATGGTCTGTTGCATGCCTTGGTTAGGTTATCCTTCCTAAATAAGATGTACATAAATATGCTTGGGTGTTTGAATTTTGTGAGTTTAATTGGCATGATTGGTATGTGGTTTATCATGGATTGTGGGTTCGTAGTAACTTGACGTGAGAATTGGATAAAGGACCAAAATGAGCTGGGGAATTGTATGAGGAACATGATTCTGATTGTGAGATAGGCGTAATTCCATGAGTCCCATGGGGAGACTTCATGGTGGTGTGTAGTGTATATGTTAAGATATGGATTCAAGTAAGGATTGCATCCCGAAGCTCTAAAGGGTCAGCGAGTCTCAAGTAGAGCAAGCTGACCCAAGTGGTGAGAGTAGCGGGAGGCCCTAGTCTATGGCAGGATAATGGCCTTAGACGTTTAAAGGCTAACCTTGTGCGTGGTAGGGTGAAACCCATTGGCAATGGCTCTGCAAAGCAGTAGAGGCCACCACAAGTGCAAGCGTCCAGTGAATCCGATCTTGATATATTTATCCGGATAATTGAGTCATAGTGTCCTGCTTGTTTGCTATAACATGATGTTCTGTGCCTGTTGTGTTGCATGCTAAAGTATATTTAAGTATTTGTTCGTTGTATCATGATAAAAATTAAATTACACTAGCTTACCCTTGCATTTCTGTTTTGTGTTTGTGGTGTTTTCTCTTTTGCGATGATCACCCTTGGTGGGAGCAGATGGAGGAAATTCTGGGAGTAGGCCCGGTGGTAGCAGTGGTGCAGCTTAAGGGATCTGTCTATGTGATTCTCAGGGTTGGTCTATGGCCCTAAGTGCCTTTTGTAACCTCATGCTCTAGAGGAGCATCGCCTTTTGTAGAACTGTTAACTTTCTATTAAGTTGCCTATGGCATGGTGGTATGCCTAAATTTGTTTTCACATTATACTTCTGGATGACTGTAACAGTTAACTTTTCTATCGTTTTTGTTCATCTAAGTGCTTCTCGTTATTATAACAGTGTGATACTTTATTTAGTAGTGTAATCTATCAAAATGGAATGTCACAGTTATTGCCAAAATTTACACATGTATTTATATGGAGAGAAAAACAGATAAAAAAAGAAAGTTTACAACTATTTTATTAGAATAATTTATTTTATTATATTTCTTTGTTCCTGCAAGATAATATTAAAGACCTAACAAGAAAAGAAATGGAGGGATCTTTCTTCTTACTCATAATCAAATCAACAAAATTGTTTTCAGATGTTGATTTCCAATAAAAAATACTTTCGAAAGTCGACATTACATTTTAGACTTTCGGATGTAAAATATATATATTGGAATTGGAGGTGTAAAAGAAATTTTGGAGGTGCAAAGGAGAAAAACCCGAAATGGAGAGAGTATTTTAATGAATAATACTTGTATTTAAGAAATCATGTATGTGAATATTTTGTGTACTACATCTCATTAACCAAATAGATTTGAAGCATTTTACGGATTCGCGATTCCTAAAACTAATACGAAAAGTTTATCTATTGCCAAACTTCCTTTAAGAGTATAATAATTATATATTTCCAATTATATGACCTACCGATAAAAAGAATCACTATCAATAATTATTATAAAATTTGTGATAGAATAACAATTAAACCAATGCATAAGTTATTTTATCATAAACGAAAACACAATGGTGATTTACCCTTTCACATTTTAAGTTTTTTATTATAAGAAAATTCCAATGAAGAGCCTACATGAGCAAGAAGTGAAGTCTTGGCTAGGCTCCAATCTAATGAGGCTTGTTTTGACTTTTGAGATTGAATGATAAAAGTAGCCAGAAAGCTGATAGTGAATGCTTACACATGAAGATATTAATGGACTAAAATTTACAAATTAATTAATTAATATTCTTAAATCTTATCTACTGATAGAGACTCACCAGTATAGACAACAAATTACTCAACACAGTTTTTTGCGTTTAATATTTGAATTGAACTCAAAATTACTTAGTTAAAACAAGTTTAAGTTAATTAATAAATGTTTTCAATGCTATCTTGCATTGATTATTCTCTAACTTAAGGGTGCAAACAAATCAGATCGAGTCAACTTCTTGAGATTTGTCTGCTTGTAAAATAACTTGTTTCAATCAATCATAATTAGGAACTTGAGTTTGATATATTAAAAATAGGGTTAAATATGTTTTTGTCCCTTAATTTTCAGTGAATTTTGGAATTAGTCCATTTCGAAACTTTGAACCAATTTTGTTTTTCATCTTTCGAAATACGTGGATTTAGTCATTTTAATCAAATTTTGTTAGGTTTATTTGATGTTTCGTACGCATTTCAGAATTGTATTTGAGTTGTTTATATTGTTTGACACATTTTTTCTTTAATGTTAAGTTAAATACTATTATGAAAAGTACTTGAAATGTCAAATAAACTTAACAAAATTTGATTTAAAGGACTAAATTTAAGTAGTTCGAAAGATGAATGACTAAATATACGTATTTCGAAAGATGAATGACTAAATTAATCCGAAATTTCAAAATAGACTAATTTCAAAATTCACTAAAAGTTACACGACCAAAAACATATTTAACCTTTAAAAATATATTAAGCTTGAGTTTAACTGGTTTAACTCCTTTGTAACTTTAATTAACTTTATTTTTATGAAAACTTTCTTAATTAAATCGTTTTTCAAGTTTAACAATATATTATCTAAAAATTATTTAAATACTAATACTAATAAAATATATGTATAATTTCTCAGAAAAAATTATCCATATATTAGAAAAAAGTTAGTATTTTATATAAGTGCAACTCAATTAAGAACATAATTTTTAAATCAAGTGTGTTACCATCTCAATGAAACCTAAATAACACTATATTATAAAATATTTAAATATATAATATATCATATATAAACTAGTTATGTCAATCTTTCGTGACAAATTTTTAAAATTAAAATTTAATTTATTTAATTAATAAAATCTAACTTAAAGCTGAACTCTTTTTTTTCAATTTAATAAACGATAATTTCAACACATAATTAATAATTTGTAACTAAATACTTTACCAATAATTTGACTGATTTACCTTACTTTCAAAGGTATATAATGTTAAACTTGTTCATTATCATTTATTTGTTAGAATAACACTTCTTTATATTGACCCAAATATTTCCAATGGGGAAAACTGATTCTTATGTGCATAATGCATTAAATTCATGTGTCCTTTCTACATTAAATCATTCTGCCTTTTAAATGTCAATAATAAATTCATTAGTTGTTTCTTGTTGAGGTGTCTGTGATTTGGGATCACAAGAGAATAAGTGAATAAAATGCAACCTACATGCAAATCTCGTATATCATCAATCCACGTTTAAGTTGTTCTTTTCATGCATTAATAATTGAACCTTCAAATGCGTAAACAGTTCATTTCTTTTATCAAATAATTGTCACATGAATATGTCACTGTCACTATTTTACTTTTAGTATATAGTTATTATTTTATTTTAATTTAATCTCAATTTAATTAAATGTTTTTATTTTCATTTAAAAATTATGATCATTTTTCAATATCAAGTTTGATTATTATTTAAAAAAGGTTAAAATACTCCATTGGTCCATGTTTTTGTTGAAAAATCTCAAATAGGTCCTAAGATTTTTTTTAGTCTCAATTAGGTCCATATTTTTGAAAATATGTAACAATTAGGCTCATTCCGTTAGTATAGAGTTAACGGTGTTAAAGATGTGTCACGTGTCAGCTCCACATTTTTTTGAATTTTTTTAAAAATTTTTTTTAAAATTTTTGATTTTCTTTTGAAAATTATTCATGCCACGTATCACGTCAGTATTGTGCCACGTGTCAAGTCAGTAAGGTGCCACGTGTCAAATCATTGTCTGAATCTCAATTTGGTCCATATATTTGTTATTTTTATTACATTTCAGTCCATTTTTTTAAAATT
>Ga0209589_1013996_pt1 | contig 10237 bp, 6 predicted proteins | sample CowpeawhiteBW_FD_187525 | JGI IMG/M metagenome (GOLD analysis project Ga0209589, IMG submission 187525) | Root nodule microbial communities of legume samples collected from California USA - Cow pea white BW (SPAdes) (version 2) | ecosystem: Host-associated > Plants > Roots > Nodule | place: USA...
AATAATAATAATAATAATAAAAAAATAAAAAAAAAAATAATAAAAAATAATAATAATAATAATGATAATAATAATACTATTAAAATAAAATTAATAATAATAATAAGAATAATAATTATAATGATAAGTAATAATAATAATAATAAAATAAATTAATAATATAATATTAAAGATAATAATAATAGTAATAATAATAATAATAAAGATAATAATAATAGAAATAATAATAATAATGATAAGAATAATAATAAAAATAATAATAGTAAAATAAAACAACAATGTTAATAATAATAATAATAATAAATAATAATAATAATAATACTAGTAATAATAATAAATATGTTGCGTTTAGAAGAAGAACTCTAAAAACGCACCTTAAAAGTCGAATGCAACTAGAGCCAGTTAATTAAATACCAACTCAAATTAATAAAATCACCTCTATAATTCCCATTTATAAACCACTTTCTATAACTATTCCTTTTCCCTCTTATATAATGTATTAAAAATTACTACTTATATCACATCATAATTTCTATAAGAAAACACTACCAAAGAAAATTACTAATTATTCTAAAACCTTAACTCCAGCATACAAAAAGTTTAGTCACTACGAAAGCTTAATACCCAAAAGCTACAAGTCATATATAATATCAAATACAACAAAAAAGAAAGAAGCAACCCTACTTCTAACCTTCTTTAAATATATTAAAAAAAAAACTATTTAGTGTAATCGATGTTGTGCACCAAAGCAGATAATTTGTTTCCTTTTTTTTAATATTATACAAATTACTATATGATGAATGTCGTAAAATATCCTCCTAAAATATTACAACATACCATAACACCACATTTATCTAGTTTTTCATATAACTAAAAAAATGAAAGCTCTAGAATGCAACCCCAAGTCACGCTACTGTAAAAGAAAAACATAAACTCTAACCTTTCCTTTGTATCATTCACCCACAAATCAAGAAAACCTCAATGCATTCATGCTATATTAGATTTCGTATCACTAAAATTGATCAATCACATACTTAACATTCAAATGAAAATTTGATGATACTATATCACCATTAAAATCAAATTTTCAAAAATATAAAACAAATACTTCACATATTTTTTTTGTAAGCAATAATTCAATCAAACAAAACTTAAAATCTTCTTTCATAAGAAGAGATTAAACTAGTTAGCTCCCTTTACCTGGAATTCCCACTCTAATTGTGTAAGACCCACTAATTTTAAATAATTAAATAAATAAGAATTTAAATAAATGAGGGCAGGGGAAACCTTTATGACATTAAATGCTAACTTTCACAATGTGGAAAAGTACTAGCTCAATTGGTTGAGAGTACTTTATTGTGTGAGAGGACTTGGGTTCAAGTCTTATGTATGCCAATTTTGTGTAATGTGATTATTATTATTTTTGATAATATGCTTGGTAATGTGGAACGGTAATATAATCATAAAATTTTATTAGTCATCATGAAACATGATATGGTTGAGTGGTTATCCATTAAATTGGATAATTGGATGGTCTTGGGTTCAAACCTTGGTAGAGTCAAATTAAGTTCTTTTTATTAATGTTACTTTTGGCATGAATGTGAAAGGGCATAGAAACCCTAGCTGCCAAAGGGAGGGGCTGGAAAATAGCCCATAATGTATCTTGAATACCCATTAACAGAATCATAATGGCATAAGAATTACAATTAGAGTGGTGGAGGGCTGTTGCGGAAGCAAGCCATTGTGGGTCAAAGGAAAGCGCTAGAATTATCAATCTTAAAGCGAGAAATCCAGGTTAGGGGAGTTCTTACTAGTTGTTTTCATTCTGCTATCGTATGAATATATGTTCTGGATCATAATGGAATTGTAGAACTTGTTCATTGTCGTTTTCTTTGTGTTTCTGGATTTTTCCAGAAACCGCCTGGCGGCGCATGTGTTTAAGCCTATTTTTTTGGATTTTCCTTGAACCACCTGGCGGCTATGCGTGGCTTGCCCGGCAACACCACTTGTTTTGGCTAATTTCTGGTTCGTGGTGAGTTTTGTGACATTTGTGTTATTGGAATTAATTCTGTATGTGTGCATAAATGTGTTGAAAGAAGAAAAACTGCCTGCGATTTGAATGGTGTGCGAAATTGGTATGAATTGGGATTCCATATGGGGTTAGGGTTTATGGGGTGTTGAGATAATGAAATATTGTGTCAGGTTTGATTTATTGGATTACTTGTATGATAATGGTAAGGAAATAAACTAACATAGACTCGTGTGATGTCACCACTCATATTTTAGATTAAAAATGCGAATTGGAATTGGTAGTATAAGTGGGGTGTGTGGAAGTCACGATTGGTGCGAACAGACCTGGGCAGAACCCAGTTTTTCACGCCCCATCAGACCAGCAAAAAATTTGTTTTGTGTGTGTTCGTATGATGGGAGTGGTTAATTGGGTGAATTAAATGCGTCATGGTATGTGATAGACTGTGATAAGTATGCATGATAGGGTTAGCGGGTTGAATTGTAATGTGGAGTGTGAAGTAGAAAGGGCATTAGAGTTAATTAAATTGTACGCTAAGAACTGAGAAAATGATAGGTGCAAAGTGTGTAAAAGTGCTTATCAAATTTATATTCACGAATGGATTATGGAGAGTGATGTCTTGAAGTGATTGAGATTATAAGCATCCATACTTGTGTAGTTCAAAAGTATAGATACATTATTGACAATCTTGATGGCATGATATACCTAATTGTTGATTAGTATGGATATAAGATTTGGATTATATTGAGTGGAATAAGATAGGGTTCAATTCAGTACATGAAAGAAAACATGGTGTGTATAAATGAGAGTAATTGTCTTATTGACTTCATTAAAATGTGTGCATTGTGTTTGAGCCATCGTAGTATAAATGGATAATTGTAAATGTGATGTGAGTTGGGAAATGTGTGATTTGAGGTCCCTTAGGACCTGTTCAATGTGCCAAAAACCAGTAGCAATTTTGCTACTGGTGTGGCGCCTAGCGGCTCGCATGAGCCGCCAAGCGATATTAACCTAAAATAGTGGCAGTGGTCCCTGTACATGCGAGGCGCCTGGCGGCAGTGTGGGTTTCGCCAAGCGGAAAAGGTGCAGTAAAAGCCCTAATGGTGTGTGGCGCTTGGCGGCAGGCTTGAGGTCCGCTAGGCGATGACGGTGCAGCAAAATTCCTAGATGGTGCTTGGCGCCTGGCGGTATGTGATGCCCGCCACACGGTCTGGAACCAGATTTCGCCTAGCAGCGTGAGATGCGCGCCAGGCGGTTTTGGGTGCAGTGATGGTGTGCGAGGAAAGGTTTCTACACAGCTTTAGGTGATGTTCATGATGCAAGGCTTTGGCTAGGGGCCTAGTTACGAGTGCATCTCGTATTGGGGTAACACGTGACCACTATAGGTTGTAGCCTGGTAGTTTAGGAAGTCCAGTGGAGTGTGCGAGTTGTGGCTCGTACGACGAGGTTTCGGGTGATTGCCCTCTTCAGTGCATTTGATAGAGTTTTGGTAGTCTGAGAACAACTACGAACTTATGTTTGTTTTTGGGGAGCTCCACTTGGTGTCCCGGTGAGATGATGTGGCAAAGTTATTCCCACGTGTGGACTATCAGGTAGTGGCCTGTAGTCGGAGGGGCGAGTAGATACTCGTGCAGCAAAGATCGATCATTGATCTCACCTAAAGGGTATAGAAATGATAGACGTCTAAGGCAAGTGTTGGAAATGGAGAACTAAGGAAAAAGGAAAAAAAAATAATAACCCGGGTTATGAAAGGGAGATGATGTATTCTAATATTATGATATTTGTTTGGTTTATTTAAATGAGCTCACCCTATCTGTGTGTATGTGGCGATGATCATGTAACTCGTTACGTGGGAGCAGATGTTGATGCAGGTGAGCATGCAGATGTGTAGAGACAGAGTGGGGATCATTATGGGACAATTTACAAAAATTTCATTATGGATTTTCTTTTGTAACATTTATATTTTGGATGATTTGGTTTTGTAATAATTGAACATTGCGGTTTTAATTACTACTTAAGCGACGTTTGAAGTTTTAATTTTTCCCACGTTTTGGGAAATTTTTGAGAATAAATGATGTTGTTTTATTTAATTTTATGTTGATTTATTTTAATAAGTAATTTTCGGCTAGGACGTTACAAATTGCACTCCTAATGTTCCTTTTTGCCCATAATTGATCTACCTTTAGCTTCTCCCACTTGGCACTCTTTATAACCTTTTCACTCTCTTCTTGACTCCATTTTCAGTGCTCTCACATTCTCCACTAGCAGTTGTACAAAAAACCCCTCCAATTCCCACTAACTCTCCTTCTAAATTTCATTTTTCAACCATTAAAATAATTTATTACCATTAAAATACGAAAATTAAAATAAAAGGTTAATGGCCATCAAATGCCATTAACATGGTGGTTTCTTAGCCCTTCTAGCTTCTCTCTATGATGGCTAGGGTCTCTATGGCAGCTAGGGTTTTCTGACCATTCTCCCTCATGCCAAAAAAAAAGGATTTGGCAAAAAGAACTTATCTCACATTCCCCAAGATTCAAACCCACAACCATATAATTTCAAAGCAATTGTACAACCAATTCAACCAACTCACATTTCATGATAATTCTTATACATCTAGAATTATATTATCACTCATCACGGTCCAGTATTTTATTAAAAATAATAAATAATTAAATTAACACATAATTTCCATACACATGATTCCAACATAAATCCTCTCAATACAACCAAGTACTCTTAACTACTTGAGCTAGTATTATTTTTTATCTTCTCTCTCCACATTAATTAACTTAAGGATTGATGCCATCACATTTATTAAATAAATATTTATTTATTTATTTATTTAATTTTCCCGCATCTTACAGTGTGGGAGTTTTGAAGCTTCTCCTTGATTAACTCCAAATTCTCAACCTCTTTTGAATCTTTTCCTCTTTTTGCCTAAGTATTCTTAGCTCTTCCTCTAGGATGGCAAGATGATCATCCCTTTCAATTTTCTCTTTTTCTTTTAGGATTGCTTTTTGCTTTCTCCAAAATCTAAGTGATTTTAGTTCTTGGGCCAAATGATTTAAACTTGGTTGGGCCTCTTCACTAGAATTACTTCCAATTTGGTAGGATGGAACTTGAGACATGTTTAGGGTTTACAAAAATATGCAATGCATAAACAAACTTGTATTTCTAAAGAAATTCCTTAGGAGACTTAAGGATGCAAAAGGATCTTAAGTTCACTTTCAAGGAAATGAGGCTCATCACTAAGAATTACTTAATATCCAAGCCTTTCCTAGACAAAGTTTATCTCAAACCCTCTTGCACCAAACTTCTCAAATGGAATTAGGTTTTATACACAAATGGACACACTAATCTATAAGTAATAAAGAAACTAAATAAAGAAAGCAAGTAAACTTGTTATGTAGCTTTGATGGTAAAGTATAAGGCACTTGGAACCTTCAAGCCTTTACTAACTACAAGCGATTCGATATTGTATAAGAGTTTCAAGTTAGGAGATGAGACTGAGCACCAAAGACTCCCCCAAGACACCTAACTTGGTGGTGAGATACAAAGGTAAAAACAAGAGAATTTTAGAACTCAAATAGCAATACAATCACAATGAAACTTGCTACTCTCCAAGGTGTTTCACTTATTCTCTTCTTGTATCCTCCTCAAAGCTTAATGATTCAAATAGGTCTTAATTCCCTTAGGATACTCATGGGTCAATCCACCTCCAAAGAGAGCTCCAACACTAAAAACAAGCCAAAATCAAGAGGAAATCCAAGGAAAAAGCAAGGAAAGGTCTTAAATGAAACAAGGCTTCGAAAAAGCAGTTTTAACTTAGACAAAACCGTGACCAACAAGGCAAGACAAGCAAGAAAATAAAACTTAAGAACAAAGGTTAAGCGCTCAAAAGAAAGATCTAAGGAAAGGCATTATAATGGATGCACAAAAGAAAAAAACTAGAATAGAAGTTGTTGCTTCTTATTTACATAAGCAATGAGCTAATGGTGCACTAAAGACACTCTTTTAGCACCAAGGCCAACATATAGTTGTTGGACATTGCAGTATTCATCATAAAACTATGAGAAAAATGCCAAAAAAATTTCACGCAAAACAAGCTAGTGGTATTGGTCATAAACACATGATTTTCAACACTTTTCTTGGCTCTTTTGATGCTCTTTTTGTAGCCTTTTTCTTTGAATATTTTGACAACTCTTTTCCAATCTTTTTAATAACAAACTATTACCACCACATACCACAATTCATAATATATATTTCTTTAAAAGTTCAAAAAGATTAAGAAACACGAAAGTAGAAGAAAACCTACTAAAATCAAAATAGAGCATGAAATTTCAACAAAACATAAGAGAAACTTAACTCTAAGAACTTGTCAATGGTCTAATGACAAGTATGAACAAAAATATGGAAAGAAAAAGCACTAAAATGGATGTATATGGTGGAGTTTTGAAAACCAAGTAGAACATATATTTTTGTGATTTTTGCAAAGCTCAAACTAGAAGAAAATGACATAACGATAACTACACATGACTCTAGACGACATGGATGGATTTAAAAATAAAAAATGACCTAACAAAACATATATGACCGAATATAAATGAAGAAAGACTCAATAAAAAATTCAAAAGAACATAAAGCAACAAGTATATGCAAACTTAAGGTAAAAACCGAATGGTTCAAAGGAAAAAACAAAGTGGAACCATGAACACAAAATATGAAATGGTGGAAAACAAGACAAGCAATGAAACATGTATAACAACACGTGAATGGAAGAAAATAAGATAACCAAGGACGAAGAAACTTATCTCTTGTAGAACTAAAGCTCTTGATACCAAATGATAGGTCTTCCTCAAGCTAAGTTGGGCCAATACATGAAGATGAGTCTCTGAGGTGATCTTGGTGTGGTAGCCTAAAAATATTCCTAACACTACTAAAGATGCTCCAAAGTTGTCTAAGATATAGAACTTTTCTCCACCTTGCATAGATGACTTTAACTCTTCTTAAATGTAGTTGGCCATGGCTAGGGAGTGTGTCATCACTTGTCCTTCTTCCTCTAAATCTAATCATTATCGCTCTCTGTTAAACAGATAAATTAGGGTAACACCCCAATTTGGGATGTTGCGGAAAGTTTTAAAATGAGCACTTTTAATGGAAACGATTATCGATAAAATGAACTTAAGTAAAAAATTATAGTTTAATCTATTAAAAATCATAGTTCAAACATCCATTGTCTAAAATTTTTAAATAACAACGACACTAAAAATAAATTACACCGTATTTAATACATAATTTAACAACTTAATAAAAAAGAACATAAATCATGTGTTCACCCCTTTCTCTCATTAGTATATTCCACGCCAAAACCATCTGCAATATCATTTGCTCCTGTATAACACACGCGTCATACGATCATCGCACACACAACAACCACACAACACAAACAATAGGAGTAAGCTAATCATAAACAAGGATATGTAACTGATATTCAGCGAAATAAGACATTGCGAATAATACTCACATCATATCCGAGCAATATACTTAAAACATCATAATCACAATCATATCATGCAAGGGAAATAAAATTCCATAAAGAAACCCCTCCCATTGTGTACACAACACTACCATTCACTCACTCATTTAAGAATAAACATAAAATACATGTGATATATAGAAAATAAGAAAAAGAACCAAAACCACACATTTATTCAATACATTGCATGTAAACCTTAGTTTCTTCCAAGCACATGTGATAGTAGATATTGCAATATTGAAGAAAAGTAACTACACCAAACATAGCATGCACCATTCATACATCCCACTCAAAAGAAAATTTAACCTAGAACTATGTATGTGAATTCATGCACTCACAATTTACAGGTGATACAATTACTTGTGGGCCTAGTGTATTTTATCAACCAAATAACATGTGGAAAGAGACATTAAAATATAAAGGAACCATGCATTTACGTCACTTCAAAAACTTAAAGAATGAACACATAGTACATGTGGGCCCATGTTTTCTTACAAGCACTTAACAATGGTTCATGAATAAAACAAAAGAGAAACATATAATAAGGCTTGAAATGTAAGGAAATCATACATTACCCCCAAGAACCAAGTTGCATGACATGAAAGTTCCTCAAAGACAAACCCTCCCATGGTGACCACCAACCAAACTCATGTTTACACTTTACTGTACCACTAACCCAACATCAAACCTACACCTAAAGCACACCTACTAGAGCCAATCTTTACATGATATGATTTAGTATTTAAGGTGAAGAAAATATACTACCCTACATGATTCACACACCCCGGTGACACCACCCAAAGGAACTAGGTTATACTTGTGGAACAAATGTGATGCAATAACGTACCGACCATATGAGTGTTAAAGTAAAACCCGACTAACCACAATCCCGAAGCAACAATAATATTCAATATAAAAGCAATTTAAGCACCTTGCCATGCATCAAACAAAAACAAGATCTTCATTAGAAACCAAATATACGTGACCTAGGATAACAAAAACCCAAAACTACACACCCTCCTCCAAACCAAGTGTGACATGGTGGACTTTTCACCATGCACTCCATTTGGAACATACTATTGGTTTACTCCCACCTTGCTGCACTATAAAGCCTTCCACCATTAATAATATTAAGCCCACATAGAATCATGTTGTAGAGAATACATGCACACACTAAAATATCACACTAAACCGCGTGAACATCCCCCCAAAAATGTGCACCCCAATTAACGTGAAAACTAGATGGATTAAGAGACCCATGAATTCATAAAATAAACCCAACTAACAAAGTTTCCCATAAGCTACAACCCTAGATCAACCACGTGAAATCACATATTTGAACCAACATTGCACCGTGACAGAAAACACCATCTTTTTTTCTATGCAACCATGGGTCTTAAATACTAATGCAATGAAGAACCTAAACCCTGTGATTTAAGCACACAAAGAACACCAAAACGCAAAACACCCAACACCAAACTCAAAACAAAGAGACTTAGCAAACTTTATACGGTAATGATATAGAGTAAGGAAAAGTATAAAGTTTCAGCTTCATTCATCTATCAACAAAATATACAAGAATGAGGATAAGGTAAAGCTTCCCTACCTGGATAGTTCTTTAAGCTTGTGGTTCTCGCGCACAAACTACCACCGAAAAATTGAGGTCCTACTTCCCACACAATCTCCCACGATCTCCCTTTTGTTTCCCTCTTTGTTTTCTCCCTTTTATAACACTTAAGAAGTTCATAAAAAACTTAGGTCAGTCATCACACTTTCCCCTACTAACCCTAACATTTAACCTAGAATAAATCCCTTCCTTATTCAGTTATTAACAATATAGACAATAAAACAGATCTTTGTTTTGCGTGGCATTAACCGTTGGATAATATTACAATATTATCGTATATAAAATTTATCTATATATATATATATATATATATATGGTATGTTTCATGAACGTTTTTTGTCGTTAAAAAAAGGAAGAGATAAAGAATTAAGTGACCAAAGGAGGAGAGATAAATTTTTGTGGGCCCTACGACAAAAGTAAATAAGAGAGGAGAGGGAAAACCAAAACCACACCTTTTTCATCATCACCCAGGATTCGAACACATGATCATTCACATACCAAACACATGCTCTAACCATTAAACCATATACTTTCCCATAATAATATACGCACCAAAGTTTTATAAAAAAATTATATAATACATATTTCATATTTCATAGTTAAATAAATAATTAAAAATAAATAAACCACAATTTAAATTAATCAATTAATTCATCCATGTGTTTTTCTTTATGATGAGAGGCCACGAGCCAAGGGACCTACAACAAGAGCCAAGGAGAATACAAGAGGAATGGGCCTTAAATGCGCATGCAAGGCCCAAGATGAACTTTACATGGGCCAAGGAAAATGTGAAGACCTAACCTAGGACTCTTTGCTTGTAAATACTAGATTAGGATTTTATTTTGGGCTTTGTATTTTGGGCCCAGTAGAATAGGGTTTTCTTTGGGCCATGTATTGGGCCTTAGAGGAAATTGGGCTTTAGAAGTAACTTTGGACCAAAAAGGGGAATTGGGCCAAATGGGCCAAGAGTAGTGTGTCTACTCTAGAAAAGCCTAGAAGCTTCTCAAACTTGCTCTCCAAGGATGAGAGTTAGCTTCCCATG
>Ga0209589_1013997_pt1 | contig 10234 bp, 7 predicted proteins | sample CowpeawhiteBW_FD_187525 | JGI IMG/M metagenome (GOLD analysis project Ga0209589, IMG submission 187525) | Root nodule microbial communities of legume samples collected from California USA - Cow pea white BW (SPAdes) (version 2) | ecosystem: Host-associated > Plants > Roots > Nodule | place: USA...
TAGTTTTTTTTTTTTTTTCTAAAATACCCAGATTGCATTTCAGGTTGAGCATGTTCTATTTCCATATGCAGCACCTCAGTGATTATCAGAGTAATTTCAATGTAAAGTGTACATCAAACCAGCTGGTGCGATAAAGTAAGGATTACACACTTATTAGTAGCTCGGGCCAGAAATTATTTAGAAAAATGATTGAAGGAATCTAAGAACATTGATGACACTTGAGAAAATTTATTTTTCCTAAGACAACTGTACAAATATGATAAATACAACTAGCTATATGTATCCACAAGTAAATGGAACTTTTCAATTCTTATTCTACACATACCAGACCCCTACTGTTGCTGAATTATGTTGTTGAGGTGTGGACAAGTGCATGTCATTCTGACCTGTGCACTGAATTCTTTATAAAATTGGTAAGCATTTCAAACAATTTAGAAAACAATCAGCCAGTTTCAACACCAAGTCCAATCATGATCCCTGCGTCAATTCAGAGAAAGAGTTATTAGGATTCATAACTACGAGACTGATGATGATTGATTGACCATCAGATAACAAAAACTGCAAGAAAAATACTATCTCCTACCAAAAGAGATAAAGGTAAATAAATAAACCTGTTCAATCGTATTGCTAAAACTATTAGAAGTGAATTTTAAGTCTAACTCAATCCCACAAATCAAAGAAAAAGATATACTAAAATGCGTAAATAAATTCATGTGTGTGGCACAAATCAAAGAAAAAGATATACTAAAATGCGTAAATAAATTCATGTGTGTGCATGCACACAGGCGGGGTGGGCGTATGTGTATTTGTGAACTAAATGAGAGATCTAAGTTAAGATCTCTTAAGCTCTTAAACAATTTAAGGAAAGAGAAAGAAAAATATAATAGAGTTTACCCTAGGATTCTAATATAATAGAGTTTACCCTAGGATTCTAGTTTATGAATAGATGCACTACAAAACAACCATTGTTTAGAAGATAATATAAATTATTCTCATACTATACTACACCTCAAGCTCGAGCATACAAAATTGTACGTTCTAAGCTTAAAACATATAATTGATTTTGACATTCTCTCATTAAACATTTGAAGAGTTCTTTGATTATCACAATATATCCTCATTTTTTTAATTTCAAAAAACCTGAGCTCTTGAGGAAATTGTTTTATCCACATAAGTTCACAAGTGATTGATGTAATTGTCCTATATTCAACTTCAGCACTTGATCGAATATCTTATTTCTTAGTCTTCCAAAGAAATAATATTCCCTCCAATGATAACAGATTATCAAGCAGTAGAACTTCGCCCACTCACAGCATGACAATATCTAGATATTAGATACTTTCTTTATCTTCATATAGTAGACCTTGCCCGAAACTCTTTTTATGGTAGATGAGAATGTGAATGACAACATTCCAGTGATAAATGAGAGAAGCCTGCATAATGACTAAGCACACCAACCGCAAAAGATAGTTTAAGCCAGCACAAATATTTTGTATCTCTTTGGATCTTAGAAAAGCTCACTTTGTTATGCCAATGGTAGCATTATTAATAACTATATCATTAACATACACAATTAGAAATACCCATTTTCTAGGAGATGTATGACAAAAAAAAAAAACTGAATGATTTGCTAACTGCATTTTAGCCCAAAGATGTTACTATAACTAAATTTTCCAACCAAGCAACTGGAGATTGCTTGAAACCTCTGAGAGACTATCTCAATTCACAAACCAACTCAAACTTCCTGGTAGCAAAACCAAGAATTGCTCCACATAGGTGTCTTCATATCACTATGAAGAAAAATATTCTATATATCCAGTTTGTTGAGGAGGTGAATGGCGAGTGCTGGCATAGAAAAATGGATAATAGTCATTTTTGCTACAGGAGACAATATAACTGTAATCCTAACCATATATCTAAGTAAATCCTAACCATATAATATATTTTTTTGGCCCAACTTTAATGGCGTACACCCATCTACAACCAACTGTCTTCTGCCCAAAGTGGAAGAGGAACTAAGTCCATGTCTGATTATATTCAAGAGTTTGAATTTCAGCAATCATGACTTTTCATCCAGGATAAAAGTGCTTTGGTCACATTTTTAATAATAATAATAATAAAAGATGGAGAAAATAAATGAGACATAGGAAGGAAATAACCAATAATAACTTAGAAAACTGATAAAAAGATGAGGATTCCAAGGTAGAACAAGTGCATTTTCAAAAAGCAATGAGCCAATAGGAATCTTCATTATCATGGATCATGGTATTAGGTGACGATGGTGAAAGAATTGATGAAAAGGACTCACCATGTAATATTGGACGAGTCACTTTTGGCCAACGGTGATGATAGGTTGCAACAATGATTCTAGTGAGTTAGCTTCCAAAGTAGGACACGAACTGGGACAGGTGGGTTGACTGAACCAGTCATGAGGAGCAAGTAACAAGGGTTGAACCACTAGTAAGACATGTTGTACAGAGTCAACTTCTTAATGATTAGGGAAGAAAGACGTCTCTTTAAAAAAGGTGAAACTTGCAAAAATGGTATTTTTTGTTTCAAGAGAATAACAATGGTACCTTTTTGGAGGCGACAATGTTCTAGGAACACAATTTAATGCCTCTTTCAAAGACTTTGTTCAGATTTGGAAACATGCCATGTACAAAACACAACCAAAGACACAAGAAGTAGCACATATAGAGGATCACAACAAAATATAACTTGTCCAACGTCTGCTTGATTTCTCCTTGTGAGTCAGCTAAGAACATCTTTAACTCCTCAACAAGAGATTGACCTTCAATGATGAAAAATGTCATGCCATTTGTTTGTTTGATAGATGCCAATTTATGGGCAGAATCATAAAGTCTTTAAATGTCATTTACAAAGATATTATGTCTTCTTAAAGTATTTACATGTTTTCAATAATCTAAGGGTTCCACATATTGTCACAACAAGGCACAAAGTTGTACAACACTTTATAATATTTCACTGTTGTCTTTTTCCAAGTGATCACAGTGTTAAAAAGTGGATTTTAAGTCTACAAAACCAACTTGTAAGGTGAGGTTTACTTTCACTAATATACTATGCAATTGCCTTATCTTTAGTCGATGTGGAATTTCCAACACACACCCCTCATGCCGAGGTATATACATCTCATTCGTAGGACTAGATGTTAATGGATGGTCCGATAGTGGCCCAATAGCGGGTGGAACTATATGTCCAACAAACACAAATCTTGTTAGGATATGCTTTAAACAATGGCTATGATACCATGTTAAGAAGTGGATTTTATGTCTAACTCAACTACACAAAACCGGCTTATAAGATGAGGTTTGCACCCACTTATATATTATGAAATTGTCTTATCTCTAGTCGATGTGGAACTTTCAACACACAGAAACATAGATGAGAAAACCAAAGCTGAACATATGCAGACAAAAATTAATAATGTTTACCATTAAGTCTTTTTGAAGTGATTGTTGTAGACCTAGATGAGCATGTAGGTCTAGCATATAGATGTTTCATAACCAAAAGTCTAATAAAAAGGGAGAGAAGCACGCTAGGTTTCAAGAGAACCAACACTTGCACAGATCCATAAAGGGTAAGTATGAGGGTTGGAACAAGGATAAAAAAAGCTATTGAAACTAACGGAGGCAACAGGGTAAGTATGAGGGTTGGAACATGGATAAAAAAGCTATTGAAACTAACGGAGGCAACATAATGGTATTTTGGTGACGGGAAGGTAATGCGTGGTCTACATGCACCTAAGTGAGACACAGAAAAGTGGTGCATAACAAAGCATGAGAGAAAACCAGCCTTAAGGAAAGAAAAAGAAAAACATAATAAAGTTTACCCCTAAAATTCTAAGTTCATATGTATAGTACAAAATAGCTTTTGCTCATAAGATAATACAAACTATTCTAAAACAACCAAAGCCTCTCTTCGTATCATTTTGGTTAAAAACATTTTCTAACACATAATGAGCTAATCTAACCATTTTGTGTCTTGCAAAAAGAAGCGAGATTGAAATGAGATCACAATTATAGGTCAAAAGAAGAGATCTGATGCAAAAAAGATTATCACAATCAACTTTGATAACTGAAGGCATAAATAAACAACTTCAAGTAAACAGAATGAGATAATCATATTAAATAACATCTAGTTTGAGCTCATAAAATTTGTCCTCTCATTTGGTGGAGAAATAAGACTTCAACAAATTGTATAAGAAAGACAACTATATGAATCGGATAACAAAAATATCCTTTCTGTTGCAAACTTTCTGACATAAAAAAACTAATGGATTGAGTTTGTTATTCTGGATCAACTTCATCCTACAAGAAAGCTTGGTTATTCACTAGTAGACAGTCATGTATCTGATGCCTTAAGGCTTAAGCAGAAAGATAATATAATACATTTAAAGAACAATAATTAGCAATGACTTACAATTTTTTAGCACTACGTGGCAACCAATTTTTTTTCATGGAGACAATCTTCCGTCATGACATTGCTTCTCTTGTCATCATTCTTCTCTTTGTCAAAAGCAAACTCCAGTTGTTTCTCCACTGACTTAACAATCCCTGTTCGCTTGGATCTTAACCTATATGGGGGAGATGCATTGAATGTCTTATTACTGGGAATGTCAATCACATTGCCATGGCTTGCCGGACTCCTGGAGAAATGCCTAGAACCAGAATCATCATTGGTTCTCTCTGTTTCATTAGAAGAACGTGTATCATTATCTACCTTCAAAACTTTACTGGGACTAGTGAGTGCTTGGAACCCAGTTTTCCTCCTCCTCAATATGGAAGGAGTATTTGGAAAAGTATTGGCAGCCCTTTTCAAAATTGATTCAGGTGTCTCAGTGCATAATTCATCACCCTTTACACGAGGTGGGGTGAAGAAACCAAGAGGTGACAAAGTTGGACTCGAACAAAACTCATTCTGCTGGCAGATATAATTTAAATAAAGAGAATCTATGGGAACTGAACCATGTAACTGTGGTGGCTCATAACACAGAGAACCACAGGTTGGACTTTCTTGCAAAGATGTTCCAATTAACCTCGTAGTGCTCATGTTACCATTGTTTGTACAATGCTCAAAAGTTGAGTTTCCATTGAGTCCAGAATTGTCAGGTCTTGGCCCATAAGTTATTGCCCAATTAGCTTTTGACACTTGTTCTGAGTTGCTACAGCTAAGATCGATGTTGGAAGATCCAGGCTTGCATTCTACACAGTCAGAATCGGCAGATTCATTTGCAGGAACACTTGAAGAATCACCAACTTCTCTAACTGTTACCGAGGACTCAAATTGATTCCTGCCACTGTCATCTAGCTTGCTAATGGCTGTAGTTTCAGATGATGTTTCAACAGCTGCATTTAATTCTTTATTTGAATAAACAAGTATTGATTTACTAGCAGAACGTCTAATTGTATCTTTAACAGTAACTTGTGGACTATTCTTGGGAATTGGTGGAAGTCTTCCTGTAGCTAAATAAAAATCTAACTTTTTCTTTAAAGAACTATTCCAATGATTCTTTATTGCATTATCAGTCCTGCAAAAGAAAAATCACAGGCAAATATTAGCATGCGTCGCAATAAATCAAATGGCATGCCATTCCATCACAAAATTTATCTTCTACCTGGACGTCTAAAATCAACATCGAGTGCCATCCCTCTTACATAACTTATATATTCACTGAAGTATCTTTTGTCATTCTTTTTTGCAGGGATTTACTCTAAATATGTTTTGAAAAAAAAAAATTAACAGCTTAGTCAACTCCTTAAAAGGTGGACAAATCTTCAGAACTTTATGTTCCGGATTAGGTAGCTTTGTTGCATCTATTTTATTTTATTTTTATTCTTTGTTTCTTGTTTGTCTTACATTAGAAAAATATAGGAATATTTCCCAGTAATATTTTCTTATCTTAATGAATTTCTACTTTTATTTTAAAAAGTATAACAATATATCCTTTCAAGATATTAATACTGAAATACATCCAGAATACCACCACCAGAAAAACAAAGCTGCTTTGGACACTAGCCCAGGTGATACTTCACCATTCGAATAACTCAAAGATTACATTCCATGACTTTTTCTATGACCATTGACCTCAATTTCCTTTATAACAACTACCGAATTGAAAGAAAACAGACCTTCCATGAAGGACCTTAGCTATTTCAGCCCATTTGTTCCCATGTATGCGATGAGCATTCATCAGGGCTAATTCCTCCTCCAAAGTCCAGGCATCCTTCTTTATCTCAGGGTTAAGATGATTGTGCCACCTGAAAACAGTTTAAAAGAAAAAACCAGTATAATCTGAGTAGTCCATCTTAAAAGCCAGTCTTTGTATTCATATTGTCAGTCTAAACAAAAGGACATTCACATGAAATTAAGATCTTCAAAAGTTGTAGTATGCAAGAAACAAATCTAAAATTTACATTTAATGATATAGAGGGAAACATTTATTTATCAAAAAAACATTCAAAAGATACAAAAACTTGCACATGATCTTCAGCTAACTTACCGCTCTCGACATTGTTTGCCTATTCGACCAGGTAAAGACTGGGCTATCAAAGACCATTTTGTTGGCCCATATTTTGTCACCAATTCAACAATTTTATCATCCTCCTGTAAACCAAGAGGACTTATTAATTGAATAAAATTGTAGGAAAATTTATAAAGAAGGAAAGGACAAAGTTTCCACCTCTTGTGTCCAAGGTCCTTTAACAAGTTCTGGATTAAGAACTTTTTGCCATCTATGCAAACACTGGACTTCTGATCTATCAGGAAAAAACTCAGCTGCATTCCACATTTTAAATATGTCACCAAAATGAGCATAGTGTTTTCATGAAACCCACATGACCAAATTCCTAGGTTTATATATATGACAATAGTCCATCACAGAACAAAAAATGAATATATTGAAAGATCCAAAAACAAGTTTGAAAGGTTTAGTTGTTTCATTCTAACTTTTTGAGCTCTAAAGAAGTGAAAAACATCGGGAATCCATGTTGCTTGAATTTGTTTCATTTCTTCATATGCATAATCAATCTTTGAGTGTGTTTCATTTCTTCTAACATAACCAAGACAAGAGAAACTTGATATTAGAGCCCTAAGATCTGTTTTATTGGGTATTCTTCCACTTAGAAAGGACCTGAGAAAATCTACAGTGACAATAAATCAGTAATCAACATAGCTCATAACACTGTCAAGCATGATAGACTAAGAACGTTGAAGTAAATAGGCATCTTAGCTAGGAAAAACTTGATATTGGCTTAACAATTACTCTACATGTAACCCACTCAAGAACAGCTTGCACAAATCTCATGAAGGTTGAGCAGCTCCACATTTGACAGAATTGTAACCAAGATGGGAATGAAGAATACATATTCACTATCTTGCTCAGGACCGTAAGAATCTGTATGCTGTTTAAAGAATATAATATATATATATATACATATATTATATATATATATAATATATATATATATATATATATGCATGTATGTATGCACTTTGTTATTGTATAACTAGTTTTTAATATGCAATTAGTTAGTAACCGGTATAAGTGCCAAAGAAATATGTATCCCATCCTAATTTTCAAGCCTAACTAAAATTATCCTCAAGAGTTGTGCCTAAGTTGAATAATTATTTTTTTTTCAGCATTCTCTTGCTTCACTCTGCTATAACAATAAAAGCATCAATACTAATAACATAATTTGAATATAAACAAGTTTCATTGTGTAACGTTTCATGTTCCTAACGCCAGCTCAATCTATCCCAACACAGATGATGGATGGACCTGCTTTACATATTGAAAACACTGACACAGAACTTTGCAAAACAATATATTATCACGATTCTAGTTCATGCTAGTTAAATTAGTTTGGAGATCCAAATCCTAACTTTTCATTCATATATATTGGTTACGTTCAAATACTCACTCCAGTACCAATCAGCATGCATTGCAGTTATAACAAGTTATGTCAGAACTCTACCTACAGTAAATATTAACAAATACCTATTTTCTTCCAACTTTTTCCCTTAAAAACTGCCACAGCATTCCTTAATGTTTCATCCTGTATCATGTTAAATAGAATATTAAGAAAAATAATAATAATTATGATGATTAATTTCTATAAGACGAGCAATAATTGAAAAGATAGGCATAACAGTTTTGAACTACACTTGCACAAATAAAACCAACTGAACTGAATTCACTATTTAATCAGCTTGCTAACAACCAAATATTTAACCAAAAAATTGATAATTAAACAAGCACGGCTGTCTCCAATGAGTAAAAACTAACCTCCTGTGCTGTCCAACCACCCTTAGCACGCCTGATAGGACCAGTTGTCCTCCTGTGCCAAAAACATTCATGTAACGAAAGTCAATGCATATAGATCACAGCAAGGATCAAAGTGGAGAAAATTTTCCACAGTATGAAGGGACAGTCACTCCACATAGATATGCAGCAAAGAACACTACCATCAAGGTAGAGCTTAATGATCACAGTTCATGACTGTTACTGCAATGAAAAAGTAAACAACTTAACGGATGTTACCGATGGGAAGGTGATGTGGATGCAGGGCTACATATCCCTGGAGACTTGTGAATTGCACTGCCACTGCCTTCAGATACAGAGGAGCAGGAAGCAGCAGTGGACTGCTTATTCTCCTGGCAACACTCCTCCGATTTCACCACCTCAGCCATATGCTTCAAGAGCTCAAAATCCTAACAAAAAAACCATAGCATACATCCTTAGAAGAAAATTCGTTAAAAAAGAAAAAGCAAAGCACAAATTCTCAGAACAACCCCACCATACGCCAACCGTCAAAACATCCTAAAAACCCAGCTCAAATTGAATTTTTTCTAAACTTTCACAGTGAAACACAAATATAAACAGAACCCAGATCTTAAAATCTATCATCAGATCAAAACCTTCAACACCCCTTCCCAAAAAATATCTCCCATGAAACATGGTAACGCCCCACCCAAACAAAATCTATTCGGAGGAGTCCTTTGTAGCAAAAGAAAACTGAAAGACTTCGATCAAATCAATAGAAGGAAATTAACATCCGAATTTTGCAGAGTAAATAAAAAAAAACGGAAACAGATAAGAAATAACAATAAATCGAGAAAAAAAAAACAAAAAAGAATCGTGACTTTTCCTAACAGTGAAGTACCTATGCTTGCAGAGAAGTGGCGGGAATCGAAGTGAAGCTCATAGAAGAGAGACCACGATGGCTTCTCTCCCTTTCTTTCTCTCTTCTCTGAGCTAAGGTTTCGAAAAATCCTCGAACGTTGAAACAATGGAAATTAAAATTTAGTTTTAAAATATAAAAACGGAGTTTTTATTTATTTATTACTTACTTCGTAAATGTGAGTATGTGTAACGAATATATACATAAGAATAATAATTAAAATTTAGTTTTAAAATATAAAAACTGAATTTATATTTATTTATTACTTACTTTGTGAATGTGAGTATGTGTAAGGAATATATACATAAGAATAATAATAATATGATTATAAATAAATAATAGTATATCATAATAAATGTTTGAGCACCGACGTGAAGTTGCCGTGAACTACCGTTACTTGTGCATAATGTGGTTTCAGAGTTGTCAGTTAACGGCTGGTTTTGAACGTTACTTAGGGAAACAAAAGTTTGAAACTCAAACGGCACTTAAGGCGGCGATAAAGGTCGAACAAGTTTAGAAACCAGATTTGTGTCTTGGTGATTTTGAACCGTAGGATGAGAGGGAGGGGTGGAGATTTGAGGTTTGAGAAGGAAACGTTCTACCTGATCGGAAGGTTAAAACAATGTATTAATTATTAGTAACTAATACAATAATTAATTAGGTTGGGATGACACAGCAACGGCTAAAAGCAAGGGGTTATTATATTAATGTGTCATTTATGCAATACTTTATATAATAATACCTTTTATTTCTATCTTATTTTTAACAAATTGTATTATATTTTGCATACTTTATTCTACATATTTATGTTTAATATGAGAAATAACTTTTATACTAACTAGCGAAAACACAGGCGCTTCCGTGCCTGTGTGTTTGCTTTTTTTTTATTATGTAGCTATATATATAATATTAAGAATAATAAATGACAATTTATGATGAGTATACTACATAGATTGGTTGAATAAGAAAACAGTAAATTACTAATTCGTAAGATTGCATATGAACTAATATTTAATACATTTGATCAAGATTTG
>Ga0209589_1014001_pt1 | contig 10232 bp, 7 predicted proteins | sample CowpeawhiteBW_FD_187525 | JGI IMG/M metagenome (GOLD analysis project Ga0209589, IMG submission 187525) | Root nodule microbial communities of legume samples collected from California USA - Cow pea white BW (SPAdes) (version 2) | ecosystem: Host-associated > Plants > Roots > Nodule | place: USA...
AAAAATAAATATATATATATATATATATATATATATATATATATATATATATATATATATAATAGAGTTTTAAAAAAATTAGAAAATAGAATGATAAACTATGTAAAATAATTTAATGGTAAATTTAAAAAATAATAGTGATGAAATAATGAGATGTGAGATTAAGCAGTGTTGAGGGAGGAACGTAAGCGTAATTGATTGAAGTTTGATGCAATTAAGATGACATGCCTTCTAAGAATTTGATTGGACCTAACACTTTGAAGTTGTGGATGAAGTGTAAGATTAGTTTACAGGATTTTATCCCGATTACGCCTACATATATTTAAATAAAATAGTTTTTTATATTTAAATCTCGATGTAGTAAATTGGTTTGACGGTAGTAAAATTTTCATTCAGTCACAGGCAGTTTCTTTCTACACCTCCATAATTTTTTTCTGCATCTCCATCACACTCAAAAGTTCCAAATTTACTTTCTTTTCATTTTGAGTTCCAGAACACACCAGCTGAAAATGTTCCGGAATCCACGTGTAAATATGAAATTATATCTAAGTCCAGAATAATCGATAAACTTGCACAAATTACTTTGTTTAAGGGGAAGAGAAAAAAATCATCAATTCTCTCATGTCAGAATTTTATTGTGATAAGCATAATTGATGAATACAAGTACAACATTATATCATGACAGAATTTCACGGTTCCTCTCAGCACAATTACTTGGGTGGTGTAGTTGCAAACTTCCAAGTGTAGTTGCTTAACATACCATACTCTCGTGTCCCAGCAACTTCATAATCAGGAACTGCTTCAGAAATTTCCCTCAGATCCTCATCTGTAAGCTTAACATTCAGAGATCCAACGTTGTTTTCAAAGTTCTTCAGTTTAGTAGTCCCTGATAGCATCAAAGAATACACGATAAAAGCACTTGGTCATTGGAATTAATCTACAAATTCTCATGCTTACAATAGCTACATATTTCATGAACAAGATCTAGATATCATGTTATTTTTCTCCTTCTTCAGGAGCGGTAATTTTTTCAGTGGCATAATTTGTTAAGCACGTATGACAAAAGAAAAGTAAGAAAATGGAGAGTAAAATTAGATAGTAAGGAACTCATCAAACATGTGGAAATGAAAGTGTTTCTAAATGTAATAAAGACATACCAGGTATAGGGATTAAGTCATTTCCCTGATGGAGAAGCCATGCTAAGGCTAATTGTGAAGGAGTGCATGCATGCTTAGAAGCCAAGTCATCAAGGCGCTTATAGAAAAGCTTGTTCTTCTCCAAATTTTCTCCAGTGAACCTGGGATGCATAGTCTGTCACAGAAAAATATAGCAACTTTCAATAGACAGTGACAGCAGAAATAGAAATAACTCAAGTAGATTAAACTTTCCTTGGTGTTATTTTCTTAACCATCACAACACGAAAAAGCTTCAACTTCATGCAAACATGAAAATTACTACTTAGTCATTAGCTGCATACCAGCAGGCTCTGACTAGGCAGGGTCTCCACCACTGCCTTTCCTGCAAAAAAGCCACGGCCAAGAGGGCTATATGCTACAATTCCTATCCCAAGTTCTCTGCAAATACAAAATGCATCATAGTTAGACATTAGACAACAACCAAAATTCTGAGATATTTTTTAGATAATGCAAGTTAAAAACAGAACTGAAAGAGCTAGATAGGAAACACATCACATTAAAACTCAAGAAAATTGTATAATTTGTAGTCAGAAAATTCCTACTTTAATACCTGCAGAGTGGAATTATTTCTTCTTCAATGTCACGGGACCACAAGGAATACTCCATTTGCAAAGCAGTGATAGGATGAACAGCATGAGCTCTCCTTATAGTGTCAGCATTAGCCTCGGACAACCCAATATATTTTATCTTTCCTTCATTTACCAGCTGTTTCAGCTCTCCCATCTTCCATGCAGAGTTCAATGTTAAAACACATACTTAATCATCCACAATTTAAAAGTGTTGAAAATTGGAATGGTATACATAACTAACAGGAGAGGAAAAGCATTCAAAGCTTACAGTGTCTTCAATTGGCACAGAAGTATCAACTCTGTGTTGATAGTATAAATCAATATGGTCCACATCAAGCCGCTTGAGACTGGCTTCACAGCATTGTCGCACATATTCAGGGGTACCCTTTACCCCGAAAACCAACCCTTCAGATACAGTAACACCAAATTTTGTAGCCAACTGGACTTCTTCTCGGGGAAGTTGTTTCAAAGCCTGCTTACAGTATTAAAGACACTTTTAATTATATTATGATCAAATTCTACTAGATAAGAATGATCCATCGCCTTACATACACAGCTTAGCAAATTTACAATATTTTAATGTATGAAATTTGCCTACAAAATGGAAACTAAACTACTGTATTGAAAATAAAAGGAACTAATTAGTTGGATAATGTATTACCTTGCCAACCATGATTTCGTTATCATGATTATCTCCATAAAGATCCGATGTATCGAAGAAGGTGACACCCTTATTGAATATTTCTTTAATGATTGAACACCCTTCTTCATGTGAGAGGGGAGCATTATAAATTCCAGATAATCCTCCACATCCAAATCCCAGCCTAGAAACCTGCATTCAACAAATGAATATACATAGCAGGTTCTGCTTTTAGCACAACTATTGAATCAAGGACCAGGTCTGCTGAAACGTGAGAAAAAGGACCTGAAATGTTAAATGTGTGCATCCCTAAATTTCTATCAAAACTTATGTTCTACAAACTAACATAGTACTAACTCTCTAATCTGTTAACTCTAAAATAATCTAAATCGCTATAGTCAATCAACATTACCGCTATCATGATTCTTTATTCCAAGCATATGTTGGCCCGAGATGAAACACTATCAAGACTCTTACTCTGGGAGATAATCTATACCAAGGGGCAAAGTTTTGAAAAACAGCATGTGACTAAGATTTCGGTCACAGCACCAAGGTTTTTGGACTCTTTTCAATAGTATTGAAACCCTAATCATATTGAAATCGTAGTTACTGTCTCATCAATCTCATTTATCTGTAATTTATCAATATCAAGGATTGTAACAAAACTGCAGCAACGGCTGCAGTTAAAAACCCTGTTTAAGGTATACCAACCAACTGCATTTCTATGAAGAAGCAGGAAAAGTTACCAAAATGCCAAGAACACCTCCCAACAGAAAATAAAATTATGATGCCACAGTTGAGTAAGAGCAGATGAATTTATGACAATAGTATCGATAAGCAGCTACAGCATAAGAGGAGATTTGATAATTCATTTAAATAATATTTTCCACAAATCACGCATTGGAATGATGTCATTTGTTTTCTTTCAAAATAATCCCTTGAATTGATGATCATGAAAACAGACAATTCTGCAGAGATCGACAAAAACAAGCATATGATGAGAATAGAAGGTACTAAAAATGGCAGAATATATGATCATCGTAGAATTGATGATCATGAGTTAATTCAATTCATCATAAGAACTACTTCTGATGATGAACGCAACAGTTAATAACAGTACAAGTATTTACCTCTAAGCCCTGGCTACCCAGTTTAACTCTTTGGACTTGCATCTGTGCCTTCTCCATTTTCTCAATGCCTTTGAATGCAAAGTTAAGACTTTGAAACAGAATAATGTTCAACAAAAGAAGAAATATAGTGCATGCTGTAATGTCGAAAATTTTCCATTAGTTGGTAAAGTGTTCCATCTCTGTACATATCACTACCAACCCAAACTTTTTTTTTGTTTAAAAATCTCCTAAACATGTTCCCACCGCACCAAAGTATAAATTAATTATTTGATAGCATATGTGAGCTTGCTTTTAGCATTGAGGAGTTGTTTCTCCAAGATTATTTATTAATTATTTGAAAAAAAGAAGTAAGCAAGTAGACTCAGAATTTATAGTCTGGAAACAATCACAGTGTAAGACAAAAGAATAGGCAAAAAGTAAGAAAATTGATAGTGGAATCATCTCAGCTCTATATAAGAACAAACATCTTTATAGACATGAAAAAAAATACAAATCTGTTCCAATCTTAGGTTCTTCAGAATATAATCTAATTTAAATGATCAATATTGAAATCATAGTTCAATATACTTTAAGTACAAACACCAAAATTAAAGAGAAAAAGCTTATATTTCTGTAAAAAGTAACATAAATAAAACATGATTTCATATCCACGTATTCATGCAGTTATAAACATTTGCAAGAGAAGCAATAATTAAAAGATATTTAAAAGAACATGCATTCAATCTTCAACATTTTTTAAGAACTTTAAACTTTTTAATGTAATTTTTAAAATAATTTAAATATTAAAACATCATATAACCTATTACAAAATCATTACTTGTGTTGTGTTAAGCTATTTATATTTTCAAACTATACAAGAAAACGAAAACAATAATTTCAAAGTCCAAATTTTACATTTATGTTTTTATTTTTTATTTTTTGTTTTTAAAGATTTTTTCTCTCTCTTCATTCGGCCAGATTTAAACTCAGTTTCAATATAATTAAAGTTTGTAATTTGAATGCATAGATTACATTATAATTTTGGTAAAAAGGTAAGTATATAACTCTTTATAGTTATTAGTATTTTAAAATTTGTCATTGGAAATATAAAAATCACAAGTAACATATAATAAGAAAATAAAATATATATTTTTGGGGTACTTAAGAAAATTATGTCTATGTTTATACTATTTTATATAAAAATTTAGAGACTCAAAGTATATTTAATTTAGAAAATATATAAATTAAATAAAATGATATTAAGTTATAAATTAAAAGAAAGAAACGTGTATGATTGACCATTGGCTTTTTTTTGTCATTTTTGGTGTTTAATGTTGATTTGTGTTTTATTTAATATATCGCTTATGATTAAAAAAAATCTTTTTACTAATTGAAAGGTGGATTCTAAGATAAACTTTAAAAGAGAAAGGATTACAGTATCATTTTTCAAAATATATATTATCGTTCTTTTATTACTAAAATATGTATTTTAATTTATAAATTAAGAGTAACTTAAGATAATGACATATATATATATATATATATATATATATATATTGTATTTATTATATAATATTTTATATTAATTAGTTTCATTATAAATAGTAAGAAATTAAATTTTAAATTGTATAATACATATAAACATATTTATTATGTATATTCCAATGAATTAAACTGCCAATTTTGAATTGATTTATACAATTTTTGCTTGTTGACACTGATTAGTAAGAAATTTATCTTCATGTTTTTAGTCGAATTAAAATGTAACATTTTAGAGGTGATTCATATTTTCCTTAAATTTAAAAGTATCGCGATTAATTTTTTTATCATAAGGAAGTTTTCTGAACTATTTAATTTTTTATTTTACTATTAATATATATTTTTTTATTAAAAAATTAATTAATATATATTTTGACTAATATAAAAAATAATAATTGGAATTTTAAAATATTATTTAAACTAAAAAAACGGAACATGTACAGTATATATATTTTTTGGGTTGGATGTGTGCCATATAGCACCTGCTCCGTTCTCTGATTGGCTAGTGCACGTACGCAGTTTACACGTCAGCTCTTTAAACGACGGCTCCATCAACCATAGGGCGCCGTTTTGTGGTGTTGCATTCGCCGAGGAAGAAAGGAGAAAGAAGCAAGCTTCGCCAGAGGGTGTCACAGTCTATCTTTAAGATCTGAAAGCGCCTCTTACTTCCCCGCAACCAAAAATTCATTTACTTTCAATTCTTTGCTTTCAAAATAATAAAACCCTAAGAGAGGGGTGCAAACACAATGAGAAGCGCAAAGATGTGGACGGTTTTGATGTGTTTGATTATGAGCTTATTCACTCGCACTGAATCGCTGTCTGTGACGGTGAACGACGTCGAGTGCGTCTACGAGTACGTGCTTTACGAGGGCGACACCGTTTCCGGGAATTTTGTTGTCGTCGACCACGACATTTTCTGGAGTTCCGATCACCCCGGCATTGATCTCGAGGTCAGTGCCAATTGTTTCAATTGCCCTAATTGCTTGCCAATTGCTTCAATTTTTGTCGTCAGGTTTTAATTTTTGGGGCTTGGTGATAGTTGACATTTTTATTTTCTAGAGGGATTTTGTTATATCTTTATTAAGAAGATCGATTATGATGCATGTATGTACATAATTACCAATCCTAGTTAAATCAGCATGCTTGCAGGAGATATGGACAACATTCAGTGGTAGTTTTGCTCTTGCTTTTTCTACTTTTGTCCACTAGGAATTGGAGTTTTATGATAAAATTGTGGAACTTTAATGTAGGCCTTCATCTATTATCGAGGTCAAACACCCATTCTATTGAGAAAATAGCTCTAAAACCACCTATGAAATTGTATATAAATTTTACATGGGGTATATGTTCCTTTTTGTCCAGGCTTCAGAAAGTCAATTTTCTCTTCTGTTTTTTTTCAATAAAAATCACTCATTTCACTTCACTGAAAGTTTATGACTGATATCTGTTGAGGCACAAATTAAATTTTGCAAAACTTTAAAAGAAACAGGTCCTGACTTGGAATCTGAAAATCATTCTCCATTCCCTTCTTGATGTGCTTATGCCGAAGTCGGGTTGCAAATTGAAAGGCCGAAAATGGTGACTGGGGGAAGGGATTACCTTTATTTTCTACACATAATTAGATTTAAGCTCAGGTATTGTACACGTTTTGTTTACACTGGAGTTTGGGACCTTGAGGCCCTTTGATGTTTGAATGAGTACATCGTTATAAGTTGTGGAACACTCTGGTTGGTAAGCTCTGCATGATGGAGCAGTATTGCATAAAATCTCTCTGTGCTGATGTGAAGTATATGATTTAGTTGTGGCTTTGCTGTAATTACTCGTCAGATCACCTATCCAGAAATCGTAAATTTTTTTGTAACTTTAGTTTAGTAGATATCCTAATTTTGTTGTTATCATGCAGGTGACATCCCCCGGTGGGAATACTGTCAAAAGTATAAAGGGAACCTCTGGTGACAAGTTTGATTTTAAGGCCCCAACACATGGAATGTATAAATTTTGTTTCCATAACCCATACTCAACACCTGAGACAGTCTCTTTCTACATCCATGTTGGTCACATTCCCTCTGAGCATGACCTTGCCAAAGATGGTACGTACTGTGTAAGAGGGTTTTCTTAGTAGATTCTACTATCCCACTTCATAAATTATAAGTTTATGTGTTAATCATACAACTTTTAATATGTAGTATATACATGAGGTACTTCTTGATGTTTATGAAGAATGGTCCAAGTGTTCCTTTATTTGTTCTATTTGTTGATTATCAAACTTTCATTTAACTTTTATGGTTTGCAGAGCATTTGGACCCAATTAATGTTAAAATTGCTGAACTCAGAGAAGCACTAGAGTCTGTTACTGCTGAACAAAAGTACTTGAAAGCTCGTGATGCAAGGCATCGTCATAGTAAGTTTTTTTTTTTTTTTTTTTTTTATGAGCTGGCATGATGCAAGCCACTGTTCTAGTTTGGGAATTTTGATCTAGTAGTTGTGATATTATATTTGCAATATATATGGGCATTTGTAGAACTTATGCAGTGTGGAAACATTATTTTCCTAAGCCTCTTCATAGCAGGGATGATTCCCAGACGTTCAGTATCTTTACCTTTTATTGATTTTGAGATTAGCGGCAATTGCTGCTAATGAAGACCATCTCTATTTAAGTTATCCTGGTACTCATTCAGTCATTTTAATTGTAAAGTGCTAGAGGTTTCAGCCAAAATGAAGCCTACTTGTGCCAGATCCTATTGGCGTGTTTGTGAAGTTTCTAAAACTTTTTGACCAATGAAATGTTCAGATTGTGTTTTCATATTCTGAAAGTATGACAAACCATACCTAAGTAGCGTAGTAACAAGCTGCCATTCAGACTTCTGCTAGAAAGGGATATTTTTAGGGTTATTCCTGTCTATTACAGTTCTGGTAAGATGTAGCGTTATATTCTTGGTGTTTATTTTCATATTTTATAAACAATCTGAACATTTTCTGTGAGGATAAAAACAGTTCAAACATTGATGGATATAAGAACCAGCTTGTTTGAACAGCATATTGTTGTATGTTATTGGCTTAAAACACTAATGTTATATCTGATGCTTGTATATCCTGGTGTTGTCACTCGTGGATATATCTTATCTCCTTTGTGTCCTATTAAGAAAAAATAGTTACGAACATAATACCAACTTCCACTGACTCAGCCCTCTTTGTTTGTAGCGAACGAGAGCACGCGGAAGCGTGTTGTATTCTACACAGTAGGAGAGTATTTTCTCTTGGCCGCTGTTAGTGCTCTGCAAGTCCTATACATCAGGCGCCTTTTCAGCAAGTCGGTGGCATACAACCGTGTTTGAGTTCCCTTCATTATTAACCTTATGCTTTCCTTCGTTAGCATCAGTATTAGGTTCACATGTGCTCTCTATTTAAAAGTATGATTTCTTGGTGAACACTTTTTTTACAGAAACACGACCTGTATTTTGATACCCAACAAGATTTTTAAATTCCTTAGTTTGAATATCAATGGATTGACAGAAATTAAACCATGTGAGAATCAATACTAAGTTTGTAAAATGGTAATCTATAAGTTCTCAAACGTTTGCTGCAAACATGAAGTACAATCCTAGTAAGACAATTTTTGTAACTCAAAACCTATACTGCTTATTTTGAGGCGTTTAAGGATTTAGTGTTTGGATGAGTGGTGAAATATAGAGAAAAGAAAGAGAATAACATAATAGGAATGATAGAAATACAGAGAAATAGAATAGAAAAGATATTTTATTTGATTGGATAAAAATGGGATGGAACAAAGCAAAAGAACTTCTCTCTACCTGTTTGGATGAACAAAAAAATTAGAATTTAGAAATAAAAAATGAATTAAATTAAAATTATTTTATTATGGTTAAACAATATATTTTAATATGATATTTTTCTTAGCATAAATTTATTTATTATTTTAAAAATATATTATAGCTAAAATAGAGTAAAAATCATAATCAGTTTTCTTTAATTTCATTAGTTGGGAATCCTTTTTGTTGGCTTTCATGAATAAAATTTGCTTGTTTTATTTTTCTTCTCTTAGTGATAGTGTAAATCCAGTAATTTTTTTACCCTATTTCTTTCTTACACGTCTTCTGGCCAAGTGAACAATTAACAATTTAGTATGATTAGAGTTTAATATCTATAGATTGATAACAGAAGACATTATTTTACAGTTATTTAATTATATAACATACTTCGAATGATTCCTAAAATTATTATTGTAAAAGCCGATGAACTTATAAATAATTAATTTGTGATTGAATTACAATAAAACCATTTTAGATATATTATGGTGAATTCTTCATATTCCATTATGTTTTTTCACGAATCAAATAAGCAAAATTTGGGGTAATTGTTTTAACTTTTTTTGTTGGAAGAAATTGCTTATGCAAATAATAAGTGATTGATGGTGATATTAACAAATCTGATATCGTTGCACGATTTCTTCTTTTGAATTATTTTTCTTTCATTTCGTTGATTTGTTTTCCAATAAACTCATGTCTAGCATCTTTTGTTGATGATTGTTTGTACAAGGACTTTTTTTTTCTTATAAATATGTTGGAATATATGGTTCTTCTGTAGATTTGGTCGTTGAATTTTTTTAAGCAAAATTTATTTATTCCACAACTTTTTTAAATATTTATTTTTCTAATTTATTTCTGTAATATTTTTAATTATTATCAATTAATTTGATTAAATTTTATTTTTAAATACTTTATTTCTCTAATTACTTTTAGAGATATTTATAATTATTATGAATTAATTGATTAGATTGTTTTTTATTAATATTTATCGGCTGGTATAAATTCATTTAAATTATAATTCTATATCTCATTGGGTGTTATCGAAGTTTAATAATTTTTAATCTTAATTTTATGCATTTTCAATATATATTTAAAAATATTTATTGTAAAAAATTAACAAATTTATTAGATATGATAATTTGTGTCTTGAATGACATTCTTTTTTCTTTTTTTAAATATTACCTTTCAATCAAGAGAAGGGGGTTTGGATTTTGACAATTTTCAACTTTCAAAACAGTTTCTAGTAATCTTTTTAATCAATTAACAAATTTTTTATGAAAAACCTTAACAAGATTAAAATCAATTAAAAAAATAAAGAAAGAAATGTAAAGCAAAAAAAAAAAAAATATAACAAA
>Ga0209589_1014011_pt1 | contig 10226 bp, 3 predicted proteins | sample CowpeawhiteBW_FD_187525 | JGI IMG/M metagenome (GOLD analysis project Ga0209589, IMG submission 187525) | Root nodule microbial communities of legume samples collected from California USA - Cow pea white BW (SPAdes) (version 2) | ecosystem: Host-associated > Plants > Roots > Nodule | place: USA...
TTTAACATAGCTAAGTTTAGTTAAAATTATGTTTCACATTCAACTTTACTTAAAATTGTTTTAAAATTTTAAATTTATATGTGTTTTATTGTAACATGAACTAGGTAATTTATGAATTTTTTTCTATGAACATTATTTTCTATTAACAACTTTTAAACCATTTTAAATAAAGTTCAATGTAAAATATTAATTAAATGAACTTAATTTGGTTAAAAATATTTACTTGAAATATCAATTTTGATGGAAATATTTGTGTACATTTATACAGAAATTAAATTTGATTTCAATTTGGAGAGGGACAAAATTGCAAATTTTTACAAAAATTGGGACTAAATTGAGACAAATTAAAATAAAGGGACCAAATTGAGACTAAAAAAATGACACATGGCGTAATACTGATCCGTGTCACTGTCACTGCCACGTGGCACGATGACAACTTGACACGTGGCAATTTTTTTAATTTTTTTAAAAAAATTCAAAATAAAAAATAAAAAATAAAAAAATTCAAAAAAAAATTAATAAAAAAATTCAAAAAATCGAGGAACTGACACGTGGCACTCCCTCTAACGGCGTCAATGTTGACTTAACGGCAAGGGCAAACGTGAGACGTTTCAACAAAAAAGGGGACCATTTTGAGACTTTTAAAATTTTGGGTACCATTTTGAGATTTTGACTCCAAAATAGGGACCAAAGACATAATTAAACCTAATTTGTATATATCAATTATCGAGTTGATTCGGTTAATCCAAAATAATGAAGACATCTTTGCAATGCAAAAGAAACTTTTCTAAATTAGACTTTTTTTTATTATATAATGAAAATTTTAATAATGTAGAAAACAACCATTTATTCTACTCCATAAATATCCAAACAATAATAAGATTTTTTTTTCATTTTTTTTTTCTAAAATAGTTTATTTTGTATGATACGTATGCATTAAGCTAAATAATTTTCACATGAGTTAGGAGGAATATGATTCGTGCAAAAGGGTTTGACATCTAACCACTTTTATAACTAATCATGCGAGTCATCTCCAAATATATTAGGATTTCATAATTAGTATATGATATTAGGGTGAGAACTTGTTACTGATTTAGTGAAACAACTGATATTTTTAGTTTGTTAGTCCCCTTTAACATGTTCTGCCAACTATGTGGATTAGGGATGGAGTATGATGTATTAACATGTTATTCATCACGCCACTCCCTTCTCTCGTGAGATAAGTGAAGAAACTTATTACAAATGGAATTTGTGCCCATCTCCATGTCACTCAATAGAACCAATGAGATAAATGGAGGAGCTGCCACTTGAGCCACATGCTCAAGATAAAACTCACACACATACACAAAAGGATCACTCAACAATTTCAACATTAGTCTTGTGTTCAGTATGTCTAGGAGTAGCTAACTTCCTCATTCACGGGAATTGGGTGTAATGTATTCTTAATTCTCTATGAACTTCACTATTCAATATAATTCTTTTCCATCACTCATGTATTCTATTCTTGTTTTAATTGCATGATAATTATTGATTGCATATGTGTGGGTTTCTAATTACTGAACACGATATTAGAACCTATACTAGAGTAGACAACTAATTGATTGTGCATCTAGGCTTAGAGTACATCATTGGTCATTCATAACATCAAAATTTTGATCATAATCGTGAATCTTAATAAGGAAAGGTCGAAGACATTATGATTCTTATTAAAGTTTAAACTTGTCGCTAAGACGTTAGGCTTTGTTACATAAGGTGTGAATGTTAGAGTAGGAATTAGAAGAATATTATTTGGTGTTTTTGCTTTAAATTAGATTATGAAATTCAATCCCGATGAAGATTTTATCTTATATTTTTCTCAATCAAGTTATTTGTTTCCATTGTGTCAAATTTTGTTTATATTTTACATCTTAATTCTACATTTATTTTCCTTTAAACTACAAATATTTTGGTATTCTCATCTTTTATCAGTAACAAATCAATTTAAACCACATTAATCATGTGGAATATGATATCTGGACTTGTCCATTGTATTACTTGTACGATTTGATACACTTTCCAAACACGTAATAGAGTTAGATTTAGCCCCTAACTATAACATGAGTGACACTTTTAATGTGTCCTTTTGATATAAGTTTTAAGAATTCGTGGTTGAATTCTCTCCAAGAAGGGGAGGATGAGTCCATGACTCACCATGAAGCTATGAAGTACCTTCCTAGAAGAGTGACAAGGAGCATGACCACAAGGGAGACCTCTAATCCTTCTCCCAATTATTTGTTTTCTATTACCTTATGTTAAGTGTTCCCTAAGTTGATTTTGGTTGACTTTTTGGTCATTGATTCAGGTTGACTTGACTTAAATTGACATGTTGACTCTTTGTTTGTTTTGTTTTATATGTTAAGCTTATGCTAATTAGGAGTGGAATAACACCAATTGGAGTGGAGAAGAGCTTGGGCTTACATCCAATCAAGGTGGTGAGAGAGGAAAGCATAAAGTAAAATCAACATGTACCATGTACCTCCATGTGGTCCCTTGTACCATGCATAGGCACAAACCATGCAGGAGCCACTTACCACACCAAATTTGTCATCCTTTTAACCTAGTTTCTAGAAGCTAGCTTTTTAGACACCCTTAGGTTGTATTTTCTTTGCTTAGAGGGCTTTCATGCTCACCAATTTAAGGGGCTCTACTTGACTTGTATACGGTTGAATCTTTTGAGTTATAATACACATTATTCGACCATTTAGGGAGGAGTTCTTCTTTGGATGAAGCTTCTCTAGCCTTACCTTCAGCAACGTCTCAAGTGGTGGCGTCATCATTCATCTTAAGGGTTGGATTGGCTTTGTGACCCCTCTAAGTGGTGTGTCATCACTTGTCATCCCCTCCCCTTTCATGTCTTTCCATCTTTTGTTCATCTTCTTCTTAATTCCATTCTGTTTTTATGTTTCCTTTGCAATCTTGTTATTTTGTTTCTTGGTTTAAATAAATTCTCTTCTATTTTGGAGCTTATAAAATTGAACATTCACAACTAGATAACTTGTTATTTTAATATTTCATGGAAATATTCATGGAGATTTCTTAATGATCACAACACCATATTTGCAAAACTATAAAATGAACCTACATCATACACACTTCATGAATCAAGTTTTGTTCATGTTTTTATAACATTTCCAACTCTTTCTTCTCATAATATATCTTCTCAGATATCACTCGTGCTTTTTTTTACTTAACCACCGAGACACTAAATTCATGCAGCTTCTCTGTGACTTCAATTAAAGTTCCACAAGAAAAAGGTCGCGCATCTTCCATACTTCTCTTCAATCACTGAAGTTGTCATACCAATCACGAATTTAGTCAAATCTGATATTAAAGTCGAGTTCATAAAACACTCAGTCAAGACTTATCCATAACTTTTAAAAACACTACCAATTTAGGTAATGTTCAACAAAAATTGCACCAAATTTGTAAATTTCCCGTTTAAATTATCCCTAATGTCATGCCTTAAATTAGTTTAAAAAGACACGCCATCTCTCAATGATCTCTTAAACTTGTATGAAATTAGCTTTAAGTCAATCCATATACCACTCGTTGTTGGCGACTTTGGGAGAAATGATGGAAGATCACAACACCCATCATGTGCCCGGGAGTGCAAGACAGAGACAACGTAAGATTTTTTCATCGATTTAGTCAATCTTATTCCTCAACATTCGAATGACATAATACCAATTTAATACAAGTTTTACCTTTGGAAGGTACTATGATACCACTACACCAGATACTTCTTACGGTTTAGTTCTTCTAAACAACACTCGTCATTTGCTTCTAAGCCATGCTTCCAAATTGATATCAGTAATGTACAAAATAAAGCTTATAGATTAGATTTCCTAATCTAAAGTCGTGGCGAAAACTGCGAAGTTAACAAGGTTGTTTAGAATCAACTGGACATAGTAAAAAAACCAAATACATGTAAATATACCAAGGTCTTCGATTTGTATGTTAAAATCATGAGGAATACTACAAAGTTATGCAGCATCATGCAAGAAAAAGAAAGAATTCAATTTTCTTTCGGCGTAGACTTAATCCAGTGGCTACCCTCATCAAAATAGCCGTGGCACGTAATGGCATAGCAGCATACTATTGTTCTTTTCATCGACATCCTAGTTCAGCTCTCCCTTCATCACCGATGGACTTGTTTGTGCATAGTTTCTGGAGATCAATATAACCAATAATAGTGTCCTCAAAAACAGCCTTGTCCAGCTTAGCCTCGTCAAAGGTGGAGCCCGACAATACTGTGTTCCTAAATACAGCTCCTTCAAGATCAGCTTTCTCGAAGTTCACACGGTCCAACACTGCATTTGAGAAGTCCACCCCTGTAAAATATCCCTGGATCATTCATTGCTTTGTCTACGTGCCAAATAGAATGAATCACAACTTGCACGTTGTCTACAGTTGTGTGAAAGATGAATAATACGAATAGTTTTATATCTTCTGCCATTCAAGCTTAGTAAACATTTCAGAAATATAGATACGTTGAAGAACTTGTATTTGATCTCTAACGTTAGATTGATTTTGCACAAGTGAAAAATGTTACCTTTAAAGCTGGCACCAGCAGCATAAGCCTTAGACATTATAACTTCTGACATATCAGCACCATCAAACTTAGCATCTGACATGAGTGCTGCAGAGAGGGACTTCCCCTTCAGGTTTGATTTTTCATTTGTGAAATCACATTGCCGGAGATCTAATGGTTTATCGTATACACCATTTGCCTGACCAATTGTGTTGCCAATAAAAGCACGCTCGCAGCGATTGGGTTCAGTCGACAATGGGGGAAGTCTCTGCATGGAAAATATATAAGCACTAAACAATTTCAGTACCTATATTGCACAAAAACCTGCTTTACCACTCTCCTTTCAAACAAGAGCCTCCTAAAAGGAAAACTCATCCATGAAATTTCCTCATTGGGCAAATTAACTTCTGAGAGCAAATGGGAGCTTAAAAGTTAAAATTAGGAAATCAAAGCACATCAATTGCAACAGCTTCTGTTTACATATGTAGTTTACATGATTACTACAACCAAATCAGGCAACCTGTAGAACCTTGCAATCTATAAATGATATGACATATTTTAGGGATAGATAAAAATAAGTAGGAAAAATTAAATAAGTATAAGATTCGTATATGCAATGTGTAGAATTAAATTAAAGTTTTTCTATAACTGTTAAAATTTAAACACATTTTGAACCTGGGTTGCAGCAGGAACGGGAAATGCAGAAGAAGTAACAGCACAAGCTGCAAGAATACCACAGGCCACGCCCTTCATTCCATTGAAACTGAACAAACCTCCCTTATTCTGATGAGATCCATCTAATTCAGCTACTCCTACAAAACACGGGTAATCATTTTACCAACAAAATAATTAGTTATCTAAGTTTCATGCGGAGATGAAGAGGCAAAACTGTTAGACAACACGTAGAGAAAATTGGTAAGCTAAGCATTATTTAAATCATATAAAAATGTAAGAAAAATAAGAGAGGAAGAGTAAGACCAGAGCAAGAAATTGTGAATGGAGGGGTGAAAGATGGGCGTTTGGTTGCGTAATTGGGTATGCAGAAACCGTTTCGAGGGAGTGGAATTGAAACGTTCGCCATTGTTGTTTTCTTTTCGCTCTTCACTTCAGTTTTGGAACTTGGAACTTCCACATACCTCTCCGCCATCGCTTATCCGCGGATAAATATGTTACGTGGCATCACACGTGGCTCTACATCATTGCTTGTTTTTTTGAAACATTTTCTTTTTGTATAAAATAAAATAAAGAAAAGACATTGAAACTTTTAAAGAAATAGTTTTGATAGTTGTACATGTTAACTAATTGAGATAAAATTAAAAAAAGAAATTGTATTTTGAACACTACATTTGTTGGACCTTGTCTCAAAACTTTAGATGTAGGCTGTCATAAGTTACATATCAAATTATTTTTTAATTAAATAGTAAATTGATTAACTACTGCTACTCTTGCGCCAGCTGCAATGCATAAGATAAATATTTTGTTTTTCATAGTTAAAATAAAATTTATAATAAATTCTAATAGATGCTATATTTTAACTAAAATCTATAATAAGAAAATATGTTAACGTATAACGCATATTTTAGGTGCATATAGAATATTTATACCACATCTCCTTGACAGTATCATTAATTACTATTTATTTTCTCTTTTTAATTTTGTTAAAACTATTTTATCTTTTCAAGAATTGTTAAATGATGGTCAAATAGTGTTATTATCAAGATATTATTTATAATTATTCATTTTAAAATTATTAAATCTTGATTTAAAATAAAGTAAAAGAAATAAAACTTTTAAAAAGATTCTTAAAATAATTTTATTGTTGATGTACAAATCTTAAAAATATTGAAATTAAAAAATAGTCTGGCAAATTTTCTCATCAAATATGGTTATTTTAATTTGTATATCATCTTTCTATATTTATTAGAAATTTTAGTTTTATAATTGAATGAAATGAATATTTATCATATGTTTTACATAGGCTAAAATATTAGTTAATTTGAAAAAAAAAATTATAATTGATAAAGCAAAAATAAAGTTGATTTCAATTCAACAAAAGGAATTTCTATTTAAAATATTAAATTATATATATATATATATATATATATATATATATAACATTATATATTTTTTATTTTTACTTTCTTTGCACCAAGTTTTGTGCAAATGATAGTCCTACTTTTGCGTGATCTGATAATAGAGGCTAACAAAAGCAATTGAACAAATCAAACTTGTTGGTTAAGGGAGGAAGAGAGATGGAGGGTGAAGAAGAAGGAGCGTGGGACACCGTGGCGAGGTGGTTTGAGGTGAACTTGGCGACGACGTTCTTCACTTCCCTAGTACGGTGTTCTTGCATCTATCTCTCCACCGACGATAAGGACGATGCTCTTCTCCCTCTCCCTTCCCTTTCCTCTTCCTCCTCTTCCACCTCTTCAAACAACATCGTTCTCTAACAACTCCAAACAGTAATTCAATCTACCCTCAAAACCTTTGTTTCACTTCTTTGGTTTTGTCCAATCTCAATTTATCCGTAATTGTAATATATATATATATATATATATATATATATATATATATATATATATGTATGTATGTATGCATCGTTCTCTTGTTTGCTTTGTCGTTACATTTTACCCTCCTCTTCTTCTTTAAATCTCACGTTCATGTAAAATTCGATAATCCTATTGTATTATGAAATTCCACCTCATAGCAATTCCACATTTCACCTTTCCAGGGCTTTAAGGTAAGTTTAATAAAATCTCTTAGAAAATATCTGTTCATTATTTTATTTATTGCAAAAATAATCTATGATTTATGGGATTTTAATCTTTTTCGATCACCTTTGTTTCCTCTTACAAGATTTAATTCCTAGTTTTTTATTTATTTTCAAAGATATTTATTTACATTTAAGATTTTGGTAATTATTATATTCTTAACTGTGTCCGCATAGAAGATAGAAAACAATAGTATATCAAATGTGCATGAATGTCCAATTTATTTTTGGTTGAGATAAACGCTAACAAATTACAAATGACATTAACATGTACAAGGAAGTTTTTTTTTTTATTTGTTTGCGAAAACTTCTTTTAAATAGATTTAGATTGAACATTTATTTTTATTTTGAAAAATGTAAAACCTAAGTTTATGCATGTCATTTTAAGTTATATTTCGAGTTAGACCCAAGATAGAATTAGGCCGAGTTAATGCAAGGTCACGTCAAATAAGTTTGGGTCAAAGTTAAGCCACCTCAACTTGAGTCCATCTCAAATTGATTTTATCCTAACCTAGGTAGAGCTAAATCGATACAGGCCTAGGTAAATTATAGTTAACCTAGATCTAAGTTGAACTAAGTCGGTTGGTGCATCGGTTGAGTTAAGTTGGGGTGAATCGACATTCAATTGAGTTGGGACGGGTCCAAGTTCATTTGATTCAAGGCCAACCCATATTTAGTCGAGTTGGGCTAAAGTCAGCTCGACTTCACCCATCAAGACCAAGTTTAGCCCCACCGAATCAAGATTAGACCCAATTCAAATGTGTCAGCCCAATCCCATGTCGAGTAGGTTGGCTTAAGCCAATCTTGAGCCAAATTGGCCAAGGCCCATGTCGAGCTAAGTCAATCCTCCAAGGTCAAGCTGAGTTGGCTACGACCTAGGTCGAGCTAAGTCAACCTAGTTCCTACTCAAGTGGAGTCGACTTGTACTATAGTCAAGCCTTGTTGGATCAATCCTAGGTTAAGTCGAGTCAAGTTGGTCAGGGCCCAAGTTAATAAGCCCAAACCTAAGTTAGTTGAGTTAGACTAAGCTCAAGTCGAGACGAATTGGCTTAGACACATGTCAAGGTAGGTCAATAAAGGCCTAGGTTTAGGTGAGTCAGCCCATGCCTCAATCAAGCTGAGTCATCCTAGGTTTAGGTCAAGCTTAAGCCTTGAGGTCAAGGTGACTCAGCCTAAGCCAAGGTCAAGGCAACTTAGTTCGAGCTTAGGATAAGGCTACTCGACTTGAGAACAAGTTGAGTCGAGTTGGCCCAATCCTTGGTCAAGGAGAGTCAGTCCTATCCCAGATCGAGTCAAGTCGATCTTATCCTACGTCGACTCAAGTCGTCTTGTTCCCTTATCGAGCCAAGTCGATCTTATCCATGTTAAGCTCAGTCAATCTGGTTATAGGTATAGCCAAGTAGGCATCAACCCTAACTGGTTCGATTTGGCTTGGGCCTTGGTTTAGTCATGTCAACTTGGACCCTAGTCAAACAAGTAAGTCTAGATGCAAGTTGAGCTGAGTTAACCTAAGCCTAGGTCAAGGTGAGTCAACCCTGGAAATGTTAAAATGAGTCTCAATCCATGAGTCAACATAGCTCACCCTAATTCGAGCCGATTTAGGTTGAGAAATTTAGTTTTATTAAATGTGTCTAATTGAATATGACTCATTTAACTTGTGAGTTGAACGAGTTTGAGCTGGTTGAAGGTAGATTGACCTTTAACCCACCAACAATAAGTTTTTATTAATTTTTTACTATTTTTTCATTTTATATTATAGTTATTTACTACTTCTAATTATGTAGGTTGTCATTTTGATCTTTTTAAATAATAAAATGTTATTTAATAATATTTGAATATTTAATTTATTTAGTTTTTTATTAAGTTATGTAGGTTGATATTTTAATTTACTGTTAAGTCATCTTGGATCTAGATGAGATCAAGACAAAATGGGTAAGGTTGGTTCAAGTCATTTTGGACGCGTGTTTAACCAATGCATCAAACTTATATGTGTTTGGGATCATGTCAAACTAATCTTACATTGAGTTGATTAGGTCAATCCCATGTTGGATTTAACGTTTGACAAATTGGATTTGATCTAATTTAAATTAGATTGAAAAAATATAAATTAATGTTATATATTTAAAATAGATGTGAATTTTAGAACTAATTTGTTTTATTGGATTTAGATTATATATAGATTAAATTTTAAAAATTCCAATTCATGATCACCTTTATACACTTGAAAACAAAATACATAAATCTGAAATATCTTTAAAAGATAAACATGATAATGTAAAATTAATAGGTAAAAAGATTTTAAATTTAAATACGAGTATGTAATAACTCAGAAATTAAGTTACTATAATTCCAAAATGTTAAAGGAAAAGAAACGGTGAATGGAATACAAATAGCAATAAATGTTAAAAAAAACGATTGTATAAATTATTAAGAAATAGAAAAAGAAGACGAATAAAATGTGATAAAACCAAATAAGGAAATAAATAATGAAAAATGGTAAAAAGGCCGAAGCTTATATTAAAATGGTGTAAAAGCATAAAATTGTGTAAAAGCATGTCACCGTGGGAGACATAGTTAACTTTAACACCACTGTACTTTTCAAGTTTTTAATCACAAACATATCCTATATTAGCAATATTCAATGTGGCTTTTTCTGCAGTCTGCTCTTACTTTAAAATATTTAAAATACATTCATGTACACTAATATTTTTATTAATAGGAATAATATAAAAAAAAAAATCAGTAGAGAATTGACGGAACTTGTTTGGAATTAAGGGAGAGTCATGGCTCTTTCGAGCTTTTAATTTATTATTATTATATATATATATATATATATATATATATATATATATATATAAATAATATATTATTATTTTTTTTTTTTTT
>Ga0209589_1014012_pt1 | contig 10225 bp, 6 predicted proteins | sample CowpeawhiteBW_FD_187525 | JGI IMG/M metagenome (GOLD analysis project Ga0209589, IMG submission 187525) | Root nodule microbial communities of legume samples collected from California USA - Cow pea white BW (SPAdes) (version 2) | ecosystem: Host-associated > Plants > Roots > Nodule | place: USA...
TATGAATAATTGAGCACAAGAGTTGTCAATAACCAGAAGAAAACTTAAGTCTGGGTTAATCAGATGGTTTGATTATTGATAGGTGAGTGGATTGGGATAGCGAGTATAAGAATTTAAAATGTTAGGGGCATGGGAGGAAGCGTTGGTTTAGCATATACGCAAGCCTTGAAGAAAGAACCTGTGAGCAAGCTACTAAGTAGTAAATTGTTAGAGCTTAGAGTATTGAACAGAATACTTAAATTGGCATTAGTCACTCTATTAAGCCTAGGGTTTCAGGCACGACTCATAATAACGTTTTAGAATAGGGATTGTTGGGATTGAGGACATAGATGGTTGGAGTACATTGTTGCTGACTAAATTATTGAGACACAATATGGTAAGGTAATATGGCAAGTTTTACATTTAATGCCAGAAACTCATTGGTATTGAGATAAATCTAAGACAGAGAACCTAAACCAGTAAAGATCATTGTACTAATACAGCGCCTGGCGGGAGGTAACGACTCCGCCAGGCGGTAGAGGAGAAATCAGAGAGAGAGTCTGATGGTGCAGGGCCTGGCGGTCGGGCTTGTGGCGCCAGGCGATAACGGTGCAAACAGTGAGCCATGTTACATAGGCGCCTGGCAGTCAGAATAATACCGCCAGGCGGTACCTATAGCGAAGGGAATTTTGTGGCGTTGTGCGCTTGGCGGTACGCGACACCCGCCAGGCGGTCTGGAAGCTGGCAGCGCCTGGCGGCACGTGTCCCCCGCCAGGCGATTTATACTGCTGCAGCTTTGAGTTTTGATTGTGATTTTGTGATCTACAGTGCGTCTAGTGATCCTTTAAGGGTGAAATTGTTGGTGTTCCTTGAGTTATGGCTCGGAACGCATCCCATGAGTTGTGGCTCGGGATGGGGGTTAAGCACGTGGTATTCCTTGAGTTGTGGCTCGGAATAGCATCTCTTGAGTTGTGGCTCGGGATGGCGGATGAACACGAGGAACCCTTGAGTTGTGGCTCGGGTTGGCGAGTGTTGCTGGTGTGAGTGTGCTGGTTGTGGCCAGTACGAATGGGTCCAGAGAGATTGCCCTCCTCAGTTGTTGGCTGACGAGTTTGGTAGTCTTGGGATGATACGGACTATGTTCGTATACGGGAACTCTACCTGGCATTGCGGTGTATGATCCGTAGCATGTTTTTCCCGCACGTGCTCTATCGGTTGTGGCCGATAGGTATGGCAGCAAGTCACCTTGAAGTAATCATCAGACGATGTAGAACACGAATAAACTGATTGGAGGGATCAGATTGCAGGAATAAAAATATAGGGCAATGTGGAAAGTTAAGTTAAGTGTTGTGATATGTATACATGTTGTTATATATATATATATATATATATATATATATATATATATATATATATATGTTTATAGCATTGTATATATGTGATTTATCTGTTAAGCTCACCCTATCTACGTGTGTGTGGCGATGATCGTGTACGCGGTACACGGGAGCAGATGTTGGTGATGCAGGTGGCTCTGGTGCAGCTTAGTCGCGGAGAGGGGATTGACTTGGGGGAACTCTTACGTTTATCTACTTGTTTTTGAAAACATTTGTAAACCCTGATGGGTGACTTGATAATATTGTGGTTTTAGTTTTGTAATGGACGTTGTAAACTTTATCCGCTCATTTAATAAAGTTTTAAATTTTCCCGCGTTTTGGGAAAATGAGGTATTATTAAACGCACTGTTTTATTTATTTCATTTATTTATTTATAAATCAGTAATATCCTGACGGGATGTTACAAATGTCACACGGAATAGTATTAGAAACAAAGTCCTAGAGTGTAGACACTACTCCTCACAATTATCCAAGAGAAAACCTGAATAAGAAAAGGGCACACTACAATGCCATAACAAAGTATAAAATATAAATCAACAACATTTAGAATTTTAAGCCTAAAGACCAGTAGTACACAGGCCATAGCCCTAAAGAAAAGTACAAGTAAACTTAGATCCAGTCCAAGCAGACTATGCAGCGGAACCTCCATCACCTTGATGATTACGGGGAGTTCTCACCTCTGCTCACATCAACAAGTTGATGATCATTGCAAAAGAAAATACCACACCACAGAACATACAACAAACAACAGAAGGGTAAGGTAGAGCCAAAATTAGTTTTATCATGCAATCAAATATACTTTCACAGTCCAATATACATACATCATCCAAGCATGTTATGACCTTCCAATCAATACACTAAGACTCGACTCGACTCATCCGGATACATATAATCTGGTCGGATTCAGCGGATGCTTGCACTTGTGGTGGATACCTCTACTCACCCCCGAGCTATGTGTTACAAGTGTTACAATGAATCAATTCCCTCCCACACAAGGTTAACCCTTAATGAATTTCAGGCCTCCTACTACTCTCACCACAGGAGTTAGTCCGCTCTAAGTGAGACTAACTGACTCCTTAGAGTGTCAGGATGCAATCCTTACCAAATTATATAGATGTGGCACCACCAATGACACCCACTAACAAGGGCCATGGAATTACATCCCGACCACTGAAGCACGACCCTGAAATCCCACCTAGAGATTTCAAGGAATTACACACTAACCACATACCAATCATGTTCAATCAATCAAGTAATGTTTACCATACACAATATCTCATGCCAACCTTTACAACCCATTCTCATTCATAACCAAATGTTGAATCCATACCAACCTATCCTTCCCAAACAGTGAATATATATTTGTATTTCATATAGATACCATGTCTCCTTGATACCAACCAACTCATTTAAATGACATGCCAAGTTCATACCAAACCCATCATCCACAATCCATGAATCACATCACTCATGCATAATCATTTATCACATGCTTTTAATATAACAATTAGATTCAAGCCAGTAATAACCATTCAAGATCAGAGAAACAACCAAACTACAGTGATCTTGCGATAATAACTGCTCTCACTACAGAGCTCTGGTTCAAGATCGGACCGGTCAAAGTCGAAAGCTATGTGTTAAAGATTATCTGTTAAAATATCAGCTTCATCCAACGGTTAACGAAGTAGTAACTTTTATTTTACGAAAAGTGTGCAGTGTTGTCAATAACGCAAATTTAGTGACCTTGTGATAAAAATGGCTCTCACTACAGAGCTCCGATTAAAGATCCGACCGGTCAAAGTCAAGAATTATGTGTTAAGGATCAGCTGTTAAAATATCAGCTCGATCCAACGGTTAACGTAATAGAAATCTTCATTTTACAAAAAGTGTGTAATATAGAAAAAAAAGTAGTGTCACATCAATCAAACATAATCACACACCATACATCTTTATTCGACCAACAACCTCATTTAAGCATCACAGCCATACAAACATACCAAAAATCGACAAAATAACTTAAATACATAAACCCTAACTTCCCTTAATAAAGTGAGAGACAGAAAATTAATTCAATAACTTTAAATTAATTCAATAACTCTAAAATAATTCAATAACTCTAAAATAATTCAATAACTTTAAAATAATTCTCATAACTTTAATATAATTATATTCTAATAATCACCACATTAAAAACTCAACATTAAATTTATTTTATAAATTAAACTAATTTATTTTATAAATTAAATTAGTCAATATTAAGTTAAATAATTTAACAAGAGACCGGCGAAAAAACCTTAAAGAGAACCCAATTAATATCTATTTGTTTACAATAAATGTAAACATATAACTATGCAATCACGTTACTTTAGCAACTTGTACAGTGAAATATGATATTGTAATGTCGCAAATAAAAGAAAATGATAAAAGGTATATGAAATTGGTGACAGCAGGAATAATGGCAGAGAAACCCATCACAAATTTATATTACAATCCCGATGACTTCTTTTGTTCCAAAAACATTCTTTATTTCACTCACCATTTTTGGCTTTTTTTTTCTTTCCTTCTTTTTGGAGGAAACCGAAAGCAAAAATGTATGCATAAGATTCCATGTATAATCAATCCATCCGTCAAACTAAACAAATCAAATCATTGTTCAATCACATCCTGCACACTTTAATATAGGAATTTTTTTTTACTATATTGAATGCTTCATCCATATCTACCATAAAATCGTTAATTTTTATTATAAATATTTTAAAAGCGTATGTTAAGATTATTTTTTAATTGATTGAATGCGCAATTTGATCGAAGAATGTGTAAAAATTAACCACTAATAGTAGTTATTAGGAGACACTATGCATCAAAATTGCTTTGGAATTTGTTTTCTTGTTTTCAAAGAAGTTGAGTTCACCGATGAAGTGACTTGAGTTGCTTTTGACTTTTGGTCAGCGATTTTAAAATCATCATTCTTTTGATGTTAATTCTTATCCTGGATCAAAACAGTAATGTAAAATAGTATAATAAGTACAGATTTAATTTGTAAAATAAAATTTATTTTTCTTAAAGACGATTTTATGTACAATGCAAGATGAACACTGATGATACATCATACGTACATGGACACATGATAAAACTAAGGTCTACGACACAAAATTATAGTAATTGTAAATTAAACACAGTGCTATACATGATTAGAGCCTACAATATATATAAAATAAAATAAAGAAAATCATGGGTATCCAATAAAACTAACCATGAAGCATGGAACAAATCATCAAGCAAAATTATTTTCCACCAACTAAATTTTAACAACTTTCTTTTATAACCTAAAATTATATTCTGACTTCTTATTTTTTTATTTTCTATTTTTTTTAAATTTTAAAATCATTTAAAAGATCTCATCTTATATAGTAAAAGACATCAGAGGGAAATTATCGAAATTTAATTGTGAAAATGTCCGATCATCGATTGATGTTATCTGGGTTGGATCTCTTTCTGCCACTCAGAAGGACCCCAAAGAGCTTCACAGAACTATTTGATTCTTCGGAAGAAGTGAACAAGGACTTATCCACCAGCTTTGGAATTCTCTGTTCAAAGGATGGTGGTGGCGGTTTTACATGGTTTTGTATGAAATATATGATGTCATTGTACAAAGTCTTCATGTGAGTAAGTTCCGACAAGAGCATGAAGTTCTTTCTCCTTAGTCTTTGGTTGTCTTCAGAAAGGGCTGTTAGAATGTCTGTGTCTGGTTTTGGAGATGAAAGAGGAGTGTCAAGCCAGCATAGAGTTTCATCTTGTTGAAGAATCTGGGATGGTGGTTGGTCATGGTAGAGTTGTTGATGTTGCTGAGGTGTTTTTCTCCTCTGTATTTCACACAAAAGGTGCTTAGCTCCTTTTTTGAAGTACTCATTCGCGAACTCCCACCTATCAGCAACTACCTTCTTGAAACCCTGCACACAACAACAAAGATTCATATGCTGCTTTTTACTATTCAATGTTCATAGTTAATAGCACCAAGAAGTTATAACGTAGCAACATTGGCATACATTATAATTCATGTATAATCACATTATTACTTCTATATTTGAAAGTTCCATGCGATCCATTTAAAATATATAAAAGGGTGCAAACCTCACTAAAAAAATCTAATTCACAATCTTTTTCTCGTTTTCTTTTCATCTAATCATTAAACCACCTTATCACTCTTATGTTTATTTATATGTAAATAAAAATTGTTATAAAGTGAATTTTGCACCTATTTATATATGAATTCATGTTTTTGATGTGGGATCTTGAAGTAAAAAGGATAAGTTTTTGGTGAAGTTACTGAGATGGAAAGATATTTAGGTTGAATGAAGTGAAATGAGAGAAAGATGAGGATGCTTACATAGGTGTTGAGTTGCCTAACAAAGCTGGAGAAGTTGTTGTGTTTGAAGTAGTTGGGAAGAAGATCTCTGGAAAACTCAGGGGGTCTCCAGACAACAAATGTGGTTTGATGTTGACCCCATGAAACAATGTGGTCTGTGAGAGGGTCATCAACAAGCTCATATGTCTTTGTCAGGAAAGGTGCTGCCACTGTCTTCTGAGACTCAAAACAGAACATCTTCTCCTCAAACCTCTCCACTGTCAAACCCATTCTACTCATACAACTTCACTCTTCTCTCACTAATATATGCATCACCAACTTAATCTCTCACATTATAAATTTATAACCATGCAACTTTATCAAAACAAAAACACATCATCATGTCAAATGGAGAGGAAAGGAAAATATTACTCTCACCTCACCTTTTTTTGATTGCAAAATTTGACATTAGGATTTCTTTTGTGCCTATGTATATAAATCCTTCATGGAACTTTATAAATTAAAAGTGTTAAAAATTCATGGAACTTTATATATTAGAACATTCACATTGTATTACTATAATTTTTGTAGAATAATAACACAAATAGATATCCATATATTTATTTTTAAAGACCTAATTAATATATAATTTATATATTTTTTCCTATCCCATCATAAATATACATTTTTTGTTTATTTTGGATGTTTAGGTAACATATTCCTTAAGTAAATAGAAGACTATTTTTTTCATTCTCTGATCATTCTCTCCCTTTATGTTACTAATTAATTTTAAGATGCATATGACCATGTCAGTGAAATGAATTACTTTTTACTAGAATTTCTATAATAATAAGATCCAATAACAGGTATTAATTACTATTGATTATTCTCTTGGCAGCAGTGTTGGTGGGTTGATGCCTCTTGAAAGAGGACCTACCTAGCTACCTTTTTCTTTGTTTTTTCTTTCTTTTTCAATAGACCTCTAATGGATGTAATAACCATTTTGTCCCTACTCAATGCTTTTATGTTCATGCCAAATTGGCTATATAAAGCACCTTTCCATAATCACAACCCTGAAGAAAATGCAAAAAACCATTCAATTTGAGTTTAAAAAAATGTGTATGCAGAGATCTCTAAAATTCCTAGACCAATAAGACAATGTTTCAGAGTTGTTTTATCCTGCAGAAAGACATGTTTTGTTTTTAATTATTATTTTTCATATGGAACTGAAACTTGGAAGGGTGTGATTTCTCCAAAATAAACTGAGAAAATTTAAACTTTTGTGCATGTGATTTGGCCCACTATATTATCAATGTCAGATATTGTTCAATTTGTTGGTCCCTCCTCTCTACCCTGTCTTTGCCTGCAAAATAGAACAAAGATAAACTCCACATTATTATATTTTCCAATCTTAAGATTACTCTTCATGTTTTGGCCGGTGTAAGGGATCTAATAACTTCTTCTTTGACCCCTGTTTGCTTCATATGGAATTTCAATCATATAAAATCATTTTTCATATTTTTCATTTTAATGAATGCAATATATATAATCATATAAGCATGTCAATATGGAAACTCAATGACAACACAACATTTTATGCTGTGCCAAATCATCATATTATATCAAACGAGATTTGTAACATTTCATTTAATAAATAGATTTACTTAAATGACACGTCACACAATATAATATTACGAGCGAAGGTTCGGAGTATAAACTCACTCCTTAAAGATATCCAAGGATTCATAAAGAAAATCTTGAGGCACACCACGATACCAATACAAGACAGGATACATAATCCAACAGTAATACAATTAAAATTAAAACAAGTCAATACATGGGCCATAGCCTTAAGAGAAAAGCCCATTAAGCGGGATCCAGCCCAGTCAAGCTACGCAGCGGAGTCACCATTCCCATATTGACCACGAGGATTTCTCGCATCTGGTTACATCAACAAGTTGATGATCATCGCAAAAGAGAAAAACCACACATATAGGACATCCAACAAACAACATAAGGGTAAGCTAGAGCCGAAAAATAGTTTATCATGCAGTTACATACAATTTCATAGTTCAAGATACATATGTTAACCCATCATGTTATGACTTGCAAACAATACACTAAGACTCAGGCACGACTCATCTAGATACATATAACTTAGTCGGATTCAGCGGATGGTTGCACTTGTGGTGGATTTCCCTGCTCTACCAAGCTGCTCACCCCCGAGCTAAGTGTTATGATGTCTCAACCCCTATACACAAGGTTAACCCTTAATGGATTTCGGGCCTCCTGCTACTCTCACCACAAGAGGCAGTCCTCTCTATGTGAGACTAACTGACTCCTTATAGTGTCAGGATGCAACCTTACCTTGAATCCTTATTAAATTATATAGATGGGGCACCACCATAAGCTCCCACTAACAGGGGTCGTAGAATTACGTCCCGACCACTGAGGCACCACCATAAAGTCTTACCTAGAGGCTCATGGAATTACGTCCTACCCACAAACGAATCATATTCCACCAATCGAGTAATACTTATCATGCATATAAATCTCATGCCAACCTTTATAACCAATCCTCATTCATATTACATGTTAACTCCATACCAAAATTTATCATTTTTAGCCCATGAATCATTCCATACATACATCATGCCCAAAACATGTTAAACTCACAAGCCACAATCCATAATTCATCTTGCTCATTCAAAATCATTCAATTCATACTTTAAAATATATATAATTAGTCCAAACATATGACCAACATCCAAAAAACAAAGAAACCATAGAGCAAACACATTCCTCGCTTAGCTTCTCGCTCAGGCAGAAGGGTCTCGCTTAGGCGAGAGAGTCCCCTCGCTCGAGCGAGCTCTCTTCGCTTAGGCGAGGGCTAGAAAAGGGAAACAATGGCTTCCTGCACTCTCTCGCTTAGGCGAGCCCTCCTCGCCTGAGCGAGACTGTGCCTCACTCAAAATAGAGACTCGTCGCTCAAGCGACAGCTCGTGCAGAAAAACCAGAGTGATCCCCTATTAGTCTCGCCTAGGCGAGACGTGCTCGCTTGGGCAAGAAAACCAACGCTCATCACTGTTCTCTCGTGCACAGCCCCACGAACATCATTCAAACGTCCAATAATGCATTTCACAAGTTCACAACAACACACAAGACATACCATGGTGAAATGACGGTAACTCAAGTAGAAAAACGTAATAAAAGAGTGAACCCTAGCTTCCCTTACCTGGAATGAGCTAGTACAAGACATCGACACCAAACACGGGGCACAACAGCTCTAGGAATAGGCTTAAAAGCTAGAAAAATAAGGCACAGATCTTAAGATGAGCTTACTACGAAACCCTAACTGGAAAACACAAAAATATGCCAAGGGAGAAGTGGTATGAGTTGGAGAGTAACTTACGCAGAGCAAGAATGAGCTTGAGCGAACTTGAGGGAGGCTAGGAAATCAAATCCTAGCAGAGAACAGTTTTGGAAGAGAAGAGAAGAGCAAAGCGACTGTTTTCTAAATGTGAGAAGAGAAGAGTAGGGTTAGGAAAGTTTATAGGGTCCTTGGTCCCTTTTGGGCCAGCCCTAGGCCCAACTGATTGGGACAACTTTTTTTAAAAAAAAAAAGACAGAAAAATATTGGGCCTTACAAGATTATCATTTATAGGGAGTAATACTAAATTTAGTAATCTAAACATTGAATTCAAATTTCGTAAAACATATTAAATTTGCATTCACTTATATTATATTATATCATATATATATATATATATATATATATAGGGACGAATCATTCATAGGGCAGGGAGGGGCCATGGCCCCCCCAATATTTTTTATTTTTTTTTAAATTATATGTATGTTTTTGAAATTTTTTTAAATTATATTTATATTTTTGAAATTATTTTAAATTCTATATATCTTTTAAATTTTTAAATTTTTTAAAAATTATATGTAGTATATTTTAGAAATTAATGGAAATTAAATTGTGTGACTTTTTATTTCTTTTATAAAACACAACCTTTAATCTTAACAAAGTTGGTCATGTAGTTTTTTATAGTCTCGATTTGGTTCTGATTTTTGAAAAAGTTGATGCAATTTGGTTATTTTCATTAAATTTTTTGAAGCGAATCAAAAGATTTTTGATACACTTGGGTTATGTTAATTGTACCAACAAAACAAAACATCTTTATTAATCGTTTCAATTTTCAATAAATTGAGACTAAAAAAACATTAGACAACCAACTAAACATTTCTGGACAAATAAAGAAACAAAAAAATCATTAAACCAAATATTTATTAAGATATTTTTTATTTCTTTCTCATTGTCTTTCTAATTTTTCACAAATTGTATCATCTCTCATTCTCATATGTTTTCTTTTTTCTTTTTAAAGAAAAAAAAAATAGACACACTCATTTTTTTTCTGATTTCTCATTTGTTTTCTTTCTTTCTTAAAAAAAGAAGGTAACTCTCTATCGTCTTCCCTAATAATAAAATATTAGTTGAAGAGTT
>Ga0209589_1014013_pt1 | contig 10225 bp, 8 predicted proteins | sample CowpeawhiteBW_FD_187525 | JGI IMG/M metagenome (GOLD analysis project Ga0209589, IMG submission 187525) | Root nodule microbial communities of legume samples collected from California USA - Cow pea white BW (SPAdes) (version 2) | ecosystem: Host-associated > Plants > Roots > Nodule | place: USA...
TAAAAGAGCAAGAGAAATAACACACAAGGATTTACGTGGAAAACCTCTTTTGAATGTAAGAGGAAAAACCACGGGACGATAATGAACAAAGTTCCACTATGAAAAGAAGAGTACAAAGCTCTTGAATGGGAACAAAAATCCTCACCAAAATACACTCAGGTGTATATTACAAAGTGTGTCTCTGTAAAATGTTTTTCTATATTTTTTTTTCAAGTCATGGAGATGTTATTTATAGGCTTCAAAACTGAAACAGTTAATAGGCCATATGAAGAGTCTTCAAAAACTGCGCTAGTAAATAGGCCATATGAAAAGTCTTCAAAACTGAAGCAGTAAATAGGTCATATGAAGAGTCTTCAAAACTGAACCAGTAAATAGGCCATATGAAGAGTCTTCAAAATTGAACCAGTAAATAGGTCATATGAAGAGTCTTCAAAACTTAAGCAGTAAATAGGCCATATGAAGAGTCTTCAAAATTGAACCAGTAAATAGGCCATATGAAGAGTCTTCAAAATTGAACCAGTAAATAGGTCATATGAAGAGTCTTCAAAACTTAAGCAGTAAATAATTAATAATTAGTGCTTAAGTAACGTGTGGTATTAGTAATTGAATGAGAACCACATATTCTAACAAGTTCGATATGACTAAAGATATTGATGGCAGGAGGGAGACCTTAAAACTTGGTGTGAGAGTACTTGATTTGTGGTATATTCATAACCGCAATTCCAATGTGCACTTTGAAATGATTTTGATTGATCAAAAGGTAAAAAATATAAAATTTTAGTTTTATCCTTTATTGTTTATTGTGTATTTATGATTTGTTGGATATCCAATATCCTTTGTTAGGGGGGCAAGATACATTGCATAGTTAAAAAGGATGAATTTGATATCTGGGATGGGAAGTTGAAGGAAGGTGATACATATAATGCACAATTTCAAGATTGTGATGAATGATGGGCAGTACAAAGTGTGTGAACATCCATTTAAATTATTGTTTATTGGAGCCACTTCCGTCCATCCCCAACCTATTGCAAATGTACCCAAGAAAGTTTATCATTTCCGAAGTATAAAGGAAGTAGTAGCTGGTAATTTTTGTCCAGATTTGTTGATTGGTATGTACAATATAGAATAATTTTATTTCATTCATTAACTAACATGTATTAATTATTCATGCATTTAATTTTTAAATTTTATGATTTAAGATTTGATCGGTTGGGTAGATAACGTCAAAAGTAAGGCGCAATCTAAAAATGTTGTTTTTAGTTTAATGGACCTCAGGTAATATAAATTAATTTTATTTTTTTTACACCAGATATTATTGATTTAAAAAAAATTGTTGATATGTAGTGGTGGTATAGTTTCTTGTACATTGTGGGATGAATATTGCACAAAATTTTTAGAAAGGTATAATGAGAATCCGAATTCAAAGAAGTTCGTGATCATTCTTACTCAAGCCAAGGTTAAAGCAGCGATAAGTAGTTATATTTTTATTTAATTTTTTCTGAAAATTTCTTAATTATGTTCCTAATCATTTTTGTTTGAATAGGAGAATGGCCAGTGTCTATGTCAAATACGTGGAATGGTACCAAATTAATTATGGATGATGATATTCTTGAAATAATCTAATTCAAACAATGGTTAAATCAGTAATTTTCCAAACTTTGATTGATATTTTTTGTAAAATCATTACGTGATTATGTATGATTCATATAATAATAGAATTCTAAACAAATATTGTATGATTAATTATATTTCAGAATTTCTCTTGATGAATTAAAAATTATGAGTTAATCTGGTAGTCAACTGACTCAGTCCTCCCAATATAGTGATACTGAAAGGTTTGTTTATAAATGTTTAGTGAAGAACATTTATGAAATTCCATTGATAGACAAGGTATGTTTAATGATTTATGATATTTTTTTTATTTTGAATTTATATGAATCATTTGGTATTTGACTAATTTTGTTTGATATAGGAAATTATATGTGTACCTGTTGCCACAACTATTAAGTTTACTCTTGATAACGATGGGTGGTACTACTTGGTTTGTAATCATTGCAACAAAAGAACTTATGAAACTGGTCCTTTCAAATGCACCTATTGTGATCAGGAAAATAACATTCCCATTTTCAAGTTAGTATGTTATTTTATTTATATTCAATTATTCAAACTTTTTGTATTTGCTTTGTTATAATGTTTGAAATTGTTATAGGTATAGACTTCAATTACAAGTTTGTGATGATGCGTGTAATTATGCTAACTTTGTGGTGTGGGATCAAGAATGCAGAAGCACTATTGGTATCTACGCTGAAGATTTGCAAAAGAAAATGATTAAGGTTAATATTTTGAACATCAGTCCCATTATTTTCTTTGTTATTGCATATTAAATTATGTTTTGTTTTCATTTGTAAAATAGGTGGATGAAGATGATCCGAAGTGTTTTCCCGATGACTTGGATGCAATGTTAGGATGTACTATTTCCTTCAAAGTTTGAACCCAACCAAGGAATAGATGTGCTTCTGTCATTAAAGTGTTTGGCGTTCCTGAAATAATCAATTACGTTAAAAGGCTTATACAACCCGTAAAAGTAATAATTTGATTAATATTTCTTTAGTAGACTAAATATCTACTTTTAAATACACAATTTATTGAATGTCATTTTATTTTAATTTTTTTCTATTACATAGATTGCCGAGTCCAGTGATAAGAACATAATTGATTTAGGAGGTGATAGTTCCAGTGGCATGGTAAGTCCTGTTTAATGTACATTGTATTTGTTACATTACTTGATTGATTTTTTTTAATTTTCCAGCTACATAAACTATAATTTAATATAATTTTTTCGTCATGTTATTTGGTTAGATTGCTGAATTTTGTGCCAAAGGTGTTTGTAATTTAGCAGCAGACACTGATAATGACTTGGTAAGTGTTTTTGTAGTTATTGCATTATGTATTTAGAATTTGTTTTGAAGTTATAATTAATGTACAACTTATTTATATATTGATGCAGATGAGTTTGAGTGGAACAATTAACAATGATCTTGATAATCCTTCTTTTGGTACTCTAGCAAAGAGAATTCTATCAAATAGTGTTGCTTCTGTGGATTCCTCCCAGGATATAGACTTTGGCCAATTATCAACGACCAAACCGCTGAAAACTATCAAGAAGGAGATCGATTGACTGGACTATGTTGTTTTTATTTTTTGAAACTATGATGAATTACTAATTTCATCCCTTTTGTTAAATGTATGTTAATTATCTTAATGACTGATAGACTTCTTAACTGTTTTATCAAACATAGTACGTGTACAAACTTTTGTTGTATTTAGTTTCATTTTCAATATAATGATGTCATATTATTATTTCGGCATCGTAATTTAATTAATAAGAGTAATGATAACTTGTATTGTGATGTATACATTGTGCACATAATAGAATTTACATGAGAACTACTTATTTAATTAATTTACTGATAATAGTAGGATTTAATATAAACAATAAGCTTGAAATACAAACAAAATAACTTATAAGTTATCCATTCCTACTAAATTCCAAAAGCATCGAACAAAAAGTACTTCAAAAAGATATCCAAGACTCAAAATACAGTTACATAATATTTTCAATTTAAACTTTCCTTACATTTATAGTTGTGGATCGTAGTTTATCCACCTTGAAAGTTATGACATCTCCGGCTTTGAATCCATTTTCAGCATAGAATGACTTCCATCCACAACTTAAAAAACATTCTTACCTTCTTTTGGTCCATCTTATGGTGCATGACCACGAACAACCATTACTATTGCGAAGTTCATGATTTTTCCTATTCTTTAGCAAGGCTCTTGTGGCAAACTGGGCATCCAAATACTGAACAATTCATTTGCAATGTGTTAAAAAATGTGAATAAATCACGTAAAGCAGAATATAAGTTAATTAATAAACCATACCAGGGAAGAAGACTGAATATCATAGTTAGTTAAAGTCTTGACCATTGTGTAGTAAAACTGACTTTGTAAATCATCCTCCTCATTTATGGTAGATTCATTTTTTATCAATGGTTTACAATAATTTATTTCATTCCTTGTCAAAAAGAATATCCTAAAATGGAATTTGTGATCCCCGATAAAATATAGACGCATTACCTAATCCTCACGTGTATCATATTAACTTACCATTTCTGGTAATCCATGTCTAGCAAATATCCTTCCTGTGTAAGATCCCTCAATTGCCACTTGATGATTTTTTCCCATAGTGTAACATCTCGATCGGATATTACGGATTATAATAATAAAATAAAATAAGAAAATAAAATGTCATTAATTATAAATTCATTTCCCAAAAACGCGAGAAATTTTAAATAATTTATTTCATAATAAAGATAACTCTAAATTCAAATTTCTCAACATTCAATAAAACACCAAAACAGTCTTATAATAGTTTACAACTTTATTCCAAAACCATAAGTGATAAAAAGTCAATAAAATTGTTCCCATGAGTTTTTTCCCGCTACACTGATAAGCCTCACCAGATCCACCTGCAACATCATCTGCTCCCGTGTACCGCGTACACGATCATCGCGAAACACAAACATATAGGGTGAGCTAACAAAATAAACACACATACACATACACACACACACACACACACATATATATATATATATATATATATATATATATATATATATATATATATATATATGTGTGTGTGTGTGTGTGTGTGTGTGTGTGTATGTATACATATATATCTATGGCACAATTATACAAATCACACAATCACACCAAAGGAATTCCATCCCTTGATATCTCATCACATGGCCACAACCATGTTAATCGTGTTCTACGTCTTCTAATGAGTACCTCAAGGTGTCTTGCTGCCATACCTATCGGCCACAAACGATAGAGCACGTGCGGGAAACCATTGCTACGGATCATACACTGTAATACCAGGTGGAGTTCCCAAATATGAACATAGTTCGCAACGTCCCAAGACTACCAAACTCGTTGGCTAACTACTGATGAGGGAAATCTATCAGGACCCATCCGTACTGGCCACAACCAACACACTCACACCAGCAACACTCGCCAACCCGAGCTCAACTCAAGGGTTCCTCGTGTTCATCCGCCATCCCGAGCTCAACTCGAGGGATGCCATTCCGAGTTCAACTCGAGGAATGCCACATGCTTAACCCCTATCCCGAGCTCAACTCAAGGGATACGTTCCGAGCTCAACTCAAGTAACATCAGTAACCCACCTTTGAAGCATCACTATAGCTTTGTAGATCACACACGTCCAGAGTGAAACATTAATACTGCTGTAGTAGAATCGCCTAGCGGGGGACACGTACCGCCATGCGCTGCCGTTTCCAGACCGCCTGGCGGGGGACATGTGCCGCCAGGCGCCAAGCGCATCTGATGCTACTGTTTCAGTAAGTATCGCCTAACGAGACAACCCTTACCACTAAATGCCATACCTTTAATACTCTACTGGTTTTGTAGCTATCACCTGACGGTCAAACACCACCGCCAGGCGCTACACTAGTACTTACGCGGTACTGGTTTTTAAGCACCCAGAACAAGGTAAAAATCAATCCTACTTTTATAAATAAGCATATCCACAATCAAGAATATAGGCTTCCAGAAATCAACATGAATCACATGCATAATCTCAACTTAGATGGTTTCATCATACGTGTACACAAGTATTACCATATATCATATGCATCAATGCAATTAATATTGACACACATGTCTTCACCAATAACCAATTCTCCACATGTGACTAACCCAAAGGAACATTAAAATTGATAGAGACTTACCACATAACCCAAACATGCTTCATTAGAAGTTACTAGGAATTGTCAAGAGGTTATTCATGCATTTTAAGGATTCCAAAATCAGCAATATTAAGTAACTTATATCTCTAGTTACTGACCTCCAAATCGAATCTCCACCGTTCAAAGTGAAGAACCACATGTTATCGACCACCTATCAAAATTTCACCTAAATTGGACGGTTAACGAACTGGAAAATGCAGTTTTACGAAAACTGCGCGAACCAGAAAAACGGTGGCGCCTAGCGCCCAAAATCAGGAGCCTAGCGCCTGGCGGTACAGACCCAGCGCCGGGCGGTTCCTGTTCCGCGAAAATATGAAAAATAGCGTTTTTCGTGAATTAGACACCACACATCTCTGGTGTGGCGCCTGGCGGCCAATTGGGTGCCGCCAGGCGGTTCTTGCACCTACGAACCTTACCCCCTTCACAACAACTCTAATTTCCATCATTTTAAGACTCTATAGGATACGATCCCAATTATTAGGATTACAGTTCATCCTTAACACTTCCCATTCACATTTTCTCCTTAGATTGCTGCCACTATAGAAATTCCTAATTCATCAACCCTAAGATAATATTCCTACTCTTTCATCCAATTTAGCCATCAATTAAATGAATTTCAATGAAATTTGACATCCTATCACCCCTTAACCATTAAAATTGGCTTTCCCTCCTATTAGAGTCATCCCACAACACTCAGAACACCAAAATTGAACCAAAATTTGGTTCGCGTCGTCTGACGAGTGTTCATCACCGCCAGGTAGTTCAAGCAAAACCCAAAAACTGGGTTGGTTTGTCATGCGTCGCTTGGCGGGCAAGCTCGTGCCGCTAGGCGGTTCCATCTCTAAAACCCCAAAAGCGCCCATAAAAAGACGAGTCACATGACAGTGGTTCATCACCCAACAGGCGATTTCTGGAAAACTCCAAAAACACAGCCACAAACACTCTCAACATGATCATGCATATTATTAAAAATAATATTAAATCAAATAACACACAATTGACATACACAGGACTTGAACCCAAGTCCTCTCACAACACTAAGTACTCTCAACCATTTAAGCTAGTACTTTTCCACGTCATACATGTCAGAATTAAATGTCAAAAAGGCTCCCACTACGCGCATTTATTAATTAATTATTTATTTAATTAATATTCTTTTGAAAGTAAGAAAATGACATACAAAAAATATTACAAAAATATGAATATAAAAGAAACATATTTATTAGACTAGGGATCTCAATGTGGCGGATAGGGTACGAAGAGTAACTCTCTCGTACCCTACCTACTGGATAAATATCCGCCGTATATTCGTACCTGTACTCATATTTGTACAGGTATCTGTTATGCGGATACCCGTATATCTTTTTAATATCATTAGATATTTATAAGTAACCGCGAGTATTTATAAAAGAAAATTTTAATATTTAACAACATATTTTAATCATAAATTCAAATAAAAATACAATGCAAAACATTCATAAATTTCAAACAAAGTGCAAATAACCTATTTAAATAGGATTGAATGATAGACTATAAAGAAATGAAGATTTTTTAAAACCAATTGATAAAAAATAACCTAGTCAAAATAAATGTGTCAATGATTTAATCATGATTTTTTATTTTTTAAATTTAAATTAGAGATATAATGGATACGGATGTCCACGGGCACAAATATTATAATACCCGTACCCACCCCATTAACATGCAAGTATAAAAAATACCCGTACCCGTTATCTGCATGTATCTATTTCCTACTCATTGCAGATTTTATCCACAAATATTTGAATACGAATTTTTTTGACATCCCTATATAAGATCTATTGAATAAGTTGATAGAGAATTTATGAAAAAATTTATAGTTTTAACCAAACGCTATATTTTTTTTTCTTGTTTATTCCCCTTAAGTATTATAGTTGTGTCTTTTTATTACTAAATAATGATAAAATAATTTTAAATAATACGTAATAAGAGTAAATTTGGTATTGACATTATTTTAAAATGTCAACAAAATTAAACTTTTAATTTTTGAGAATTATGAATCTTAATCCTAAATGCTTCAAATAAATTCAGTTTTTTTAATAGAAAATTTGTATTAACAAACTAACTTATGTTATACAACGAATTTGTAATCTATATCTATATCTATATACAAATGAAAACTAACAAATGACAAGTTTTTTAATAAAATACTATTTCTGAACTACTACAATTCAAATATTTCTGACTACAAAAAGTAAAAAGGCTGACGTGTCAAACTCTCATAATTTTGGAAGTTCAAAAAATAAATCAAAAAGAAAATAATATCTCTCTCTTTTCGTCTCACCTTTGTATCCCACTAACTCAATCCTTTTCTTTCATTCAAACATCTTCATCTTCTTCTCTCTCTTTTTCACTCACAGATATTCAAACCTCTTCATCTACTTCTCTCTCTTATGATTTCTTTCTCTCTTTCTCAGCCGCAGACAACACCATCCAGATAATCTTCTTCTTCAGACAACAACACCATGTTTTCTATTTTTTTTCAAACAACACCATGGCTCCAGATAATCTTCTTCCTTTCTTCATCTCATTCTCTCCAACTTTTCATTTTCTCTCTTACTCCATCACTCTTCGTCTTCTTTCTTCATCTCTATTGCATGGATCTTTTCCTCAATTTTTTACTCTCAGATTCATGACCATCGTGACCAATAAGAAAAAGGTAACAACTTCTCATTTCCATTTGTTTTCGTTCTTCTACCATCTCCCAGATCTACTTTTTTTTCTATCATTTTTGTGTTTGGTGGATATTTTTCTCTGAGAGCTACTTATTTTTGTTATATTTTTTTGTTTGATGAATGTTTTGCTTTCAGATCTACTTTTGTTATATGACGAGATTGGTTGGATTGAGGTTTTTTTCTCAAATCTGGTGTTCGATGTATATTTTGTTTTCATATGTTCTTTTCTTTTGGTTGATGTTTTGCTATGAGATTTTTCAACACCTTTACAAATACAACAAAGGTAACAACTTCTCATTTTCATTATTTTTGTTTTTTTACCATCTTCTCATATCTATTTTTGACGAGATGTTGGATCGCTATTTTTTGTCTCAGAGCTTCTTCATCACCTTCATGAATAAGAAACAGGTAACAAGTTCCCATTTGTTTTCATTCTTCTACCATCTTCTCAGATCTACTTTTTTTTCTATCATTTTTGAGTTTGATGGTTATTTTTCTCTTAGATATACTTATTTTTGTTCTAATATTTTTTTTGATAAATCTTTTGCTTTCAGATATACTTTTCTTTGTTGTTGACATTGGTTGGATCAAGCTTTTTTTCTTGGATATGTTGTTCGATGGATATTTTTTACTCAACTACTTTTCTTTTGGGTTATTTTTTGTTCAGACTTCTTCATGACCTTCACGAATAAAAGAAGGTAACAAATTCTTATTTTTTTTACGTTCTTCTACCATCTTCTCAAATCATCTTTTCTCATTTGTTTTTGTTCTTCTACCATCTTCTCAGATCTATTTTTTTTCTATCATTTTTGTGTTTGATGGTTATTTTTCTGTTAGATCTACCTATTTTTGTTCTATTATTTTCTTTGATGAATATTTAGCTTTCAGATCTACTTTTCTTTGTTGTCGATATAGGTTTGATCGAGTTTTTTTTTTCTCAGATTTATTGTTCGATGGATAGTTTATTCTCATATCTTATTTTCTTTTGGTTTATTTTTTGCTCTGAGATTCTTGATGACCTTCATGAAGATCATTTGTAAAAGGTTTGATTTTTACTGTGACTAAAATCATTCTCCTCTTTTTTTAAAAGTTTTAATTTTTTTTTCATTTATGTGTTGTTGTTTTTTATGTGGGTTTTTTCTCACATCTTAACTTTGTTTTTGTTTTCGAGATGAATGAAATCTTCAAGAAGGAGAAAACTGAAGATCTCTTCAAAGCCAAAGGCAAGGCTATGAAGCACAAATAACATTCTTAAAAGGTTTATTTTTCTTCATTTTTATTTTTTAGATCTCAGTTTCAAAAGTTAATGTTTTTTCTACCATCTTTTTTTTTTTTCACGGGTAAGATTTTATCAGGATGTGTCTTCAGTTTACCTTTTCTTCTTTTCACATCCATGTCTTCTCACATTCGTGTCTTCTGTTCTTTCCAGTTTGATTTTCGATTTTTAGTTTGTTTTTCTATTCATTTTTGTTTAATCCATTTAAGTTTCGGCTTGGATCATACTCAACTCACTGTTTTTGTGTTCTTCTTCATTGATTTGTCAAAGTTGAAGTTTTTCATTATTAAGATTTTTTCGTTGCATTAAAATCAACTTACTATTTTTTTATGATTTTCTCCAATCTTTTTATTTTTTTTTCAACTACGATTTGTTTAAGTTAAGTTTTTGTTTTTTTTTTCCAT